>Ga0302117_10000726_pt1 | contig 14920 bp, 16 predicted proteins | sample AG5_322_MG_FD_203112 | JGI IMG/M metagenome (GOLD analysis project Ga0302117, IMG submission 203112) | Marine microbial communities from Western Arctic Ocean, Canada - AG5_32.2 | ecosystem: Environmental > Aquatic > Marine > Oceanic | place: Canada: Western Arctic Ocean | collected 2017-10-01 | reverse complement strand
TCAGTGATCTTAGCTTTCACCCGTTGCGGGAGGCGATCTAAAGGTAATGTTTGGGATGACGTCATGTTTCAATCCAGGATGGAATAAAAATCTTAATGAGAATGATTTGCAGTCTTAATATTGACTAGTTGCACTAGTCCAGTTCTTTTTTGCGTATAATTCTTAATTCCGTGACAATGAATATCTTTCTCACGACCTTTTAAGCTTTAATCAGTGTCAACGCGCACCTGATATGCGGTTTTCATCCGCCCGAAGGATTTATTTCCAGGCCTTTAAGGATCGCTATCAACCGATCAAGGTCTAAGTCTGACAAATCGGGAAGCCCGCGGTCTAATAAATTGACCAATTCGGTCGCACGCGGTGATAGCCCGCCCGTATTGAGGGTAACTTTTGGCTTTGAGTGTTCTGCTAGTCGTTTTAGTTCTTCAGCCTCGTCCCATATCAAATCAAAGTGGCCACAGATTTCCATAACAAGGCCGGGACCAGGTCGACCACGACGGCCATGTTCCAGCGCTGAAAGGTAAGCGGAGGAAACATTAAGTCGCTCGGCCAGAGAGCTCTGGGTCATGCCCCGATTAGACCGTAGTTCACGGAGACGAGCGCCGAATGGGGTCATCGAAGACCACCGCCACGATCGGCAGGCCGCGCGCGATCCACCTTTCTTAGCAATATATATAATGCGCCATCGCCACCATCGCGTTGTTGAGCATAGGTTACGGACAATACTGATGGTCGGAATTCAGGTTCGTTTAGCCAACGAGGAACGGCCGTCTTGAGTTTCCCAGGCTGCATATCCGTCTTGCGGCCTTTACCGGTAACAACAAGAATACAGCGCGCGCCTGATACACGGGCAGTCTGAATAAAACTAATAAGAAGTCTATACGCTTGATCCTCGGTATATCCATGAAGATCTAAGCGTGCATCGATATCTAATTTGCCACGCTTAAGCTTGTTAGCTGTGCGGCGATCTGTGTCACCGACCTGACCAATTTCAACACGAGATAAATGTGTGTGAAGAGCCTTACTGACAGAAAGAAAGGGATCTGCAGTGCGCCGCATGGGCTTAATGAAGCCAGTCGGTAGGGTGCCAAAATCTCTGTGCACCTTTTTTGTATGAAGCTGCGCCACGACCTTGCCGTCAACGGTAGGGGTCAACATCGCCAAATCTTGAGGGCGCGCTGAAGGTAAAACAGAGGACATTGCACGAGACCACAAAGATCTTTCAGCCTGAGTCAGCATACGCTTTCGATGATTTTTTGCCACGCCTGAATCCGATGGGAGTGAGTCTTAAAATAGAGATAGCGCTCTACTGAGAGCATGTCGATGTTGTCTTCTCGTATCACGCCTCTAAAGATTGCTCTCCTAATTCACCCTTAAATTCCGATTACATGCCGCAAGAGAAAGCAGCACTTTAACTGAATTCATTATAGAGACTTTTCTTCTATCTGTGAGGGCTGAGAAACACTACGAGGTAAAAAAAGATAATAACTGCCCGGCGAATTCATGCGGCCCGCTTTATAAAACGCGGCTTCTCCAGACCCCCAGAAGAAATCCCCCCTCACAGCGCCCCGAATGGCAGACCCTGTATCAAGCGCTACAACGAGACCATCCAAAGGTTCGCCATCGGCATCATTGACGTCAAGCCAAAGTGGCGCGCCGTAAGGAATGTAGCGAGGGTCAACAGCCAAGCTTCTCCGCGGTTCAAGTGGAACCCCTAGTGCACCAATAGGTCCCGGTCCTTCAATCCACCTGAAAAATATGAACCGCGGGTTATCTTCCATAAACTGTCGCGCCTGTTGAGGGTTTTCCCGCAACCAATCTGCCACCGATGGCATCGAGCCCTGTCCTCGGCCAATCACACCCGCACGGAGCAAAATCCCGCCTATACCCCGAAACCCTCTCCCGTTGTTACCAGCATATCCAATACGTTTTTCTGTGCCATCCGGCATTTTGACCCGACCAGACCCTTGGATGTGAAGAAGATGTGCATCAACGGGATCGTCCACCCAGACCAAAACATCAGCGCGGTCTTTGAAGCCATTGTTTTGTTCTATTGATCGCCTAGCGTCGTATGGGATCAGTTGTCCACTTTCCACTTGACCGATCACCGCTGGTAAATCAGACGGTAGGTCAAATGCCCTTTTATCAAGCTCGACGAGATCTTTTGGCAGCGCGTAGAGCGGTACTGAGAACACATCTGTTCGCTTCATCGATCCACGCAGTGATGCTTCATAGTATCCTGTAAATTTACCCTCAGGTTTTTTTACAGACGAAACTTTGTAAGGGATAAAAAATTCATCCAGTGTTGCTCGTACAGTTTCGTCATCTTCAGAGTCAATTCGCTCAATAGCAGCGCAGGGAGCGCGCCAGTTTTCAACAAGCCCCCCAAGTCCGCCAGGACCAACAGGGGCCGCATCAGACTTACCATTAAAGGCAACACACGCGTTCTTGAGCGCTGGCAATGCCGAAGAAATATCGTCTTCTGCCCAACCGGGTAAATCATTCACCAATACGGGCGTATATGTGACGGATGGGTTAATAGGAACTTTTATACCGGGTGGAGAAACTAGAGCTTGAATTGGGTCAGACTTAACGATCTCAATACGCTCGACACGGGGCGGGAAAAAAACAGCCGCAACAAATAACCCAATCGAAAAGCCGAAAAAGGTGGCGACAGCATACGCCGTCGTTTGGCTTTTTATAAACTTAGAAAATATTTTTTCTGACACCTTAGTCAGACATCAGTCCACGCTACGCGTGGCAACAAGTTGCCAATTTAGATCTGCATTGGCTAAATTTCTCTCGAAGGTCCAAATATCTGTAACATTCTCGACTTGTTTTGGGTCACCATCAACAATTTCGCCTTCTGCATCTTTGATAACGTTAACCTGATCACTCTCAAAACGCACCGCAATCGTAGCCGTGCGATTTTGCACTGAAACTTCTTCAAGCTTAGAAGGCTTAATTACGACAAGCTCTGTTTGCAGGACTTCGTCGCGGTCTTCTCGGTCCTGCACAGCCGCAGCAAAATTAGAATAAACATCGTCTGATAATAGAGGTCTCAAGGTATCTGTATCGTGATTAGCATAGGCGATCACGATCATTTCAAATGCTCTCCCCGCTCCAAAAAGAAAGTCTTCGACTGAAAAATTCGGGTCTGAAAGAGTTATCTGAGCAAGGCCTTCTTCAAAAGGTGTCCCGATATAAGCTGGATCAACATCAAGCGCTGCGGGCGCGTCTGGATCTAATGCATTACGCGCCGGTAGATTGACCACATTGTCACTTTGGTCAAAGCCATCCTGACCCTGTTCATGGCCTGTGCGACGACCAAGTGAACTACGGAGCCTAAGGATTAGGAATCCCGCCACCATTGCAAGCAAGATTACATCGACGAACTGAAAGCCTTCCATAAGCCGCCTTAACCGTTCTTGTTCTACGCTATTATTAGGTGAACCATTCCGACGCACCAAAAATAAAAATATCTTTGAACACGTTGACCGAAAGCATAACGACCATTAAGTGATCATAGCGTCGGCACCTTTGCCGAACATAGGCATTTCACCGAACAAGGGCAAGCATGCCCCTCATAATCCTTATTTTTTTCATTGCAATTCCCCTCCTGGAAATTGGTGTTTTTATCAGCATCAGCGGCGAGATTGGGGGGTTTGCAACGATCGGCATCACTATTTTAACCGCGATCGTGGGAACGTTTCTCGTACGCGCTCAAGGCCTCGCAACCCTCAACAAAGTAAGTGAGGGTATAAATCGAGGTGAAATGCCTGTTCGTCCAGTATTTGATGGCGCATGCCAACTGATTGCAGGCGCACTGCTGTTAACGCCGGGGTTTATTACCGATAGTATCGGTTTAGTGCTATTTGCACCTCCCTTTCGAACGCTTCTCCTTGCTTGGCTCATCTCAAAAACTTCACATATGGGCGTTTTCCACTCCAATTCCGCTCCTCAATCAAGATATGATGTAGATGGAGATTACGAAGACATCACTGCGGCATATCCGCCTGTTTTGCCCGATAAAACGAAACCTGATGACTAATACAATAGAAAATAATCAACCCTCAGAAACCTACACAGCTTGTCGCCCATGATTATCCATGCTAATTCGCGACGAATTCTAGCTTAAGCTTAAGGAGATTTTATGAGCGACACGTCAACGGACGCTGGCGCCGCAGCAGCTGATGAACAACCAGTTGCTCCGATACAATTTATCGGCCAGTACATCAAAGACTTGTCTTTTGAAGCGCCCCATGCACCAGAGATTTTCCAAGATCTCCGTCAAGCTGCTCCAGATATTCCCATATCAATCGACTGCAGTGTTCGAGAACTAAAAGAGCGGCAACACGAAGTCACACTTACAGTTCATCTAGAGGCAACTGTCGGAGAAAAGCCGGCGTTCATTCTAGAAGTCGCCTATGGCTGTGTCGTCTTGCTTGGTGCGATCCCTGATGAACATATTCGAGCTGTATTAATGATCGAAGTGCCCCGGCAAATGTACCCTTTTGTAAGGCAAATAGTTTCAGACGTAACCGTACAGGGGGGTTTTCCGCCTCTCATGTTGCAATTGGTCGACTTCCAAGATTTATATCGTAAAAAATATGCGGGCGATGAAGAACTAAGACGCGAGGCAGAGGCTCAGAGTATGGCTGCCATGACCGGTGGCCCAGTGTCCGGACAGAATTTATAAACGTCTAAGCCTTCCAGATAGGATTCTTAATCGTCTCAAGAAATTGAGCGTGTGACGAGAGTTCTTGGGATGACGGAGTATGTGGTCTGGCTGGGTGAACAATTCGGTCTGTTTCTATCGTAACCTCTGCTTTTCCAACATTACCGTTCGCCGCTAAAACTAATCCTGGTTCTCGACCCCCAACCAGCTCTAGGTAAACTTCAGCTAAGAGTTCTGAATCCAATAAGGCCCCGTGTTTTACTCGGGCAGACAGATCAACGTTGAACCTCCGACAAAGTGCATCGAGATTAACCTGGGCGCCTGGGAACTTTCGACGTGCAAGCGGCACTGTGTCTATGGATCTATCTTTTGGCAAAATAGGCCGCCCAGCCGCCTCCAGTTCAGCATTTAGAAAACCAAGATCAAACGGCGCGTTGTGAGCGATAACTGGCGACGAACTAACGAACGCTAGGAAATCATCAGCGATGTCTGCAAACAGTGGTTTGTCAGACAGAAACTCGATGCTTAATCCGTGAACAGCCTCAGCTTCAGCGGGCATATCACGCTCAGGGTTGACATATGTATGATATGTTTCGCCCGTCGCAATATGATTTAGAAGTTCTACACATCCAATTTCAACAACGCGGTCCCCTGTCTTAGGGTTCAAACCTGTTGTTTCTGTATCGAGCACAATTTCACGCATGTGCGTTAACCCATTTTCCCAATTACGCGCAAATCATTGACCAAAGCGTGTCTTAGTTTGCGCCAAGTCACGGACATCCCCAAACCACTTGTAACAATTGTCGTAGCGAGGCGGCACTTATGTTGATCTGGCATTTGATGAGACAGGATACTGGCCAGCTTTTCACTTGTCATTCCAACACGATCAAGAACCCGCTGTTTTTGCAAAAATTTTGGCGCTGTAACAACCAATACCGCATCACAGCGATTTTCGCCGCCGGTTTCAAATAACAGCGGGACGTCTAGAACTACGCGCCGGCATCGGCGCAACGCGTGCTGTCTTAGAAACAACTCCTTTTCTTTCCCTATCATGGGGTGAAGAATGTTCTCCAAATCATACAATGCCGTAGCATTTCTAAAGACTATGTCGCCTAAACGTTCCCGATCAACGCCCTGTGAACTAACTATTCCAGGAAACCGCTCTTCAATAATTGAAAGGGCTTTTCCATTAGGACCCATTAACTGATGGGCCGTCGCATCTGCATCAAAAACAGCAACCCTCATAGATTTTATCATTCGGGCAGCGGTCGATTTTCCCATGCCAATCGATCCTGTCAGACCAATTATTTGAACAGCATATGGATGACGATTACGTCTACGTGTTTGTCTCAAACAAAGTGGCCTGTATTTCATTTTCTTATCTACGGCGTTGATAAAACAGAATCACGCAACCCGTCTGTTACGACAGGCTGAACACCAAACCATCCTTCAAAACCGGGCGCCGCTTGATAAAACAACATGCCAAGACCATCGACCGTAGACAAACCTAGACTGCGCGCTGTCGAAAGAAGCTCTGTTTCAAGGGGTGCATATACGAGATCATAAACTACTGCCATCTTGGTCAAAGCCGCCAAAGAAAGCTCTAGCCTAGGCTGACCTACCATCCCAAGGGTTGTCGTGTTTAAGAGCAATGTAGAGCCATCTAGAGCATCTTCTCTTTCACTCCAGTCTATTATGTTTATGGGTCCACCTAAAGATTCAGCCAGAGCGTCTGCTTTTTCTTTTGTCCTGTTTAGTAGTCGAATTTCTACAACATCTAAATCCAAAAGCGCTGCAACAACAGCACGGGCGGCACCGCCAGCTCCGAGGACGACAACAGGTCCTCTTGCTTCGTTCCATTGCGGTGCATTGCGTCTCAGGTTTTCCAAAAACCCAAAAGCATCCGTGTTCGTTCCAGATAAAGCTCCGTCTTGAGAAACAAAAACTGTGTTCACAGCCCCAATTCTAGCCGCGACATCTGAAACATAATCAAGAAATGAAAGGGCTCTTTCTTTGTGAGGAACTGTAAGGTTAACACCCCTGAACCCGAGCTTTGGCAAAGCCCTCAAGGCATGTTCAAGATTATCCGGGGAGACCGGCAACGGAACATAGGCTCCATCTAGCCCATTTTCTTTCAGCCAATAACTATGCACCCTAGGAGACAGAGAATGAGAAATTGGCCATCCCATCACACCTGCCAATGGAGTATGGCTTGTCAGGGTCATGCTTGTGCCACATTGTGTTCTCGCAAAAAGGCAAGTAGAGGAAGCAACGGCAAACCAAGAATAGAAAAAAAGTCACCATCAACTTCACTAAAGAGCTGAGCACCCCGCCCCTCAAGATGATATGCGCCGACAGATGACAATATATCCTCCCCAACAGAAGAAAGGTAGCGATCCAAAAAATCATCTGAGAAGTTACGCATTGTCATATTGGACCGGTTTCGATAATGCCAAATCCGCTTGCCTCCTAAAGCAACAACAGCCGCCGTTACCAAAGAATGCGTTTGTCCGCGTAGGGTCATAAGATGCGCCTTCGCATGATCAACGTCTGCCGGTTTATCAAACCAAACGCCCTGTAAATCGAGAATAGAATCTGCACCAATAACAAGAGATAGCGGATTACCGAGAGAAATCTTCACGGCTTTTAATTCTGCCAACGTCTCTGCAGCTTGTATCGACTCAGCTCCTTCCAACCTTAGAGACTGTTTAACCGCATCCTCATCAATATACGCCGGTTGAGCCGTGAATTTTATTCCAGAAGCACTAAGCATTCGAGCGCGGCTTTGACTTGCAGAAGCAAGAATAAGAGGTGGGCGGATTTGATCTTCCGACTGCGTCACGAAGCGTGCCGTTTATTATAAAGCTGAATAATAGAGGCAGCTGTTTCTTCAATTGATTTCCGTGTGACATCAATAACAGGCCATCCATGTTTTCGGAACAAGCGCTTTGACCCCGCAACCTCTTCCTTAACAAGGTCTACATCCGCGTAATCCATACTTCTATCTTCGTTCATCAGACGAAGGCGAGATTGCCGAATGTCGGTTAAGCTCTTTGGCTCTCGAGTAAGGCCAACGAAAAGAGGTTTGCTAGCGGTAGCAACATCATCAGGTAACACGGCCCCAGGAACGAGGGGGATATTTCCCGCCCTAAATCCACGATTAGCAAGATACATACAGGTTGGGGTTTTAGATGTGCGCGACACGCCTATAAGAACGATATCGGCGTCTTTTAACCCATCAAGCGCTTGTCCATCATCATGGGCTAACGCAAAATGCATTGCTTCAATGCGATCAAAATAGTCGTCATCAAGCATGTGCTGACGGCCAATTTCATGCCCTCCCTCCTTGTCAAGGACGTTGCTTAAAGCATCCATGACAGGGTCTAGCGCTGAAACGTACGGCATTCCGAGTTCTCTACAGACTTGCTCCAGAGGCCCTCGTATCATGGGATCTAATAACGTAAATATGACGAGCCCCGGAGAGGCCTTGATGCCGTCAATAACCCGGCTCATTTGTCCCTTCGTCCGAACCAACCACCAAAAATGTTCCGTGATCTCCTGGTCATCGTATTGAACGAGGCAAGCCCTGGCGATCCCGCTAACGGTCTCTCCAGAAGAATCAGACACGAGATGAAGATTAAGGGGTGTCTCTACCACCGCGCTAAACCCTTTTTTTTATGTCTAATAATGGGGACAACTCACCTTTATTAACCTGCAGGAACTTTTCTATCCTCACTATTAGTATTTCACCTAGTTAATTACAAACGGAGGATAAGTTTCTATTTATAAGTATAGATACTGTGAAGAACGTGGTTATACCCATAATTCATTATATTAAATTGAAAACAACCCACTCATCACTCGTTGATTACAGTAGCGCATTGTTCTCGTAAGCAGTCTTATACCCAGCATTTCAACTATCTTGGGTCTCTTTAATTCTGAGGATTATTTAGGGCATTAAAAATAATCCCCGTTTTAAACAACCCCTACAACTACTACATATTTTTAAGATTCTTATTTTAAGTAGTAAGATAATTAGATGAGATTTTTCGTAAGCTACTTTTAAATATTAATTGACAGGCTTACTGTAGTTACGGTAACGATTTTATAGTTTACCCTCCTTTTAAATTCAAAACGACATTCCAGCTTATATCCAGCTTTCTATATAATTTGTCACTTTGAATTTTACCCTCAACGTCAACAAGCCTTCTTAACATCATGTTTGATTAGGTTTCGGAGCTTTTTCTCCATGCATCTTCAAGATCTTAAACGTAAAACACCCCCTGAGCTTTTAGCTTTTGCTGAAGAGCTTGGTATCGAAAATGCGTCAACTTTGCGCAAGCAAGACATGTTGTTTTCAATTCTTAAACAGCTTGCCGAGCAGGATCAGGCAATTTCTGGTGAAGGTGTTCTAGAGATTCTCCAAGATGGGTTCGGATTTCTTAGATCTGCTCAGTCAAACTACCTTGCCGGGCCAGATGATATTTATGTTTCGCCCAGTCAGGTTAGACGCTTTGGTTTACGAACAGGAGACACTGTAGAGGGGGAAATACGAGGGCCAAAAGATGGCGAGAGATATTTTGCCCTTTTGAAAGTTAATACGATCAACTTTGAACAACCCGATGCAGTTCGTCACCGCATCAATTTTGATAACTTAACGCCGCTTTATCCTGATGAAAAACTAAATATGGAGATCGAGGATCCTACTGGTAAGGAGTTAACGGGGCGTGTTATCGAGATAGTGTCTCCGCTAGGAAAGGGACAGCGTGCCCTTTTAACGGCTCCTCCGCGTGCTGGTAAGACTGTGATGTTGCAAAATGTTGCTCAAGCGATCGCAGCTAATCATCCAGAAGTATATTTAATTGTATTATTGGTCGATGAGCGCCCTGAAGAAGTTACCGATATGGATCGAACGGTAAAGGGAGAAGTTGTTAGCTCTACTTTTGATGAGCCAGCTCAGCGACACGTTCAAGTGGCTGAAATGGTTATTGAGAAGGCTAAACGGTTGGTCGAACACAAACGAGATGTAGTTATTCTTCTTGATTCGATTACTCGTTTGGCTCGGGCTTATAACACTGTAGTTCCATCATCAGGGAAAGTCTTAACAGGCGGAGTTGATGCAAATGCATTGCAAAGACCAAAGCGGTTTTTTGGCGCGGCTCGTAATATTGAGGAAGGCGGGTCACTGACAATTATTGCGACGGCGTTGATCGATACAGGCAGCCGTATGGATGAGGTAATCTTCGAAGAGTTCAAAGGTACCGGGAACGCTGAAATTGTTATGGACCGAAAGCTTTCAGATAAGCGTCTCTTCCCATCCATTGACATCACGAAGTCTGGCACACGTAAGGAAGAGCTTCTTGTTAGTAAGGAGGCGCTGTCCAAGATGTGGATGTTGCGCGGCATTCTTGATCCAATGGGCACGCAAGACGGCATGAAGTTCTTGCTTGAGAGACTCCGTGAATCAAAGAATAACTATGATTTCTTTGATCGTATGAACACCTAAATACTGCGGAAAGCCTGAGGGTTGTATTAAGTTTTTAAAATAGTTGAACCGCTTGTTTTCCTTGTTTCTAGATCGTTATGTGCATGGGCGGCCTGGTCTAGTCCATAGGACTGCCCGACCTCTATTTTTACGGCGCCGGATTCTACGACTCTGAACAAGTCACGACATCCTTGTTCAAGCTGGTCCCGTGTACCTGTGTAATCGAATAACGTTGGTCGTGTAACAAAGAGTGAACCTTTGGGTCCAAGGCTGCCAATATCAATGGCCGGCGGTGGCCCGGATGCATTTCCAAATGAAACCATTAAGCCGTGTTTTTGAAGACAATCGAGAGATCCCATAAAGGTGTCTTTTCCGACGCCGTCATAGACGACAGAAACTTTTTTGCCGTCTGTAATATTGTTAACCTTGGCGACAAAGTCTTCGCTTTTATAAAGAACAGTATGGGTGCAGCCGTTTGCTCTTGCGAGGGCTGCTTTTTCTTCAGACCCAACAGTACCAATCACAGTTGCACCGATCTGTTTTGCCCACTGGCAAAAAATTAACCCTACGCCTCCGGCTGCTGCATGAAATAAGACGGTCTCTCCAGCTTTCAGGTCGTGCAAACTGCGCAAGAGATACCACGCGGTTAAGCCGCGAAGCATCATTCCGGCAACTTGTTCATCGCGTAAGCCGTCGGGGACTTTGATTAACGTAGAGGTAGGCATAATGCGTTCGGATGCGTAGGAGCCTATTGGACCGTTGCCATAGCAAACACGATCGCCTTCTTTAAGGTCTGTTACACCCTCGCCAACTTGCTCAATTTGACCCACAGCTTCCATCCCTGGAGTAAAGGGCAATGCTGCTACCGGGTACAATCCAGAGCGATGGTAGGTATCGATAAAGTTCACGCCAATAGCTGTTTGCCGTAAGCGCACCTCACCAGGCCCAGGATCGCTGATGTGAACATCAGCTGCTATGAGGACGGCTGGCCCGCCTGTTTCTGTTACTACTATCGCTCGTGCCATAACTGCCCCGTTCACTCTGGATTGGTCTGAGAGGGTGTTTAGTTGTGACTACCCCACCCCTCATGATCTAATAATGTTTGCTTTGTAAACACTCCGCCGGCTCCCGAATAGCCCCCAAGGCCAAAAGCTGAGACTATTCGATGGCACGGAACAATAAGTGGAATAGGGTTTGCCCTGCAGGCCATTCCAATGGCGCGTGGCGCAGAGCCAATTTTTTTGGCTACGTAGCCATATGTAAGAACCGAGCCATACGGGATTGATTGCATCTCTAGCCAAACTCTTTTTTGAAACGGCGTTCCAGCAAGATGTAATTGAAGGGCAAAGGCCCGCCGCTGCCCATCGAAGTATTCAATGAGCTGATTTCTTGCCTCTATCAATAAAGGCGTTTTCTGTTGATCTTGCCCCCAACCCCAGTCCACCGAGACCAGAAACCCATCTTCTTCTGAGACCGTGATTTCACCGACTGGGGAGTGAAACGAAAGTTGGGGCATTTTAAATCCTATGCAACAAGCGCAGCGCGCAAGTCATCAGGCGATGTTACGGGAGCTTGGCATAGCGGCCCCCGGCAAACGTAAGCTGTCACTTTTCCATCAATGGTCGATTTTCCATAAGCCGCATGGTCTGCAGGAAGGGCATCTTTATCATTTACGGTCGATAAAATGAGGTTTGGATGCGAAGAGCTTAGGGCCGCGGACAACAAAGCCTTGGCATTAGGGTCGGACCGATCCCCAATGACGATAACTTGTAATGAATCTGTGAATAGTTCGAAACCATTTAAGAATGAACAGGTGTGTGGGAAATCACGCAAGGCATCGACATCAAAAGCTTCGATCAATGATTCTGCTCGGATACGAAACCGGTCATCACCGGTTAAGAAAAATAATCTGGCAAGGTTATTGAGCATGACGCCGTTTCCAGAAGGTGTGGCCGCGTCAGTCACTTGGGTCGTTCGAACAATCAGGTTTTCTGCGTCGGAGGCTGTGAAAAAATACCCATGGCTATCCTCATTCCAAAATAAGGCATGAACAAGATCAGACCACACTATGGCTTGGCTAAGAAACACAGAATTCCCAGTAGCGCTATGTAGGGCGATGCCACCTGCGATCATGTTTGCATAATCATCGAGCATGTCGACGGGCTGCAGGCGCCCACCACAAAGGGAATGTGAGAGACGGTCTCGACCTTCGGCATCTTGCCAAAGCATGGTCGACAAAATGGCCTCAAAGGCCGCTTGTCCAAGGGAGACCCATTCTGGCTGATCAAAAATAGCGCCCGCCTTCGCTAAGGCTTGGATCAATAAACCATTCCAATCGGTTAAAATTTTATCGTCTCGACCGGGCCGTATCCGCGGCGTGCGAACATCAAAGAGCTTAGACCTCGCGTCTACTAGGCGTTTGTTGTCTTGATCAGAGAGAATGCGTTCTCCGCTATTGATACGGTTCAGGATCGTCTTGCTTTCCCAATTACCGTGCTCAGAAACATCATAGATATCTTTGAACAGTGAAAGGGCTTCTCCGTCTAATACTGCATCGATTTCGGTTTCAGTCCAAACGTAGAATTTTCCCTCTTCACCTTCAGAGTCTGCATCAAGCGTTGCGGCAAAGGCTCCGTTCTCGCCAACCATTTCTCGTGTTAACCAACCGATGGTTTCTTCTATGCGCGTTTTGTAAAGGTCAGACTTTGTCTCCAACCAGACCAAACTCATAATGTCGATCAGTTGTGCGTTGTCGTAGAGCATTTTTTCAAAGTGTGGTGCGAGCCACGTGCTGTCGGTAGAGTAGCGTGAGAAGCCGCCACCCAGATGATCATAAATTCCGCCCTGACAGATTCGATCGAGAGCCAGAGTGGCCGCCGTCTTGTACTTTGGTTCACTAGAGCGGCAAAAGGCACGCCACATAAATTCAAATACATCGGTCATGGGAAACTTAGGCTGACCGTTTAGGCCGCCATCAACGAAATCAAAGTGATCGATGATGCGCGCCGCTGCATCGTCTAGCGATGCTAAGGAGAGGGGCTCATTTAGTTCACCGCCCTCTCTACGATTTAAATGATCCGTGATTTTTCCGGCCTGTTCCTCAATAGTTTTGCGATCGTTCTGATAAACTATGGCAACGCGCTCTAAGACTTCAGTAAACCCCGGACGTCCATAGCGTGGCTCTGGTGGAAAGTAGGTGCCGCCAAAAAAAGGTTTGCCGTCGGGCGTAATAAACATTGTCAACGGCCAGCCACCTTGTTCGCCTGTTGTTGCGAGTGCTTTTTGATAGATGGCGTCAACGTCAGGCCGTTCTTCGCGATCAACTTTTATGTTGATGAATAGTCGATTCATAACACCCGCAATCGGCGACGCCTCGAAACTTTCGTGCGCCATGACATGGCACCAATGGCAAGCCGCATACCCCACTGACAAGAGTATGGGTTTGTCTTCATTCTTTGCAGCAGCAAAGGCATCATCACCCCAAGCCCACCAGTGAACAGGATTGTCTTCGTGCTGGCGCAAATAGGGGCTGGTTTCCTCCCCAAGGCGGTTTCTGCTTATCGAGCTTACTGTTGTCTTGTCTGGGTCGTCGGCCATAAGGGTTCTTTCTGAAGGCTTTTGTTTCTTTTGATCAGTTTCTACTGTAGGCGGGCTAAGCTCGGATTTAAATGAAACACCTGTCGGGAACTAACTATGAATGCGAAGATCAATGCTGAATGTACGTCAGAGGAAGCTCAGGCGTTTTTGGGGTTGTCAGATGGCCCCCATACAAAAAGCATTTTGGTCGACGTTCTGTGGGCTGAATACGTCCGGCAAAAAGAAATAACGCTGTATATAATGCTTAACTTATGAATATAGACACCATTTTTGCTCCAGCGACTGCCTCAGGCCGAGCGGGTGTGGCGATGGTCCGAATCTCTGGTCCGATGGCCAATAAAGCCCTGGATTGCATGGGTGTGGCGGTTCCCAGTCCGCGCGTGATGACGCGAGCCAGGCTTCAGGACCCGACTTCACAAGATGTGCTGGATGATTGTTTGGTTGCTTGGTTTGAGGGCCCCAATAGTTTTACCGGCGACAATGTTGTGGAGCTTCATGTTCATGGCGGCCGTGCCGTTGTTGAAAGCATTTTGGCCGTTCTAAATAGTATTGGTGGGTTGCGACCGGCAGAGCCTGGGGAATTTACACGACGCGCCTTTGACGCGGGTAAGCTTGATCTCACTCAAGCGGAAGCGCTGGCTGATCTTGTTGATGCGGATACTCGTGCTCAGGCTCGTCAGGCGTTGCGACAAATGGGCGGCGCTTTGAAGACGCGGTACGACGATTGGCGCGAACGGCTGATTAAGGCCTTAGCGCACCTAGAGGCGGTAATCGATTTCCCCGACGAAGATTTGCCAGGTGAAACAGCTGAGGTGTTATGGTCGACAGTGAATGTTTTAGAGGCGGAGATTGCAAACCATCTTGCAGACGATAGCCGTGGAGAACGAATGCGTAACGGGGTTCAGGTTGCCATCGTTGGCCCACCTAACGCAGGAAAGTCGAGCTTGCTTAATCTATTGGCCAAACGAGATGCGGCCATTGTTTCAGAAATGGCCGGCACGACACGCGATGTTATAGACGTTCATCTCGACCTGGATGGCTATCCGGTTTTGGTAGCTGACACAGCGGGTTTGCGGGACGCTCAAGATGCAATTGAGAGTGAAGGCGTTCGGCGCGCAAAAATATGTGCGAAAGATGCGGACCTCGTTATTGTTTTGTTT
>Ga0302117_10000722_pt1 | contig 14945 bp, 10 predicted proteins | sample AG5_322_MG_FD_203112 | JGI IMG/M metagenome (GOLD analysis project Ga0302117, IMG submission 203112) | Marine microbial communities from Western Arctic Ocean, Canada - AG5_32.2 | ecosystem: Environmental > Aquatic > Marine > Oceanic | place: Canada: Western Arctic Ocean | collected 2017-10-01 | reverse complement strand
CAGAGCGCGAGCTTCACGCTGCTTACCTAGAATGCGACGAAGAGGACGCCCCATGTCGTGAGCAAACGTATCGAAGTAATCCTGAGTTACCTGACTCCAAGTCCGATTATCACTGGTGGGTGACGACCGAGAAGGCAAAAAACTAATCAAGGCCAGTGTGAGCAGGATGCCAAAAATAAATACAGCAGCGCCAACGTAAGCGATCGGTTCTATGTACCAGAGCTTTCCAGATGAAATCGATTCGCCAATAATTGGAGACAACAAAATAAACAGAAGGCCTATAGCGGCCACTGCAAATCCTGCGAGCTTCAGTATTTTAAATGACCGATCGTTCAAACAGTCAGACTCCTATGTAGAGGCAACTCGGACACGGTGGCGGTTAGGCATCAGGGTTTACTAATCGATATCCACGATTGCGCACGTTAATAATCAGTTCATTAGCGCCGAACTCTCGCGACACGGCTCGACCAAGTGAAACTTTTAGCTCTCGTATTCGCACCCGCAACGAAGCTCGTGAATCTTCACCCTCGGAGAATCGTTCGAGTCGTGAGAAGGGAACAAGTTCCCCTTCCGACCGGTACATGGCAGACGCTAATTCATTCAAAATTTCTAGCTTCATGCCCTGAATTTCACGAATTAGTTCACGCCGACCCCCTTCTATCGCGTAGACCGCAACATTATCAGCATCTAATTCGAACAGAGTCCCAATTTTGATCATTTCAGGTGCGCTGCCAATCAAACGACGTAAACGGATAACGACTTCTTCTGGGCTAGCAAGCTTATCGATAAAATCAACCGAAGCGCTTACCGTCAAACTGGCATTTACTGCCGTGTCACGGTACGGACCTTGCGTGTACTGCGTGAACATCAGCACTGGCATGCTGTCATCTTTATCGATGATCTTTTTCAAAATCGACAAGCCCTTGAATCGGTCAGAATCGTACTCGCCGAATCGAACATCGAGCAATACTGCCGACGGTCGATCTGTTTCCATGGCGAATAGCGCCTGTGTCTCGTAATCGTCACCAGTCACATGATCGCCTTCGGGTGTAACAACGATTGGCCTGAAACCATCCGTTTCCAAGCGACGCAATACCGAACGCATGAGATCAGACATATGCTCGTCGTCTACAACGAGTATCTTCTGCCCACCGCCAATGCTTTTAGCAGTCAAAACGGTCTCCCACGGTTACTTGACTATGTACTTTAGTAATTCCTTGATCAGTCGCAGAGCAATTCGACCCGAATCGACTTTATCATTCACCAATCACTAGTCCTTCCAATACGTAACGTATTAAACAGGCATTTTGTTGCATTTTCCTTGATCTGTATTCTGGAAATCTTACGATGACACCAAGCTAATAAATTCAGAAATAATAGGATAAATCAACTCAGCAAAAAGCTTTACGGGGTCGACTCATTCTTCATGGCAAGCTATGCTCGCTTGACTGTACTTTTCCACTTAAAATTTCTGAGAAATATCTTCCTTTGACCGACCAGTTCGTCCACCTCCACAACCACTCTGAGTATTCCCTACTCGATGGGTTCAGTAGGTTAGGCGATATGGTGAACAGGGCGGTGGAACTCGGTCAACCTGCGATAGCCCTAACAGACCACGGTAACCTTCACGGCGCTATAGATATTTACCAGTCGGCTAAGAACGCGGGCATCAAGCCAATCATAGGCGTTGAAGGCTATGTATCCGACGGTCCACGAGACGAAAAGAACCCTCAAAAACGCTCTCCGTTCCATATGACGGTGCTTGCACAAAACCGAGTCGGATATCAGAACCTCATGAAGCTAGTAACGGCTTCACACATCGAAGGGTTCTACTACCGGCCCCGTATGGATCGAGAAATTCTTGAGAAGTACTCTGAGGGACTAATCGTTCTCTCAGGCTGCCCTTCCGGTGAGTTAGCTCGTTACATCAAAAACAGAGATATGGACGCCGTCAAAGAAACTCTCGAATGGTACGGAAACGTCTTCCAAGACCGTTACTATCTCGAAATGATGATGCACGAGCACGTGCCCTATCAGGTTGAGATCAATCAAGCTATCATCAAACTCAGCAACCAAACTGGGTTGCCGATGGTGGTAACGAACGACTCTCACTATGTCAGGCGTGAAGACTCCGAAGCTCAAGATATTCTCACGTGCATTCAGACTAACTCGAATATTAAAGACCCTAAGCGTCTTCACATGGAAGACACCTCTTACTACCTACGTAGTACTGAGGAAATGCACGCCGAGTGGTCGCACTTGCCAGATGCCCTCGCAAACACGATCAAAATCGCTGAATCATGTGAGCTTGACCTTGAATTCGGGCAAACACTGGTTCCTAGATACTCGACTCCTCAAGCAAAGCCATCGATGGATTACTTGAAAGAGCTTTGTTACGCAGGACTAAAGAAGCGCTTCGATAACCCGAGTGAAGAAGTGCTCACACGCCTTGAGTACGAGCTTGGAATTATCGAAGAAACCAAGTTCTCAGACTATTTCCTAGTTTGTTGGGACATTTTCAACTTCGTAAACGAACGAGGAATCCTATCTGCTGTTCGTGGCTCAGCAGCCGCCAGTCTTGTTCTCTACTGCCTTGAAGTTACGCAAATCGATCCAGTAGCGGCTGACCTGTTCTTCGAACGATTCCTAAACATCGAGCGTCGTGAGATGCCTGATATAGATATGGACTTCGCCGACGACCGCCGTGCGGAAGTCATCAAATACTGCGTTGACCACTACGGCAGCGAACACGTTGCGCAGATCGTGACATTCGGAACGCTCGGTGCTAAGGCAGCTATCCGTGACACTGCACGGGCACTAGCACTACCACTCGAACTCAGTGACAAGCTCGCAAAAATGGTTCCACTTACTCTCAACATAAAGTTGAAAGATGCGATCGCTGAATCTGCCGAAATGCGAGCAGAAATCAGCCGTAACCGAGACGCACGTGACCTGATTGAGATGGCCCAGAAACTTGAAGGTTCAGTGCGTAGTGCCGGAACTCACGCAGCAGCTGTCGTCATTTCCGAAAAGCCTCTTACAGAATACGTCCCACTCCAACGACCAAAGAGCGGAGATGAAGGTTCTAGTCCAGTAACCCAGTACTCGATGAACCCAGTTGCTGATGTTGGGCTGCTCAAGATGGACTTCTTGGGACTTGCTAACCTCTCGATTCTCGACCAGTGCGTAAAGCTGATCGCAGAAACCACTGGCGAGCACATGGGTGTTTACGATGTTCCTATCGACGATGAGAAAGCATTCGCTATTCTTGGAGCCGGCGATACTTTCGGCGTGTTCCAGCTCGAATCTGATGGCATGCGAAAGAACATAAAACTTTTGAAGCCAACTACGATCAATGACCTTGCGGCAATGATCGCTCTTTACCGTCCTGGTCCTATGGAACATATCGGTACTTTCATCGATGCCAAACACGGTCGAGCTGAAATTTCATACCCTCATGAAGACCTTCGTGAACTTCTCGAGCCTACCTACGGCGTCCTTGTATACCAGGACCAAGTAATGCTAATTGCCCAGGCCTTCGGCGGATACACGCTTGGCGAAGCCGACATTTTGCGCAAGGCGATGGGTAAGAAAAAAGCCTCCGTGATGAAATCCGAGCACGAAAAATTTAATAAGGGTGCTCTCGAAAAGGGATACACCGAACAACAGGCGAACACTGTCTTCAAACTTATGGAGCCATTCGCCGGCTACGGTTTCAACAAGGCTCACGCCGTTTCGTACGCATACATTGCGTATTGGACTGCATATTTCAAAGCCAACTACCCGACCGAGTACATCGCATCCGTACTTGATTCCGCTTCAGGCAACCCTGAAAAAGTTGGTATGGCGATTCGTGAAGCAAGTCGACTGCACATTGGTGTTAAGCCACCGAGCATCAACTACTCACGATCGGGATTCACGATCGAGCGAGATCCTGATGGAAACGACGCAATTCGATTCGGAATGGCGGCCGTCAAAAATGTCGGTACAGGTGCCATTGATCCGATTGTCGAAGTTCGTGAGTCTGCCGGTCAATTCAAAGACATTCAAGATATCTGCCGTAGGGTCGATTCCAAATCGCTCAACCGTCGCACGCTCGAAAGCCTAATTCGAGTAGGTGCATTCGATGAATTTGGCGGACGAGGAAATCTTCTAGAATCTGTCGACCGAATAATCGCTGCAATTCAACGCCAAACTAAACTACGCGAGTCAGGTCAAACATCGATGTTCGACATGCTGGGCGAATCAGTTCCAGCACCGATGGTCGAGATCGAACTTGCTGGCGTTGATGGCACTACGGATCAAGAACGAGTCATTTGGGAACGTGATCTGCTTGGGGTTGAACTAACGCAAAGTCCGTTCACACGTGAGATGAGACAACAGCCCGATAATATTGTCGTTTTTGCAGCAGATATCACGCCAGATATGTCGGGACAAAAACGTGCGGCACTCGGTCAGGTGAACGGTGTAAGGGAACTCACTACCAAGCGTGGCGACAAGTTCTTATCGCTCAATCTAACTCTGTTAGACGGCGATATCGAAATGGTCGTATGGCCGAACATATTGGAAAAGAACCCAGCTCTGTGGGGCAACGGTAACTTTGTTTCGGTATCGGGCGAAGTCCGAGAACGATTCGGAAAAGCGTCGCTGTCTGTAGAAACAGCGAATCAATATCAACTCAAGGCTGAAGGCCAGGCTGAATCCGAAGCCGAGGCTACGAAGAACGAACCTGTAATTAGAGCCGGATTCAACGAAGCCAGCGAGCCTCGACCGGTTCTTAACGATCCAGTCCAACACACCCCTCCGGCACGGACTCCAACTCCGGTTACGTCACAAGTAAACGAAGCGCCAAAACCAAATTATGAAAACCCGGTTCAACGAATTGTTGAGCCAATCATCGAGGAAACTCCACTGGCAACCGAATCTCTAGCTCCGAACAATACCAACTACCCCGACGAATCAATGGCCGGTGGTCCTGTATTAGTTCATGTCAAAGAAACTGGGGATGGAGCGGTCGATCGCTATCGCCTCGAAGACATCGTGAGGCTATTCGTGGAGTTCTCAGGTTCAGACTCAGCAATGGTTGAGATTGAAACTCCCGAAAAGATTGTCCGCCTCGAAATGCCGTTCAAGGTGCAAGCTGGACCACGGCTTACGAATCGGCTACATGAGCTACTAGGCACAGGTGCTGTCCGTTCCGCTGCGATTTAGTAATTCGGCAGAACGTTTACGTGCGCTTGAGTAGTGAAAATATTCTTCGACCAAACACCGGAGCGACTGAGTGAACTGGGAAGTTATAACCACAGCGCCCGGTCAACTCATAGGTGAGTCATGGTGCGGCTTGATCCGAGCTGCCGGTATTGATTGCAGACTTCAGCCGAGCGATGCCGTCGGCTTCATGGGTGTTTCAGTGTTCCCGGTTCGCCTCATGGTGCGTGAGTCGGACGTCGAAGCAGCGCACTCGGTTCTAGATAAGTACTTATCGGATGACAGCGATACGTCATCTTTGGAATGAAACGCTCCAGCGGATGAAACCTAGTTCCAACTAACTTAGTGATTCGATTCCATCGCCAATAAGCGTGATTTCAGTGGAAGACCGGCACTACCAAATCCACCCAACGCACCGCTCGCATTCACCACTCGGTGACAGGGAACTAACAACGCTATTTTGTTGCGTGCCATCGCCTGTCCGGCTCCACGTGCGGCTCTTATATTTCCAGCTTGTTCAGCAATCCAACCGTAGCTTCTGGTTTCTCCAGACGGTATTAATCGGCAAGCGTCCCATGCCTTCCTAACGAACGGTGTGGCATCGCGCGTATCAATCGCAATGCCAGATAGATCAACATGGTCACCATCGCAGTAAGCAATGATCAAATTTCTTACATGGATATAATCTTCAGGAGCATGGACGGCAGTATCAACTTCAGGTTGAACGTGGTCCAGTGCACTTTCAGGGCTGGATACGGGATAGCTTGCACGAGCAATCCCTTGATCACTGCCGACTAACGCCACCCAGCCCATATCGGTGTCGAACACATCATAAGTTAGCTGCTCGACTACACGTGATTTAGTCAAGTTACATCCTCGCCCTTCACCAAGCTATGGTCCGATTCCAGCTATCTGCCGAGTTCGGTGAGCAATCAATGCAACGAGAACGCGTTCCACAGTTTCGCTTTTGACGACGATAACTTTATCGCCATTTTCTATCAGCGCATTGGTAAGCGTTTTCGAATCAGTAGGTAAGAGTTAATGACATGTACAGATCTGACGTTTTCAACATGTAATTAGGTCCGGCGAAATCGTCAGTGTGCTTATTCATTGAATTCGCCACGTACTTTGTTACAGCCGTGTGATCGAACTATTGAAAAAGTTTGGTGGGCGATGGAGGACTCGAACCTCCGACCCCCTGCTTGTAAGGCAGGTGCTCTAACCAACTGAGCTAATCGCCCAAACATGCTGGAAAAGAACCATTAACCCGTACTTAGCTACGTTAGTAACGTTCGAAGCGGTTTCGAATATCCCTTGCAGGACTCATCATTTCCAGTTTTTCAATTGTCGAAATATAACCATCATCTATAACAAGCGCTGATTCTACGCGGCGCAAACTACACACGATCAGTCATATTTTCCGGCGATGCATCACATGACATAAACACCGGCGTCATTAGCGCCCAGATAAACACGGAGCGCCTTGAATAATATGGCGCGCTTGGCGGGATTTGAACCCACGACCTCAGCCTTCGCAGGGCTGCGCTCTATCCAGCTGAGCTACAAGCGCACGAATGTGGACGAATCCACTTATTGAATTTTACTTCAATAAACACAAATATGGTGCCGAGGGCGAGAGTCGAACTCGCACGCCCTTGCGGGCACTACGCCCTGAACGTAGCGCGTCTGCCATTTCGCCACCCCGGCACTAACAAACAGGTCCTACGAAAAAACCTGTGGTGGGCGATGGAGGACTCGAACCTCCGACCCCCTGCTTGTAAGGCAGGTGCTCTAACCAACTGAGCTAATCGCCCGAAGAACCAATTGTACTCGTCGTGTTCAAGAAGTACGACGAATTGAATGGTAGCGATGGTGGGACTTGAACCTACGACCTCGCGCTTATGAAGCGCGCGCTCTAACCGGCTGAGCTACATCGCCATGCCATTCGAAGCTTTCAGTGATCGAAATCACTAACCGCGATCATTTATGGTAATCACGACGCAAACGTGGGTCAACGAATTCAAAGCTCACAACGCACCGTAATTAATCGTTAGCTACGTAGTCCCCACTCTTACCGCCCGATTTACTCAGCAACCTAAGGTCGGTAATTCGCATAGCACGGTCTACCGCTTTGCACATGTCGTAGACAGTTAGCGCTGCGAGACTCGCAGCCGTTAACGCTTCCATCTCAACACCGGTTTTTCCGGAAGTACGAGCGGTGCTGGTGATAGAAAGCCCAATCTCATTGGCCAGATCTCCGAAGTCGATAGTGATCTGGTTCAGGGCGAGTGGGTGACAAAGAGGTATTAGGTCAGAAGTCTTTTTACCCGCCATGACTCCAGCAATTCGAGCGACTCCGAGAACATCGCCCTTATCGAATCCACCAGAACGAATCAGATCGAGAGTCGACTGCTCCATGTGAATTTCACATCCAGCCATAGCTATGCGCTCGGTAATTTTTTTTTGACTGACATCGACCATCCGGGCTTTACCCGATGAATCGATATGGCTGAGTTTGTTTTCACTCTTTAAGCTATCTGTCATCTGACATTCTTTCCAGCAAGTCTACTGCCCGATCCGCTATCCATTCTCTTTCATAAACTCTTCGTCAACGATCTGACCGGAGATAGGACCCCGTGCGGCATCGTTGGCAAGCGTGTCACAACGTTCGTTTTCCACGTGCCCCGTGTGCCCACGAATCCACTCGAAACTTACATCATGCTTGGCGCACGCATCGAGAAGTCGCTGCCACATATCAGGGTTCATGGCGCGCTCTTTCTTGTTGCGCATCCAACCATTAGCTTGCCACTTCTTGGCCCAGCCCTTCTCAATGCCGTTGATCACATATTGAGAGTCAGTTGTAAGCACGACACGCTGCCGCCCTTTAAGGGCGTCGAGAGCGGTGATCGCTCCAAGCATCTCCATACGATTATTGGTTGTGTACTTGAATCCCTGACTAAACTCTTTTACGTTATCACCGTATTTGAGAACAGTCCCGAACCCACCGGGCCCAGGGTTTCCGATAGCCGATCCATCGGAGAAAGCATAAACGGTATTGTCATTATTGTTGGTCATTACATCTCATTGAAACAAACATTCGCTTCAGCCACAATCTGACCCAGCATGAAAAGCCTCAGAAAATCTAGTCAGCAGTTCACAACATGACCGTCGATAAAATCATTGCTCTACCAGTGCCAGTTCTCACCGCTGGTGATTCCACAGTCCTGCAACCGGCAGAACTAGATGACGCAGAACGATATCTAAACCTGGTCGAAGATAACTACAAGCAGCTAACAAAGTGGCTTCGAGTACCCAAGCCACCGGCAACCGTTGAAGACCGACGCAAAGCCCAAGCTAACGATATAGCGAACTACGATGGTGGCAAAGGGTACTGGTGGTTGATCGAGGAAGATGGAAAATTAGCTGGAACGATCGCACTTCACATTGTAGAGTCCACGGAAAAGTGGGCGCTCGTCGGTTACTGGCTCGATACAGCATTCACTGGCAAAGGAATAATGACTCGCAGCTTGAAAGCTCTAATCGATTGGTCATTTTCTGAACTCGGACTAAATAGAGTCGAGATTCAAGCCTCACTGAGCAATACGGCAAGCACGGCCATTCCTAAACGGCTCGGAATTAAGCGTGAATCTATAAGGCGACAGTCCGAGGTAATCAATGGCATATCTCTAGATATGGCTAGTTACGCAGCGTTTGCCGACAACTGGCCGCCAAAACTACCGAGTCTGGCGTTGCCATCTACAGAAATTAGAGTTGATGACGAAATATTGCTGAGGCAACATGTCGCTAGCGATTACGATTTGTTGTGGAGCGCATTTTTTGAAGGCCGTGACTACTTGGGCGAGTTCCTTCCGTGGATGCCGGCTTACAAAACGAAGGATGATTACACCCGCCTGTATACCACTCGACGATTGGAGCAGGATAACTTTGATGGCTCCTGCGGTTATGTCGTTGAGTACAAGGGTGAACTAGCTGGAACGATTGGATTCGGCGTTCCGAATCGAGATAACGTGATCGAGGTAGGGTACTGGATACGAAAGGACTTACAAGGCGGAGGAATAGCGACTCGTTCACTTGAGGCAGTCATGACAATGCTGTTCGTCGAAGTGGGCATGCACCGCGTCACGATTCGAGCCGCAACTGCCAACCTGCCGTCACGTAGAATCCCTGAGCTACTAGAATTCAAGCACGAAGGAACGATGCGAGACGGTGTATATGTGAACGATGAGTATCTCGATTTGGAAATTTATTCGATGCTCGATCACGAATGGCTAGCACGTTCAAAGAACGCTTAGCGGAAACTCACCCTCATCCCGATCTTGCCTGAGAGACCTTGGACGTGATTGACGCCTACGATTCCCACTAGCGTCGATCTTTTCTTCTGGACATTCGTTCCCGATGTTAACATCGAAGTTACCTCCAATCCGCTATCGCTGCGGTCAGGGCGAGGGAGTTTCCGGTGAATCAATCCTGTGAAGACGTGAACAACGACGACGACTAACTGACAAATTGGATACCCTCCACCAAACTCAGCGGTGAATCCGTAATGGTCGACTACCCGCCGATATAGTACATCTCGACTTTATCGCCACCGGTCGCATTGCCCTTGAATTCAGTGTCCTTAGATCGAAGATCTGAGTATCTGTCGGTGCGACCAGTCCATACCCTGCCAACGATCTCTGCGATCTCATTGTCAGTCGCACCTGATCGCAGCGATTGCTTTAAGTCCGTTCCGCCAGAAGCGAATAGGCATGTGACCAACTTGCCATCAGTTGAAAGCCTGGCTCTTGTGCAATTACCACAGAATGGTTCGCTTACAGAAGAGATAACACCAATCTCGCCATCGCCATCGGCGTAGCGATATCGACTAGCGACTTCGCCAGCGTAATTGGCAACAACGGGCTCAAGCGTGAACTCGTCACCAATCTTCTCGATAACTTCTTTGGAAGTTACGACTTGTGAAAGATCCCAACCGTTCTTAGTTCCAACGTCCATGAACTCAATGAAACGAACTATCGCTCCAGTGCCTTTGAAATAACGAGCTGTATCGACAAGTGTGTGATCGTTTACGCCTCGTTGCACTACAACGTTGATCTTGATAGGTGAAAATCCAAGCTCGGTAGCAACCTTGATGCCTTCGAGAGTGTTGGCAGGACCCTGTGGTCGTCCCGACATCTTTTTGAAAATGTCCTCGTCGATCGAATCGAGCGAAATCGTAATACGGTTTAATCCAGCGTCTTTCAAAGCGTGAGCGTTCTTTGCAAGCAGATATCCGTTGGTAGTCAACGCTATATCGTCTATGCCGTCGATCTTCGAGAGAGTAGCGATCAGATCAGGAAGACCCGCCCGTACAAGCGGTTCGCCACCTGTAATTCGAAGCTTCGACACACCGGTTGCTGCAAATATTCTCGCCAGTCGTTCGATTTCTTCGAAGGATAGGATGTGTGGGCGAGGAAGGAATTCATATCGTTCGCCAAAAATTTCAGCCGGCATACAGTACGTGCAGCGGAAATTACAGCGATCAGTCACCGAAATGCGCAGATCACGTACAGGTCGTTTAAGTTTATCGGTAATCCCGTTAATGAGAGGGAATTCGGATTTTTGTGACATGAAGATCAGATAAGCGTTAAAACGTAATTATTCAAACCGTTATCTCAATAGTATCGTCATAAGGCGAAATATTCGCCCTGTGATGAAATCTACGTTTTACACAAGCGCTTCCAAAGTTTCTGTCAGACCACGTAAAGCGGCTCCACGATGGCTCACGGCGTCTTTTTCTTCGCCAGATAGCTGAGCGGTCGTTTTTGTGAGACCAACCAACCAGAAAACAGGATCGTATCCAAAACCGTTTTCGCCTAATCGTTCGTGACAAATAGCGCCTTCCACAACGCCTTCGCTAGTAACGAGTCCATTCGGAACATCGCTTCCAACCAGTGCAAGCACAGCTACGAAACGGGCTGTTCGCTCCCAGCCCGGTAGATGTTCCATCTTGTCGAGCACTAGCTGAACGCGCCCGTCGTCGTCGAGACCTTCACCACCGTATCGTGCAGAAAGTACGCCCGGCTCGCCATTTAATGCATCGACTACTAATCCGGAGTCATCAGCCAACGTAAGTTCACCTGAGGCCTTCGCGTATGCGCGTGCCTTTATTACTGCATTTTCTTCGAAGGTAGAACCGGTCTCTTCTACTTCAAGATCGATTCCCAAATCATTAAGCCCAACAACCTCAAAAGACAAGCCTGACAGCATTCGTGAGAACTCGCTGACCTTGCCAGAATTACGGGTCGCAACGAGCAATTTCTTAATCATAAACACAAACCTAACCTGTACCCATGGTAGTCGGGGAATCGAAGCGAACGAAAAAGGCTACTTATTCGGGATTTATTGACCGTTGCGAGCGTAAATGCCGAGTGTTACGCTTTCCTAGCTTTTAAAGTTACTTCACCGATTTTAGTAGTCGGTGATTTTCTCATGACGAATATTAATTACCCATTCCTAGCAGGCACGTACAGCTCCCAGATGCACCGAGTCTCAAAGCTTTCCTTCCCACTCCGGCCGGCACTATTTTTATTAGTTCCGATGGCGATTGCCCTACTGGCAGCATGTACACCAGAGAACAATCAGTCTACGTTCGGCACAGCGGGACCAATCGCTGAAGATCAGGCCGGTCTGTTCAAGTTCATTTTCTGGATTGCAGCTATCGTCTTTATACTTGTTGAAGGCGCAGTCATATTTATTGCGATAAAGTTCCGTCGCCGGTCTGACTCGGACAAACTTCCGTACCAGACTCACGGTAACACTAGGCTTGAAATAACTTGGACAGTAATTCCAATCTTTATTCTCGCCATTATTGCAGTACCAACACTTACGCAAATATGGGAACAGCAAAACTTGGTACCACAGGACCAAGGTCAAGTTCTAAACATTGAAGCGATTGGTCACCAGTGGTGGTTTGAGTTCCGGTATCCAGATCATGAAGTCGTTACTTCAAACGAACTTCACATCCCGGTGAACCGCCCTGTAGCGTTCAAACTCGATTCTCAAGATGTAATTCACAGTTTCTGGGTTCCGAAGATCGCCGGTAAGGTCGACATGGTTCCTTTGAACGATAACTACATGTGGATGATTGGTGATGAAGTCGGCACCTACTACGGTCAGTGCGCAGAGTTCTGTGGAATTGCCCACGCTCACATGCGCTTCCGGGTAATCGTCGACACTGAAGAAGATTTCCAAGCTTGGGTCGCAGGAATGCACACAGCTCCCAACGCTCCTGTTGCAGGTTCACCTGAAGCATCAGGTAAAAACCTGTTCGCAGCTAACTGTTCTTCTTGCCACACCAATGACAGCACTTCACCGGGATCGTACGCTCGCGAGATCAGCTCACAGCAGGCTCGATGGAACGGTTGGATCTCAGATATTGAGAACTCTGGAATCGTCTCAGCACCAAACCTGACTAACTTCGGCCAACACTCAACAATCGGTGCAGGTCTGAAGGATCTAAACAAGGAAACTCTTGAACAGTGGATTACTGATCCTTCTTCAATCAAGATTGGCACCCGTATGCAGAAGCATGCCGCCGTATATGACACTTCCGATGGCGCCGTGAAGCTCAGCCCTACTGAAGTTTCCGACATTGCAACTTTCTTGCTTTCATTGAAGCCAGGTTCTGCACCTGCAGGATCAGTGGTTGAAGCAAGCGGTGATGTTGATGGTGCCGAAGTATTCTCAACCAACTGCGCAAGCTGTCACTCGACTGGCGACAACACCGTTGTTGGCCCCGGTCTTGCTGGAATTGTCGACCGAGCCGGCACACTAGTAGACGGTCTCAGTGCCGACGAATACATCGAACAGTCCATAAGGGAGCCGGGAGCCTTCATCGTAGACGGATTCCCCGCAGTAATGCCTGAATGGTCTCACCTTGGAGACGATTCAATCGACGCACTCGTCACCTATCTAAAGACACTCAAGTAACGGAAACCACCTGTAAAGGCGCATTAGAAGCGTCTAGCAGCGGAGCTCACACCTAGTGACAACAAAATCACTGACATTTCCACAAGCATTCCCACGACCTAAATCGTCGTCGGGAATTTGGAGCTGGCTCGGCACTGTCGATCACAAGCGTATCGGAACTATGTACGGGATCGTATCGTTCATATGGTTCATCGTAGGTGGCATCGAAGCAATGCTGATGCGATTACAGCTGTCTTCCGCAGAGAACGACCTGATCGGCCCTGAAGCGTATAACCAGTTGTTCACCATGCACGGCACGACGATGGTGTTCTTGGTGATAATGCCGCTCTCCGCTGCATTTTTCAACTGGCTAATACCGTTGCAAATCGGCGCCAGAGACGTCGCATTCCCGCGATTGAACGCCTTAAGTTTTTGGATTTTCTTATTTGGCGGGCTGATCATCAACGCAAGTTGGATCACAGGCAATGCACCGAACGGCGGCTGGTTCGGTTATGCCCCTTACTCGGGCGCAACGTTCAACCCTGGTATGGGTATGACTTACTGGGTTGTTGGACTGAACGTTCTTGGTGTGGCATCTATCGCAGCAGGTTTGAACTTCATTGTCACAATTTTGAACATGCGTGCCCCGGGCATGAGTATGTTCAAGGTTCCGATTTTCAGTTGGATGACGTTGATAACTTCGGTTCTGATCGTGCTCGCAATGCCAATTTTGGCAGTAGCGGGCATCATGTTGATGACCGACCGGGTTTACGGCACTCACTTCTTCAACTCACTAGGTGGTGGAGACCCAGTCATGTGGCAACACATATTCTGGTTGTTCGGCCACCCTGAGGTTTACATTCTGATTCTTCCTGCGATGGGCATCGTTTCTGAAGTGCTTCCGACTTTCGCTCGTAAGCCACTCTTCGGTTACCCCTTCGTAGTATTCGCAGGTGCGGCTATCGCATTCATGGGTTGGTTTGTATGGAGTCACCACATGTTCACCGTTGGGCTTGGACCTGCAGCTAATACTGCGTTCTCGATCTCGACGATGCTTATTGCGGTTCCAACCGGAGTGAAAATCTTCAACTGGCTTGGCACGCTATGGGGTGGAAACATTCGCCTCAACACGCCAATGCTCTTCTCAATATCGTTTATTGCGATGTTCACGATCGGTGGGCTTAGTGGTGTCATTCACGCCTCGCCTCCGACCGACGCACAGCAGCAGGACACATACTTCGTCGTTGCTCACTTCCACTATGTTCTCGTAGGTGGTGCGCTTCTGGGCATATTCTCTGGAATTTACTTCTGGTGGCCTAAATTCACCGGTTACTTCCTCAATGAGAAACTAGGTATCGCCAACTGGGCATTAATGCTTATCGGATTCAACCTACAGTTCGCTCCAATGCATTGGCTCGGAATGGACGGCATGCCACGGCGTATCTACACTTATGCTGAGAATATGGGCTGGGAATCTTCAAACCTCGCATCCACTATCGGTGGTTTCATACTTGCACTCGGTATTCTCGTGTTCATCATCAACGTCTTCTACTCGAAGATGAACAAGGTGATAGCCGGAAACGACCCGTGGGATGGCCGAACACTGGAATGGGCAACTTCATCGCCTCCACCAGTACACGATTTCGACGAAATCCCTCAGGTTCAGTACCGAGATGATTTCTGGTTCAAGAAGTACCCGGAAACGATTTCAGAGTACTACCACGACGAGCACGATCTTGTTCCTACGGGAGCACTGTTAGATGACGAAA
>Ga0302117_10000716_pt1 | contig 15015 bp, 10 predicted proteins | sample AG5_322_MG_FD_203112 | JGI IMG/M metagenome (GOLD analysis project Ga0302117, IMG submission 203112) | Marine microbial communities from Western Arctic Ocean, Canada - AG5_32.2 | ecosystem: Environmental > Aquatic > Marine > Oceanic | place: Canada: Western Arctic Ocean | collected 2017-10-01 | reverse complement strand
TGAGCCGGTCGAAAGGCAGAGGCGATGCAAGTTCATCGCCGGAAAGCCCAGATGACATTAATAAGTAGAATAGAAAAAGAAAGGAAAAGCACTGCATTCAATCAAAAGTTGGTGCACCCTTCCCTTCCAAGCAATCCGAAATGCATAAAAAGGAAATCATTCCGTACTTGTAATGCATCCACTAGACCTTCTATTTAAGGATGATTAAATCGTCTTTCTGATCACACCTTTCTTTTGTGAAGAACATCGTTCATTCGATTCCAAGCGTTTTTAAGCATCGCAACAAAACGCGCAACGCCTCGCGCATTTTTTGGTTCGTCCTAATTCTGCTTTTCTTTGTGTCTGCCCATATGGCGGTCTACAGGCACTTGATGTCGGCTGAACTGCTTGTAATTGGAGAAACCCGAGACATAAACCTCGTGGAAAGTTTTTATTGGGTGCTGACCACAATGTCCACCCTGGGTTACGGCGACATTCACTTTGTCGGAGACGGTGGTCGAATTTTCTCGATGGTAGTTATGTTTACGGGCGTCATCTACCTATTCATTGTCCTTCCGTTTTTCTTCATGGAGTTTCTGTATAAGCCCTTCATGGAGTATCAAACCGGAGCTCGCGTACCTCGAAAGTTTGACCCAGTCGAGAAACCGCATGTAATCCTGACTCACTATGATTCCGTAAGCCACGCGTTAATGGATAAGCTCCGTCAGTTCGGCTACCCCTTCGTTATCATTGTGGAAAAGCTGAATGAGGCTCTTGAGATTCACGATATGGGCATGCCCGTCATGCTCGGCAGTTTGGATGAAATCGAAACTTTTAATAAAGCCTCTATTCACAATGCCGCCATGGTCGTCGCGACCGACGACGACATCCGCAACGTCAACATTGCATTTCGGGCCAAAGACGCCGCCCCCGACGTTACTGTCGCCGCCCATTGTTCCCGTGCCGGCTCCGAGGACGTACTGACCCTTGCCGGGGCTGATCACGTGATTCGCAACGCCAAGCAGATGGGCACATTTCTTGCCCGCCGTATTTCCTGTACAGATACGCGTACCCACGTAATCGGCTCTTTCGACGAAGTTCTTATCGCAGAAGCAACCATTCACGGCACTCCACTGGTCGGTCTTACACTCAAGGAAACAAAGCTTCGCGAGGACTTCGGTGTCAATGTCGTAGGTATGTGGGAACGTGGACACTTCGACAACCCCGATCCTGATGCCGTATTGACAAATCACACCGTTCTCCTTCTCGCCGGAACGGAAAGCAACTTCTCGAGTTATGACGAAAAATTCTGCCACTACGAGACCAACAACTCACCGGTCATCATTATCGGCGCAGGACGCGTGGGCCGTTCCACGGCCTCTGCCCTAGAAGAAACCAAAGTGCCTTATCGCGTCGTCGAGACTGACGAGGTGAAGGCCAGTAAAGTCAAGGATGCCATACTTGGGGACGCTGCCGAGCGCTCTGTCCTCGAGCGAGCCGGGATAAACAAGGCTCCCGCCGTCGTGATCACCAGTCACAGTGACGCAATCAACATCTATCTCACTATATACTGCCGGAAACTTCGTCCGGACATTCAAATCATCACGCGAGCTTTCCTGCACCGAAACGTGGAACCTCTGCACCGAGCGGGAGCTGACTTCGTCATGTCGCAGGACCACATGGGTGCAAACACCTTTTTCAACCTCCTCAACCGTGCCGAAATCCTCATGGTCACGGAAGGTCTAGACGTATTCAGCCAGAAGACGCCTCCCGCCCTCGTCGGCGTCTCCGTAAAGGATTGCAATATACGCGAAAAGACCGGTTGCAGCATTGTTGCCATTAAGCACATGGCAAAAACCGTCATCACCCCTTCCCCGAACGATACCTTCTCAGAAGACGGCGAGATCATCCTCATCGGCGACGAAGCAGCTGAAAAAGAGTTCGAAGAAAAGTTTGGTAGCTGATTTTTTCTCTTAACTCGTCTCAATTCCAACTTGCAGAAGTTTCTGCCAGAAGCCATTCGGCGTTGGTCAAGGCATCGTAGGCAGCTTCAATCCAAGCATGGTGACTTTCTGAACCCGAGAAACGAACACGAGAGTCGGGAGCGAATATTTCGGGAAAGCGCTCGGGGTCTTCCATCATGCCGCGAACGGCCCGATCGGAAAGATAAAGAAGCGTGGCCAGAGATTCGCATACTCCCGCCTTCCACGGTTCCCGCCAATATTCCACTGCGGTTGACATGATTACGGGGAAGCGTCCTTTCCGCATCCAATCCGCACCTACGGCGGCATTGTCATAGCCAAGTTGAGCTATCTCTCCGTTACGATTGATCGGTGTCGTAAGTTGACCGAGGAAACCACTTGAGTTTTCATCTCGTCGCCGTTGGAGAATGGTGCGACCTATGTCACGGAGGAGGGCCGTAGCATATGCGAATGATGGGTTCTCACCGACCTCGAGCGCCATGGTCTTGGCCACGCAAGCTCCGCAATAGGCTCGCATCCAGTAGTCCTTCTCCTTGAGACCGTATAGGTCGAGATCGGAGTGGGGCACTTCGTTCTTGAGAATCATTTCCGCTACGCGTCTCACTTCGGAATGTCCCCCACGAGTAAGGGCTTCATCAATGGAATGGCAGGGATCAAAAAAACCGTAAAAGGAACGGTTTCCGAGTTTCATGACTTGGGCGGCAAAAGACGGGTGATTCCTAGCGAGTTCACCGAGGCGACGAGCCGATTCCTCGAGAGAAAAGGGCTTGTCGAGAGTTCTCCTCAGTCGCCGATTTAGGTCGGTCCCCGAGGAGAGACGTCTCCCCTGCCCCACAACTTCCTCGATTTCGGGCACACGACTGAAGTACGACTCCGAACCTACCGTACTTGATTGACCCGCCCATTTTGTGATTTCTTGATTAAGGAGCGAACGAGCATGGAGTTTCGACTCGTGAAAGGCACGTTCCACTTGGGCTAAGAGTTCGCGTGGTTCGGCAACCTTGTTAACAAAAGCAAAAGCGTGCCTGATCATAGCTTCTCGGGCTACTTCGGGGTTGGCCTTTGCTGTATGGACGATGACCCGCAACTCGCTCCATCTGTGGAGGAGGGCGGGAATGAGTTCGAGACCGTCCATGTCTTCCAGATGCAAACCCACGATAGCAACAACCGGGGATTTGATTTCCTTTCGATCCAGAACTTCTGCGGCTGTTCCGTAAGAGACCGAAGCAAAGCCCTCCGCGTCAAGTCGACGCGAAACAAAACTGCAAACGTCGGGGTTGGCGTCCACTATGAGAATCGGCGTTTTCATGATAGGATTCAACTAGGTCAACTGTTGAGTCCCCATTTATCATGACTCGGTTATCTTGCTTCTGCAAACGCATCGGGTATTTTCTTTAACAAAATTTCATGTAGACTCTCGATTTTAAACTTTCGCATGAACAAAAAAGAACAAGAAAAACCAAATGATGGAGCGGCTCGACTTACCTTCCGGTACGATTTGCTTCGGAGCACCATGACAGGTGTTCTGGAAACAGGCTTTTCCACTTTCGGGTTACTGGTTGCCATAAGAGCCTTCGAATCTTCGGAAACTTGGAAAAGCCTGCTTTCGGGAGCGGTATCGGCAGGTTTGTTGATTGTTCCCTGGGTAATGGGGATTGCCGCTCGGTCTCGTATGAACGTGACCACCTTCGGGGCGTGCATAATGGTTTTGTGCGCAGGTTCCATAGCCGGTGCGGTTGTTGCCGAAGGCGCGGTTAGCTTTACGTTCTTTCTTGTGGCGGCTCAACTCTGCGTGGCTCAATTACCAAGCTTGATGATTCATGTCTACAGTCTCAACTACGCTCCTGAAGAGCGAGGTAGGCGCTTGTCTTGGAATATTATGGTCTCCGCTCTCATCGGCATGACGATTTCTTACGGTTTTGGTGTGTACCTTGACCGAAATCCGGAAAATTATTCATGGATTTTTGCGGGAATGGCCTTGGTGGCGCTTGCTTCCGCAGCAACCTTACTTCCCATTCCTTCCCTACCTCTGGAGCTGCCGAAGAAAAAACAGGTGTCCTTTTTCTCAGGGTTTTCCATCGCATGGGAGGACAAACTCTTCGGACGGATGCTCTGTGGGTGGATGGTCATGGGGTTTGGGGTACTGATGACTTTGCCACTGCGTGTTGAGTATCTTGCCGGCGAAGGAGGATTGGGAATGAGTAACGAGGAAGTGACTTTAGTTGCCGTGGTCGTGTTTTCCATCGCTAGAATCTTGAGTGCCCGCCTCTGGGGGGGGTTGTTCGATCACCTCCACTTCATCGGATTTCGTCTATTGCTGAACATATTCCTGCTTCTCGCTTCACTTGTCTATTTTAATGCCGAAAGTTTTATCGGTGTTTGCATAGGAGCAACATTAGCTGGAATTGGAACTGGTGGTTCTTCGATCGCGTGGAGTTTGTGGGTGACGAAACTAGCCCCCAAAGGACGTGAAGCCGAGTACATGGGAGCTCATGTCGCTTTTACAGGAGTAAGGGGCGTGCTGGCTCCTTTTCTGGGTTACTGGGTGTTGTCGAAGGCAGGCTTTCCGGGAGTGGCTTGGATCTCGGCATCACTCATCTTGGCATCTTCGTTTATGTTTGCCGCAGTTTTGCGGCACCCACGATTTCGGCTCGATAGTTCCAATTAAGGTGAAATCCTCGCCGGATGAGTTTGCTGAATATCGAGCTGTTTTTGGGAAGCGAGATCGGAATTAGAACATTGTGCTAATGTAACGATTCGGCAATAATCTACTCTAATTAAAGCATTTATCGACTTGAGCATACCCCCTCTTCACACTTTTTGCCAATGCTGCAACCGATTAGTCTTCGCGGTACTTTTATTATTTTGCGTAGCGAGTTGTAGAACAAGTGAGGTGGCAATCATGCCTTCGGAAAAGTCTCTCGACGACTTTTTGAATCCCAACCAGTTGGGGACATATGAACTCTGGCAAAAAGTCATCGAGGAAACGAAAATCGAGAAAAAAGCGAAACTTGTGCTTTTGGATCATGGGGATGAAGCTCTTGCTGCCCGCATCAACCTAATACGTTCCTCCAAAAAAAGCGTCCGAATACAGACCTTCAATTGGAAAACGGATGAAACTGGCCGTTTCGTCCTTTGGGAACTCTTGCGTGCAGTGAAGCAACGCGGGATTCAGGTGGAAATACTCATCGACCAGATGTTTGGGGAGCAGGATCCCCAGATGGTCGCCTTCCTCGCCTCTTTCGACCCCAATTTTCGGATTAAGTTCTACAACCCGACCTTCAACCAGCTGGACCCATCCACCATAGAACAACTTGCCGATTTAGCCTACGATTTTCACGCCTTTAACGTACGTCATCATAACAAGTTGTTCATTGTGGACGATCAACTCGTAATTACGGGAGGTCGCAACTACGCGAACCGTTATTTCGATCGTGCCATCGGTTTGAACTACAAGGATCGTGACGTCTTGGTCGTAACTCCGGATCCCGAACCTGCTCTGAATTCCTTTCGCGAGTATTGGGAGTCGGATTTATCCGTGTCTTCGAGAGATTTGGAGGACATTCGCGAACTGATTGAAGATCAAGATTTTCCATCTCTTCTTACCAAGGAAAACTTTCGGCTGAATCACCTCTTTGGCGAACTTTCGAAAAGAGCAAGTGAAGAAAATTATGTCACCGATATCTTCATCAAGCCAATGGCGTTTGTTGAGGAAATCAAATGGGTTTTCGATTCTCCCGACAAAACCGTTCAAACCCCCGAATCACAAGCCCGCGTTGCTCAAGAATTGGCAGAGCTAGTGGCGAATGCCAAAAGAGAAATCTTCATACAATCCCCTTACGTCGTATTGAGCGAAAAAGCCATTGCTCTCTTCCGTGAGATCAAAGCCAAGAACCCCGATCTACGGATTGTCGTATCAACAAATAGTCTAGCGGCAACGGACAGCTGGACCACCTATGCGGCCAATTACAAGGAAAAGCGGCTTTATTTGGAAGAACTTGGCTTCGAGATGTGGGAATTCAAGCCGATGCCGCCGGATATCCACAAGATGATGGCCTACGATGCCCTTCTCTCTCGCCGACCAACAAACGATGAAATTGTCAATTACCGTAGGATTCCTTTCAAGATCGATAAATCCCTTCCGGCATTCCCGTTCAACTCAGAGGCTTCGGAAAAAACTATTTACCGACTCGATCGCCGAAACGACCACCTCCGCACCCCACCTTTCCTGTCAATGCATGCCAAATCTATGGTCATCGACGAAGAGGTCGCCTATGTCGGTTCCTTCAACTTTGACCCTCGCTCGGTCGACTACAATACCGAAGTCGGTCTTATCGTTAGGGACAAGGCATTCGCTAAAAAACTTCGCCAAAGCATCCAGTTGATTGCATCACCCGCAAATAGTTATCGGATTGCGATCCAGAAGGGAGTTCCAGTTATTCGCACATTCAACAGAATTCTTAATCGAATTTCGGAAAGCTTACCCCTTCTAGATCCTTGGCCATTTCGAATTTATTCCTCTTTTCGTCTTAGGCAAGGCATGAAACCGGTACTGCCATCCAGCCCCATGTTTTATGAGAACTGGGAGGATGTCGGCAATTTTCCACAACTGGGTTTTTTTGCCCGAAAAAAGGTGGCGGTACGTCTTTTCAAGAGTGCTGCAATGATTCTAAAACCCTTGCTCTAGAGGATTTGCTGACCATTTATTCGTTGACTATAAACCGCCGAGCTTGTTCTAGTACTTTTTCTATATGAAACAAGTATTCTTTAGTCATTTTCTTTGTTTCCTGTCTCTCTTCTGGTTTACTTCCGTGTCCGCCAAGTCGCGTCTTGGAGAGTACTATCTGGGATTTGGATATTCCATGGCGGATGGAGACAAGCAATCGTCACATGATACTGGAGATATTCTCTCCATAATGGCAAACAGTCCTGCAACTCAGTCGGCCGATTGGCGCTTGGCGCTGGAATACGGAAACTACGATTTGGTTCCTGATGGAGACAAAACTTCTTGGGGGCTAACATTGGATTACATAATGCATTACGATGACTATGTCTTTCAAAATGGTATGTTCCGTCCTTACTTTGGCATTGGTCTCGGTTACTTCAGTGATGGTGCCAAAATTCATCTGAACGACAACGGCTTTAACTGGAGTCTAATGGTGGGTTCGGAAATGTTGTTTACGGATGATCTTTCCATGTACTTCGGTGGTAGTTTCTACGGGATGTGGAGCGATTTCGGCGACAATGACTGGAAGTGGGACGTCGGATTCACTTGGTGGATCAACGATATTCATGGAATCTCGATCGATTACCAACGTCCCGCCGAGAAAGACATGAACTTCATCGGTCTTAAATACCTCTACTCTTGGCAGTAGTCCTGCTGGACTTGGGTGTTGAGCCACGCCGATCCACTTTTTGACGAGGTTCCCGACCGCCGAGGTCGAAACAGCCTCAAATGGGGTAAGTACGAAGGACGCGACATCTTGCCTCTTTGGGTGGCGGACATGGATTATCGTGCTCCACCCGAAGTCGTCGAAATCGCCAAAGAGCATGCCGAGTTTGGTAACTTCGGTTATGGGAAGCCATCGCCTGCTCTGACCGAACTGGTTATCGAGCGCATGGATAGGCTCCACGACTGGCGGATTCAGCCAAATTGGTTGGTTTGGCTTCCGGGCATGGTATGCGGTTTCAACATCGCCATTCGAGCAATTGGGAACGAAGGCGACGAAGTTCTCTCCAACATACCCGTTTATCCGCCTTTCCTAACGGCTCCGGGAAATTTTGGTCAAAACTTCGTAGGCATACCGATGGCTCTCGAAGGAGACAGGCACACCATCGATTCCGATGCTCTCGAGACTGCAGTTTCTCCTCGGTCCAAGACCTTCCTCTTTTGTCATCCTCACAATCCCGTGGGTACACAATTTAGTCGTGCCGAGTTGGAACGCTTTGCAGAATTCTGTCTTAGCCATGAGCTGACGGCTTGTTCGGATGAAATTCACTGCGACCTTCTACTTGATGAAGGCACCACGCACATGCCTTTGGCCGCCATTTCTTCGGATATCGCTGATAAGACCATTACTTTGATGGCTCCAAGCAAAACTTTCAATCTACCTGGATTTGGATGTTCTTTCGCCATTATTTCAAATCCGGAACTACGTATCAGGTACAAAAAGGCATGTGCAGGAATAGTTCCTGATCCTCCAGCAATGGGTTTCGCCCTAGCCGAGACAGCCTATCGTCATGGTGAGCCATGGCGCCAACGCCTCTTGCATTATCTTAGAGCAAACAGGGATCTTGCGCTTTCTCGATTGGGAGCCATTCCAGCCCTTTTTCCTTTCCCCGTTTCCGCTACCTATTTGCTTTGGATCGATGCCCGAGAACTGGGCGTTGAAAACCCGCAACAGTTTTTCGAAGAGGCGGGCGTAGGGTTATCCGATGGAGCGGACTTCGGTTCACCCGGGTTTCTTCGGCTCAACTTAGGTTGTACACGAGCTCTTCTCGAACAAGCGCTGGACCGAATGGAACAAGCAGTCGCTGCTCGTTGAGACTACCTGCCGACTGAAAGTGACTGCAAAAGAACGCGAAGATGGGATTCAGGACTTGCGTGAGCAAATCCGTGGACACGACGAACTTTACTATCGCCACTCCAACCCCGAGATTTCCGACAGAGAATACGACAAGTTGAAGAACCGGCTTGCCGAGCTTGAAAAGAATCAATCGCAGCTAGATCTCTTCGGCGAGTCTCTGACCGATGCTTCTACGCAAACTCCTGAGGACTTGTCTCCAAGCCAAACAATCGGCGACGATCGTCTGGACGCCTTTGAGAGCTATCGACATATCGTGCCAATGCTCAGCCTCGACAACACTTATGCCAAAGAAGAGTTTCTGCAGTTTGACCAGCGCCTTCGAAAACTATTCGATCTCGAGTCGCTGTCTTATGTGGTGGAACCGAAAATTGACGGCGTGGCTATTTCCTTAACCTACGAAAAAGGAATTTTAGTGCGAGCCGTCACTAGAGGGAACGGAGTGGAGGGGGATGTCGTTACCCAAAATATTCTTCACATCAAGGCACTTCCCGAGAGAATCAAAGGCAGTTTTGCGATCCCTGAGCTCATTGAAATTCGGGGTGAGGTCTTCATGGCGTACCAAGAGTTTTTACGCATTAACAAGGATCGCGAAGCTGCTGAAGAACAACTTTATGCCAATCCCCGCAATTTGGCCGCCGGCACAGTCAAGCTTTTGGATCCAAAGGCAGCCCGCAATCGTGATCTAGGAATTGTTCTATATGGTCTGGGTACGTGCAAGCCCAAGGGCTTGTTTACTAGACAAAGCGATTTTCACGACGCCATACTCGACTGGAATTTGCCCACGGTCGAAAATCGTTGGTTGGTGGAATCGGCAGAAGACGCGTGGTCTGCCATAGAGAAGCTCAACTTGCTTCGGCATAAATACGAATACCCGACCGACGGTGCAGTGATTAAGCTCGATTCCTTCGCCATGCAGGTCGAGGCAGGTGCGACTTCCAAGGCTCCTCGTTGGGCCATTGCCTACAAATTCGAGACCGAGCAGCAAGAAACCATTCTCGAAGACATCCAAACGCAAGTGGGACGAACCGGGACCGTTACCCCCGTGGCACATCTAAAGCCCGTGGTCGTTGCCGGGAGTACCGTTGCCCGAGCGACTCTTCACAATGCCGATGAAATCGCTCGCAAGGATTTGCGCATCGGCGATACGATCGTCGTCGAAAAAGCAGGTGAAATCATTCCGCAAGTCGTAAAGGCCATTCTGGAAAAACGTCCATCAGATGCGGCACCCTATTCCTTTCCGACAAAATGCCCGGAGTGCGACACAGAATTATTGAGAGCGGAGGGCGAGGCAGCTTGGCGTTGCCCGAGTCGCGATTGCCCCGCCCAGGTCCGGGGTCGCATACAGTACTATGCATCGCGAAACTGCATGGATATAGAAAACCTGGGGGAAGCCGTCATACAGCAGTTGGTGGAACGTGAACTGGTGCGCGACGTCGCCGACCTTTACGATCTCGGACGGGACGATTTCCTTCAACTCGAAGGATTTGCCGAAAAGTCGGCCGACAACCTGTTGGAAGCTCTTGAGGTAAGCAAGAAGCAAGAGCTCTGGCGATTAGTCTGCGGTTTGGGCATCAAGCACGTCGGCGCTACTGCAGCCAAGGATCTTGCTCGAAAGATAGGATCTCTAGAAGCCCTTTCGAAGGCAAACGAGGCTGATCTTACCGCAATCGATGGCGTGGGGGACATAATGGCCGATAGCATTCGGGCTTATTTTGCCGATGATTCCAACAGTAATCGAATTCCGCGATTTCAAGAACAGGGACTAAATTTGGAGTGTACCCTTATCTCCTCAGATGGGGACGCTCGGTTGATTGGCCAAACCTTTGTCCTAACGGGAATGCTGGAAATGCTAACAAGAGAAGAAGCTAGCGAAAAAATCGAGTCTCTCGGCGGACGCGTCTCTTCAAGCGTTAGCAAAAAGACCAGCTACGTAGTGGCCGGTCCCGGAGCCGGTTCCAAACTGGTCAAGGCCGAGAAACTGAAGGTGACTGTTTTGGACGAACTAGCGTTCCTCAAAATGATGGAAGACTAGTTTTTCGAGCCGTTGCCTTCGATAGCGATTGGTGCACTGGCATTAGCATCGGTCACCGATGTTGTATTTAGGTCAAGTGCTTCGGATACGTTGGTATCGCTGATCGCTTCATCCGGTTTGGGCAACTCCTTGGGTGTGATGCCGAGCAGTTCGACTTCGAAGACGAGAACCTCGTTGATGCCGATAGCACCCGAACCTGATTCTCCATAGGCAAGGTCCGAGGGAATGGTAAGCTTCCATTTGGAACCAACTTTCATCAGCAACAGGGATTCGGTCCAGCCCTTGATTACGCCGGTTACCCCGAAAGTGGAGGGTTCTCCACGTTCAACGGAGGAATCGAAGACCTCGCCATCGACAAGGGTTCCATGGTAGTGAACCTTGACTTCATCATTTCGAGTTGGAACTGAACCATTTCCATCAACCAAGACTTCGTACTGTAAACCGCTATCGAGAGTCACGACTCCTTCTCGAACTTTGTTCTCCTTTAGGTATTTGTCTCCGCGTTCGGTATTACGCTTGGATAGAGATTCTGCGTTAGCCACGATGGCCTTGGTTTTTTGATAACGTGTCAGAAGCTTAAAGAGAGTGGAATTGCCTTCGCCCGAACCCAAGGAGAGTTTGTGCTTCTCAAAGGCCTCTTCGTCACCTTCCCTCAACGCCAAGGTCGCCAAGAGATAAATGGCTTCGGACCTGTCGGCAGGAAGAGCGAGTGAATCCCCAGCAAGCTTCTCGAGTATACTTTGCCCATCAGCGATCTTTTCGGACTTGATCAAAGACACTCCCTGTCCAAGCAATGCTCGCCCACGGGGCGGGAGTTCTCCCAGTTCATTGGCCGCTTGGGCAAAGCTCTCTGCAGCTTCACTGAATCGTCCGTCCTTGTAGCTCAGTACGGCGGACCTGAAACGTGCAACGCCTCCGAGTTTGTCGTCAAATTTATCGGAGAAGTTTTTAAAGCGTTCTTCGGCCTGCGCGGCATCGATATCCGCAGCAAGAAATTGAGAACTTTGTTCACTTGCCTCATCAATAACGGAGTCTTCGTACCAGAAGGTAACCGCAACGGCTATTGCAATGACTCCAAGAATCAGAAAGAGAGAGTTTTTACTCTTATTCCAGGACTCGCGTTCATCGTAGATTCGTTCCGCAGCGTTTTCGGCGGTTGTTTCATCGCCATTCGTACCTTCGGGCGACTTGTTTTCCTGAAGAGGTTTGTTTTCGTTATCTTTGTCCATGGGATAAAACTAAAAGATGGAGCATTCTCTTTAAAAGGCTCGGGAAGTCAACGCCGAGTTTAAGAGTGTATCCTTGGCATGAACGCGAGAATTCATATATTTAGAAGGGCAAAGAAACATACTATCAGTACATCAATCGAAGACCACAGTCTTGTTTTTGTAGACGAGAATTCGGTTCTCAAGCTGTCGACGCACGGCGGTCGCCAAGACTATTTTTTCAAGATCACGCCCTTTGGTGATGAGATCCCGCACGCCGTTGCGATGGCTCACTCGATTAACGTCTTGGAAAATGATTGGCCCTTCATCCAGTTCCGGAGTTACGAAATGTGCGGTAGCCCCGATAATCTTGACGCCTCGACGATAAGCTTGGTGGTAAGGTTTTGCTCCTGCAAAAGAAGGAAGAAAGGAATGGTGGATATTGATAACTGGGCAATCGACTTGATTCAGGAAATTCTCACTGAGAACTTGCATGTAACGAGCAAGCACAACCAGTCCCACGCCTTGTTCGCGTATGAAATTGAGTTGAGCTACTTCTGCCTCGGCTTTGTTTTCCTCCGTACATGGAATATGCAGAAACGGCAGCCCGTACTCCTGCGTGGGATGATCAAGGTCGGGATGATTCGATACCACGCCGACTATTTCACCTCGAAGTTCCTCGGCTTTCCAACGAAGAATCAGGTCGTGAAAACAGTGGTCGGCCTTCGACACGAAAAGGACGACGGGAGGGCGTTCGTTCGAGAGAGCAGTACGAACCTTCATCCCGAGCTCTTTTTCGACCATTTTGGCGAAGAGATCAGATTCCGCATCGAGGTCTTCGTCTTTTGCTGCATGCCACTCGACGCGTTGAAAAAACACGTCCTCCTCACGATCGAGATGCTGGTCCGCATGGAGCACGTTGCCGCCCCTGTCATGAATCCATCCGGCAATCCTCGCCACTATTCCCGGACGATCGAGACCATGCAAAAGCGCTACGATGGATACCATGGGAAAACTAACTGCTGAGAGCTCTCGAATATTCCTGAAGAGACTTTACGTCGAAATCCTTTTCCTTCAGTGATCGAATACCTTCGAGCGCGGCAAAAGCGGAACCTAACGTCGTCATTACGGGAACACCATAGAGGACCGCTTCGCTCCGAATTCCGTTTTCGTCGCGTCGAGGAATCAGTCCAAGGGGAGTGTTGATTACGAGCTGAATCTTTCCGTTCTTAATAAAGTCGGCAACGTTCGGTCGCCCTTCGCTAATTCGAAGAATATGTTCCGCGACAAGGCCGTTTTCACGAAAGAACTTAGCGGTTCCTTCTGTGGAATAAATATTAAAGCCATGATCCGACAGTCCCTTTGCAATTACTAGAGCTTGTTTCTTGTCGGCATCCTTCACACTAATGAATGCGTTCCCCTCAAGGGGCAGAGATGGTTTGGCGGCCATTTGGGTTTTGGCAAAAGCGAGACCGAAATCTTCGTCCTGTCCCATCACTTCCCCCGTGCTTCTCATTTCTGGCGTTAGTACGATAGGAGATCCCGGAAAGCGATTAAAGGGGAAGACCGATTCCTTGATCGCCCAATGCCGGGGGATTATTTCTTCAGTAAAACCGAGTTCCCGTAAAGTTGCTCCCGCCATAACTCGGGCTCCGAGCTTGGCCAAGGGAACGCCGATCGCCTTGCTCACGAAAGGGATCGTTCGAGATGCTCGAGGATTCACTTCTAAGACATAGAGTTTGCCGTCCTTTATCGCAAACTGTATGTTCATTAGGCCCACAACGGATAAGGCGCGTGCCAATGAATAAGTGGCTTGGCGAACGGTTTCAATCATTTCCTGAGAAAGGTCGTGAGGAGGTAAAACCATCGCCGCATCCCCACTGTGAACACCTGCAAACTCGATGTGCTGGAGCATGCCTCCCACGACGTGAGTTTCGCCGTCGGAGATGCAATCAACGTCGAGCTCGATTGCGTCTTCGAGGAACTTGTCGAGAAGGACCGGCTTGCCGGGAGCCACGGCAAAGGTCTCAGCCAAGACGTTGTCCAATTCCTTTTCGTCGTAAACGATGAACATGCCTCGCCCCCCGAGCACAAAAGATGGTCGCAGCAGGACAGGATAGCCGATGCGGCTTGCGGCAGCTCTGGCGGCATCGGCTTCGAGGGCTGTTTCATTGACGGGTTGCCGAAGACCAATCTCGTCTAGAATACGTTTGAATTTTTCACGATCCTCGGCGAGGTCAATGCTTTCGGGCGAAGTCCCGATAACCTCGACACCATTCGCCTTCAGTCCCTCAGCTAAATTAAGAGGAGTCTGGCCTCCGTACTGGACAATGGCTCCATCGCATTCTTCCTGTCTGTAAATTTCGAGAACGTCTTCGAGAGTCAAAGGCTCGAAGTACAGGCGATCAGAAACATCGTAGTCGGTGGAAACGGTTTCGGGGTTTGAATTGACCATCACGGTCTCGATGCCAGCTTCACGAAGCGCAAAGGAAGCGTGCACGCAACAGTAGTCGAATTCGATACCTTGTCCAATTCGGTTGGGTCCGCCTCCTAAAATCATCACTTTCTTTTTAGTGGAACGGACGAGTTCGTTTTCATCACCATAGGAAGAGTAAAAGTAGGGAGTGAAGGCTTCGAATTCAGCCGCGCAGGTATCGACTAGGCGAAAGGTAGTTTCAATGCCTTCCTTCATGCGATGTTCACGAACTAGAGACGAAGAGACTCCCCAGTAATCGGCCAATTGACGGTCCGAGAAACCATACTCCTTTGCTCGACGCAGAACCGTGGCATCGATGCCCATGAGAGAGTGGTCTTTTAGCTCTCGTTCCATTGCATGAATGAGGCGTAATTGTTCCAAGAACCATGGATCGATTTTTGAAGAGGCATGAATCTCTTCCACGTTCATGCCTGCCGAGAAAGCCTTGTGGAGATAAAGCGTTCGCTCGGCAGAAGGTCTTGAAAGGCCAAATCTCAGGGCGAATGGATCAAGCTCGAGGTCGGCAAGTTTTCCCGCCTCGAAACCCTTGAGACCAATTTCCAAGGATCGCATAGCCTTCTGGAAGGATTCTTTGAAGGTTCGACCGATCGCCATGGCCTCTCCTACGGATTTCATGGTGGAGGTCAGGGTGGAGTCCGTTTCGGGAAACTTCTCAAAAGTAAAACGGGGAACTTTAGTGACAACGTAGTCGATGGATGGTTCGAAGCTGGCGGGGGTTTCTCGGGTGACATCG
>Ga0302117_10000704_pt1 | contig 15119 bp, 13 predicted proteins | sample AG5_322_MG_FD_203112 | JGI IMG/M metagenome (GOLD analysis project Ga0302117, IMG submission 203112) | Marine microbial communities from Western Arctic Ocean, Canada - AG5_32.2 | ecosystem: Environmental > Aquatic > Marine > Oceanic | place: Canada: Western Arctic Ocean | collected 2017-10-01 | reverse complement strand
AAAGCATTAATTTCTAGAGGTTATTCTTCTGAAGAGGCGCGCGCTGCTTCTATGTGCTCTTTAGGGAATTTTAATGAAGCTCTAAAGTTTGTTGGTAACAAACAGGAAGAAAATGTGTTTGAAGAATGGTTTTTGTCTTGGGTTAGGTCCGCTTTTAAAGTGAAAAAAAACAAAGAGGCTGTCCTTGAGCTTGTTAAATGGAGTAAAAATCTTTCTAAAGAAGGGCGGGAAACACAAAAAAGTTTTATTGCTTTTTCCCTTGAGCTGTTTCGTCAGGCGCTATTAAAAAATTATTTTTTAAATGAACTAACTGTTTTTTCTCCGACAACTGATTTTAATTTTGAGTTGTTTTCTGGGTTTATTACGGGACAAAATATTGAGGGAATATCCTTGGAACTAGAAAGGGCTTATTACAATATTCAGTCTAACGGAAATTCTAATATGATTTTCATGGACCTCTCTTTAAAACTTGCCAGGCTTATCCACAAGTCTTGATTCTAGGTCTAAACGGTATTCGTTTCCTTTTTTTATAAAAAAGTTTTTTCTTGTTTTAACTCTTTTTTTTTGTGTGTCTGCCTTTTATTAACCGCGACTCATTGAGCGCTTATTATTCATTAATAGAAAAACCCTCTTAAAAGTGTTTAAAACGTTTTTTTGAAGACATAAATGTGTGAAGAGTAGTTTTTGTAAACAAAACCATTAATATTTGAACAGAGCCCAAAAAGAAAACCCCTTAATAGCCAAAATCGACTTTTTAAGTTTTTTTCAGAAAGCATGCAGATGTAAAATGCGTCTAAAAGAAGAGGCCATTGGTTTACTTGTTTCAAGCCTAAAGGTTCCAGTATTTTAATTAAAGTGTCTGGCGCAAAATGGCGCAGATGTCTTGGAACATCATATGCTGCCCAAAAAGAGCCATAACGCTTTGCGTCCCAAGATTTATAATTTGGACATGCTATCATTATAATTCCCCCTTTATTAAGAGCTTTAATTGATTTTTCTAACGTGTCTTGCATTGAAAAAACATGCTCTAAAGAGTGCCAAAAGGTAATCAAACTGTATTGTGAAGACCTTATGCTTTTAAGGCTGGCAACATGTGTGACTCCTTTTTTTATCGCAAAATCTCTCGCTGTTTTATTAGGTTCGTAGCCTGCGGCTTTCCATTTTTTTTTTGTCAATTGATTAACAAAAAAGCCTGTGCCTGAACCTATGTCTAAAGCGGTGCTGGGTTTGTCAAAATATTTTGAAATCAAAAGCTTTTTTGGCCACATTGCGAAAGCTCTAGCTAAAAAATATGTCTTGGATAAAAAGGTTTTGTTTGAGTTATTATGTGAAATATAGTTTGGCGAGGTGTAATACTTCAAAAGAGTTTTTTTGTCTGGCTTTGGGGTGGTTTTAAGCATGTTAGTGTCTGGGTCTTTAACCAAGACAAACTCTTCTTTAGTTAAAAAAAGATCTTTAACAACACGATGTTCTGTTTTAATCATTTTTCTTTTATTGTTCCACGTGGAACATTTCTCACCTCCCTATATACACCATTAACACACTAATGTCGTTTGGAGAAACTCCGCTAATTCTAGCTGCTTGAGCAAGCGTTGTTGGCTTTATTTTGTCTAACTTCTGGGTTGCTTCAGAAGAGAGTGATTTAACTTTAGAATACACAAAGCTTGAGGGTATTTTCATGCCCTCTAAGTGGTTCAGTTTTTCTGCATTTTGTTTTTCTTTTTTAATATAACCCGAATACTTTACTTGTACCTCTGTCTGTTCACAAACCCCCTTATCTAAGTCGTTTATTTTATAGTAGGCCTTAACCGACTCTATTTTTAACATGTCTTTAAGCGACACGTTTGGTCTAGAGAAAATTTTGAAAAGTTTGGTTGATTGTTTAATTTTAGAAGAGTTTTTCTCTATTAAAATTGGGTTAATTTCTTCTGGCTTAACGCTTGTTTTTTTAAAAAAAGAAATGAATAATTCGGTTTCGTTTTTCTTATTTTCAACATTGTCAAATCTTTTTTGAGAAGCTAGGCCGAGTTTATACGAGATTGGCGTGAGTCTTAAGTCAGCGTTATCTTGCCTTAACAATGTTCGGTATTCCGCTCTAGAAGTAAACATTCTGTAGGGTTCGTCTGTTCCTTTAGTAATAAGGTCATCAATCAAAACACCAATATAAGCCTCGTCCCTTTTAAGAACTAAAGCCGGTTGTTCTTTTGTTTTTAAATGTGCGTTTAGTCCCGCCATTAGTCCTTGTGCGGCCGCCTCTTCATATCCTGTTGTGCCATTAATCTGACCGGCAAAAAATAATCCCGAAATAGGTTTAGTTTCTAGGCTGTTTTTAAGTTGAGTTGGCGGAAAATAATCATATTCAATAGCGTATCCTGGTCTAAAAAACTTAACGCTTTCAAATCCTTTAACCGAACTAAGCGCTTTATACTGTATGTCTTCTGGTAAGGAGGTTGAGAATCCGTTAACATAAACCTCCACAGTGCTCCAACCTTCTGGTTCTACAAAAATTTGATGTCGTTCTTTTTCAGAAAACCGATTAATTTTGTCTTCAATTGAAGGGCAGTATCTGGGTCCTGTACTATTAATGGCTCCGTTAAACATCGGAGACCTTTCAAAGCCTTCTCTTAATAAGTCATGAACCAAAGAGTTTGTATAGGTCATGTGACAATCTAGCTGTTTAGAAAGAGGAGTGGTTGAATCAAGGTACGAAAACTTGCTAGGCACAGAATCTCCTGGCTGAACCATCATTTTTGAGTAATCTAAAGACCTGCCGTCAACCCTAGGTGGAGTTCCGGTTTTCATTCTTCCTGAATCAAAACCATAGTCTAACAAGGCTTCTGTAATTCCAAAAGAAGCTTTTTCTCCTGCTCTTCCGCCACCAAATTGCTTTTCTCCAATATGAATAAGACCATTAAGAAAAGTTCCGTTTGTCAAAATGACTGTTTTAGATTTGATCTCAAGGCCTAAAGAGGTTTTTACACCAATCACCTTGTCTTTTTGGATCAAAAGACCGGTGACCATTTCCTGATAAAAATCTAAGTTTTCTGTTTGCTCCAACATCCCTCTCCAAACTTCTGCAAAACGCATTCTGTCAGACTGAGCCCTCGGGCTCCACATTGCAGGGCCTTTAGATGTGTTTAACATCTTGAATTGTAAGGCGGAATTGTCTGTAACAATCCCACTATACCCGCCTAAAGCGTCTATTTCTCTAACTATTTGACCTTTAGCAATCCCCCCCATTGCAGGGTTACAAGACATTTGGGCAATGTTTTGAAGGTTCATTGTTACCAAAAGAGTTTTACTTCCCATGTTAGCAGCAGCAGCAGCAGCCTCAGAGCCCGCGTGACCCGCTCCAACAACAATAACGTCATATTCTGAATTGAACATATCTTATTGTTCCACGTGGAACATTTTAATTTTTAAGTTTTCTTTAGTTGTCATCTCTATTTTCTGTTCTATATTACTGTCTTTATAGCCCATAAAGTGTAAGACTCCGTGAGCCATTACCCTTAGTAGTTCGTTTTCAAAAGAAACATTGTGTGTTTTAGCATTCTCTTTAACCTGATCCACTGAAATAGCGATATTCCCTTGCACCTTTCTATCTGTCGTTTCGTCAAAAGAAAGAATGTCTGTATAAAAATCGTGCCCTAAGTGCTTTATATTGAGCTCTTTAATCTCTTTGTCGTTAAAAAACGCATAAACAACAAGCCCTAAATTAAAGTTTTCTGATAAAACCACCTTATTAAGCCAAGAACTAAACAAAAGCTCGTTGCTAAGAGAAAAATCCGTATTATAAACATACTCTATTGGCATCAGAAATTTTTGCAAATATAGCTTGTTGAAACATATATAAAAACTTTCTGTGTCGCAATAAGAAATTGTCATTGCTTTAATAGTGGTGTTATACTCTTTTAATGTAACTTGATTTTAATGAACGATTTAAAATACTTAGCCGCATACTCTATCCCGTTAGCAACGGCACTATCTTTAAACTCAAGAGGGTGGCTAACTTTTTCCACTGTAATTTTTACCTTTATCGCTATTCCGATAACCGAAATGATTGTTGGAAAAGACTCTGTAAACCTTTCTAAAAAAGAAATTGAGCAAAAAAAAGGAAATAAAATATTCGATCTAATGCTTTATTTAAACCTTCCAATTGTTTTTGGCCTTCTTTACTGGTCGTTTATAAACATCTCTACTGTAAACTACTCTTTGACAGAACTAGTGGGGCTTTCTTATTCGATTGGGATACTTTTAGCCACTAACGCAATAAATGTAGCCCATGAGCTTGGGCACAGAAAAGCTCTTTTTGAAAGAACTTTAAGCAAAACTCTTTATATGCCGTGTTTATATATGCATTTCTACATAGAACACAATTACGGGCATCACCTAAAGGTAGGAACGCCAGATGATGGAGCGACGGCAAAATACAACCAACCCGTTTATTCGTTTTGGGTATCCTCAGTAATTAAACAATATTTAGATGCGTGGAAAAAACAAAAGGAGCTGTTAAGCGCTTCAAAAAACGGGCTTTTCTCTATAAAAAATGACATGGCTTGGTATGTATTGATACAGGCTTTATACCTCGCTCTTGTTTATTTTTTCTTTTCTTTTAAGGTTTTCCTTTTTGCCTTGATTGTTGGAATAATTGCATTTTTGTTTTTAGAAACAATAAACTACATAGAACATTATGGATTACGACGACTTAAAACTAATTCTGGCAGGTACGAGCGTGTTCAAAAAATTCATTCTTGGAACTCCAATCATAGTATAGGAAGGATTGTGCTTTATGAATTAACCAGACACAGCGACCATCATTATAAAGCGTCAAAAAAATATCAAGTCTTGGATTGCTTTGAAAAAAGCCCTCAACTTCCATACGGTTATCCTGCTTCAATTATATTAAGCCTTCTTCCTCCTCTTTGGTTTAAAATAATCAACCCATTAGTTCCTGAGAAAATGAAAAACCAGGAAAAACTATAAAAAGTCTTTTCAAGGCTGTATTTTAGTAAAAAAAAGATGTCTAAAAAAATTAGAGTGCGTTTCGCTCCAAGCCCTACAGGTCCTCTTCATATTGGAGGCTTAAGAACAGCCTTGTTTAATTACTTGTATGCAAAAAGCTTTGGGGGAGATTTTATCTTAAGAATCGAAGACACTGACAAAAAACGATATGTCAGTGAAAGCGAACAGCACATTTTAGACTCTTTAAAATGGTGTGGCCTTACAATAGACGAGGGGCCTGAAAACGAAGGAAATTATGGCCCCTACAGACAAAGCGAAAGAAAGGAATTATATGATTTAAAAATTCAAGAGCTTTTAAAGGGCGGTCATGCATATTATGCTTTTGACAAAAAAGAAGAGTTAGATTTTTATAGAAAAAATCATGAACAAGAAGGAAAAATTTTTATATATAACGCTCACAACAGGCTGAAGCTTAAAAACTCTCTTTCGTTAGATAATAAAGAGGTGCAACAAATGCTGGACGAGAACCAAGAGTTTGTTATTAGGTTTAAAACGCCTGAAAAAACAGAAATAGTGTGTGAAGACCTTTTAAGAGGAACCGTTCGTGTTTCCAGTGAAACTCTTGACGATAAAGTGTTATATAAAAGTGACGGCATGCCGACCTATCATTTCGCAAACGTGGTTGATGATAATGCTATGAAAATATCACACGTCATAAGAGGAGAGGAGTGGCTTCCTTCCCTTCCGCTACACTGGCTGCTTTATGATGCTTTTGGGTGGAAGGAAAGGCCTGAGTTCATACATCTTCCTTTGATTTTAAAACCAACCGGAAAAGGAAAGTTGTCTAAAAGAGATGGCGAACTCATGGGGTTTCCTGTTTTCCCTATAAAATGGCGCTCTGATAAAGGTGAGGTGATTGGTTATAAAGAGATTGGCTATTTGCCAGGCGCTACTATAAATTTTTTATCACTACTTGGCTGGAACCCTGGAAATGAAAAAGAAATTTTTTCTCTTTCAGAGCTAGTTTCATTGTTTTCTGTCAAAGGTTTAAACAGTTCAGGATCAAGGTTTGATCCTGAAAAAAACCTCTGGTTTAACCACCAACACCTACAACTAACAAGTGACAGGGATCTCGCCAAGTGTTTAGGAAAAGAGCTAGTTAAAAAAGGGATTGATTCAAAAGAAAAAGATTTAACTAAAATAACCGCTCTAATTAAGCCTAGGCTAAACTTATTGTCTGACCTTGTCGACGTGTCGTTGTTTTTTTTTAAAGACCCTAAGGTTTACAATGAAAAGGCTTTAAGGAAATTTAACAATGAAGAAAACTTGTTGTTATTAGGCTCTTTGTCTGCGTTTTTTAAAACAATTCATCCTTTTAACGCCCAAGAGATAAAAAAATCTTTAGAAGCTTATCTTTCTGAAAACAACTGGTCTTTTGGAAAAGCACTTGGGTTATTGCGCCTGGCAATGGTTGGAGAGCTCTCGGGGCCAGACTTATTTTCATTATTACAGGAGTTGGGCAAAGAAACTAGCGAGAAAAGAGCAAACAGCTTAATAAATGTTCTAAAACCCTAAGCCCTCTATGGAGGGTGTTTTGTAGTTGCTTTTCCTTATCTTTAATACAAACTAAAATCTTCAAAATATGTTTTTTTATATTCCTTTACTTTTTATACTTGGTTTTCTGCTTATTGCGGGAACTTTCTTTGTGGTCAAACAGCAAAGCGCAGCTCTTGTGGAGCGTTTTGGTAAATTTTCTGGCACAAGACAATCTGGCTTACAATTAAAAATTCCCCTTATAGACAAGGTTGCGGGCAGGCTAAGTTTAAAAATCCAACAGCTTGACGTTGTTATTGAAACTAAAACAAAAGATGATGTTTTTGTAAAACTAAAAGTGTCGGTTCAATACAAGGTTATTAAAGAGAAGGTTTATGATGCTTTTTACAAACTAGATTATCCGCACGATCAAATCACCTCTTATGTATTTGATGTGGTTAGGGCAGAAGTTCCTAAAATGAAGCTAGACGATGTTTTTGAAAAAAAGAACGACATAGCTAACGCTGTAAAGCTTGAGTTAAATGAGGCTATGCTTAACTACGGTTACGATATTATAAAAACTCTAGTTACTGATATAGATCCAGACCAGCAGGTTAAAGAGGCCATGAACAGAATTAATGCTTCGGAAAGAGAAAAGGTTGCCGCACAATTTGAGGGAGATGCGCAAAGAATTTTAATAGTTGAAAGAGCTAAGGCTGAAGCAGAAAGCAAAAGACTGCAAGGAATGGGTATAGCAGATCAGAGAAGAGAAATTGCCAGAGGACTAGAAGAATCTGTGGAGGTTTTAAATAAGGTTGGTATTAACTCCCAAGAAGCCTCTGCGCTAATTGTAGTTACTCAGCATTATGACACTTTACAATCTATCGGAAGCGAAACAAATAGTAATTTAATATTACTGCCAAATTCTCCTCAAGCAGGTTCAGAAATGCTAAATAATATGGTAGCTTCTTTTACCGCAAGTAATCAAATAGGAGAGGCTATGAAAAAGGCTGCAAACGAAAAGGATGCAAACAAAAAAATTGAATAGGTTAATTGTTTTGCTTTTTTGCCCAATTATCTCTTAAGCCCACCGTTTTGTTGAAAATTACTTTATTAGCGGTGCTTTCTTCGTCTGTAACAAAATACCCTTTTCTTTGAAACTGGTACTTGTTTCCTGGTATAGCGGTTTTTAAGAACGGCTCCGCGTATCCTTTTAGAACACGCATAGAGTCTTTATTAAGCATGCTTATTAGCTCCTTGTTTGTCTTTGCAGAGGCAGGAGAGGATTCAACAAAAAGCCTGTCGTATTCTCTAATCTCAACCTCAAAAGCGTGTGTCTTAGACACCCAATGCAAAGTTCCTTTAACTTTTCTTTGACTTTCTTTTGAACCACTTCCGCTTTTGCTTTTAGGGTCGTAAGTACATTGAATTTCTTTTATGGTTTGGTCGTCGTTATAAATAATTTTATTAGCTAAAACTATATACGCTCCTTTTAGACGCACCTCTTTGCCAATTGTGAGTCTGAAAAAATTTTTACTAGCCTCTTCTTTAAAATCTTCTTTATCAATTAAGATTTCTTTACCAAACAAAACCTCTCTTTCTCCTGAATCTGGATTTTCTGGGTTGTTTTCTGTGTTTATAACTTCAAACTTCTCTTCTGGATAATTAGTAATCACCACTTTAATAGGGTCTGAAACAACCATCACTCTTTGAGTGGTTTTATTCAACTCTTCCCTTGCGCAGTATTCTAAAAGCGAAGCCTCTATGATGTTTTCTCGCTTAGCAACTCCAGCCGCCTCAACAAAAGCTACCAGCGCTTCTGCAGGGTATCCGCGTCTTCTTAAGCCTGAAACAGTTGGCATTCTTGGGTCATCCCATCCAGAAACATGCCCACCCTCAACTAAATACATTAATTTTCTTTTAGAGGTAATTGTATGGCTCAGATTAAGTCTTGCAAACTCCCTTTGTTTTGGTTTTATTTTATTAGGGTCTACTATTTGTTTCAAAAACCAATTATAAAGCTCTCTGTGTGGTTTAAACTCTAGAGTACAAAGAGAATGAGATATTTGCTCTATGTAATCGGACTCTCCGTGTGCCCAATCATACATAGGGTAAATGACCCAACTAGTCTTAGTTCTCGGGTGAACCTTTTTTAAAACCCTATAAATAACCGGGTCTCTTAAAAGCATATTATTAGCGTTCATACTGATTTTAGCTCGTAAAACATGGGCTCCTTCGTTATGAAGCCCCGCCTTCATTTCTCTAAAAAGCTTCAGGTTTTCTTCTATTGTTCGGTCTCTAAAAGGACTGTTTAACCCTACGCTTGTTGGTGTTCCTTTTTGACCTGCAATCTGAGCTGAAGACTGAGAGTCAACATAGGCTTTATCGTTTGAAATCAAAACTTCTGCCCACAAATAAAGTTGTTCAAAATAGTCTGAAGCAAACCTTTCTTCCGACCAATTAAATCCTAACCATGAGACGTCTTGTTTTATAGCGTCAATAAAAATTTGTTCTTCTTTTTCGGGGTTTGTATCGTCAAACCTTAAAACAACAGGTGCATTAAATTTTTTAGCTAAATTAAAATTAACACATATTGCTTTAACATGTCCTATGTGAAGGAATCCGTTTGGCTCTGGTGGGAATCTAAATTTAATTTTAGATTCTGGAAATCCATTTAAGATGTCTTCGTCAATAATTTGTTCTAAAAAATGCTTCTTTTCGCTCAAAATAAATGTTTACTTTTAAAGAGTAAAGTTAAATAATTCCTGTCTGATATTCTTTCTTTCTCATATCTTTGTTTTTAGATTATGATAGAAATTAAATTAAAAAACGTTCGTTGTTATTCCTATCATGGGTGTTTAAAAGAAGAAATGCTCATAGGAAGTGAGTATCTAGTTAACTTAAGTGTAAAGGCAAAACTCGGAAAAAGCCACCTCACAGACAGTATAGAAGACGCGGTAGATTATGTGTTTTTAAATGCCGTTATAAAAAAAGAAATGGCTGTTTCAAGTAAGCTTTTAGAAACAGTTGCGAAAAGAATATGTCTCAGGGTTTTATTTGAAGAAAAAAGAGTTTTAGAAGTAACTGTTAGGGTTAGCAAACTATGTCCCCCTATAAATGGTGATGCCGAAAGTGTTTCTGTAAAAATAACAGAAAAAAGAGAAGAAAAATTTTAAAAAAATGTATTTTTGACATCGAAAAGGCACTGTGGCCGAGCGGCTAGGCAGAGCTCTGCAAAAGCTTCTACAGCGGTTCGAATCCGCTCGGTGCCTCTTTTTTTAAGCTATCCCTTTTACAATCAAAAACACCCCGCATATTAATATAAAAAAATTCACTCCTAGTTTTATTTTTTTAATTACCTTTTTTGTCAGTTTAGACTTTAGTTGTTGTGCTAGATAAATTTTACACAAATCAACTGTTAAATAAGTTGAAAGAATCACCAAAAAAAAGACAATTATTTTATACTGTGAAGTTTCAAAATTTGGACCAAAAACAATTATTACCCCCACCCAAAAAAACAAAACAGTGAAGTTGATTATGTTCAGTAAAAACCCTTTCATTGCTAGAGTAAAAAAGTTTAAATTTTCTTTTTTGTCAGAAAGCAATTTAGCAGAGGTCTCTTTTTCTTGCTTAATATTTATTAGACTTATTGCTGCGTAAAAAAACAATAAAACGCCTCCTAACAAATACCAAGACGGGTTTTCTTGAATAGAAGACAGTAAGCTGTTGGTGCTTAAGTACGCTATTGTAAAAAAAACAACATCAGAAACAGCAACGCCTAGGTCAACAAAAATCGCCGCCTTTACCCCTTTACTAATGCTTGTCTCAAGAACCGAAAAAAAGACGGGGCCAATGGTAAAAGAAAGTAAAATTCCTATTGGAATTGCTGGGAAAAAATCACTCATTAACTTGTTTTTCTGTTATTTTACCACCATAAGAAGAGGTTTGGATTAACGATTTTGGGTCTCCATAAACACTAACCTCTCCCCCAAAAGATGCGCTCGCTTCAAAAACCTCATTAGCAAAAGCGCCACAAACACCCCCTAAAGAAGCGCTGGCTTTCGTTTGTTCGCTTATCAGAGTTGCTGCTTTTACAACGCCTCCTGATCGGGCCTTCGCTTCTAAAGAAATTGTTTTTCCTGTTAATTGTATAATCCCGCCAGTCGAAGAGGTGCTTCTTGTTTTTTTCACATTAATCACTGCGCTTATTTGGCCTCCTGAAGAGGTTTTAAAATATACAGTAGTTTGGTTTATGGTGTCTCTAATAATTATTTCCGAACCTTGTTGACTTTCTATTAAAAAAACAGGCGATTTATGTTCAATATTTACTGTTGTGTTTTCTCTTTTAAATTTTTTTGATAATTTCATTTTTAATTTAATTATTCCTGACCTGTTTACTACCCGTACGCTTTCTTGATTTTCGCCAAAAATTTCCACAAAGTTTCTGTTAGATTTTTTTAAAATCACCATTATACCATTGTAAACCTTAAGCTCATTAAACCCTTCTAAAACTCTTTTGTGTTCTGACTGACTAAAGGATATTTGTAATGCCAATAATAAAACGATCCTCTTCATTTTTTTTAATAAAATTACAGTTTTTCTATTAAGGCAAAATCTATTTGTTTTTTGTCTTCATTTGTTCCTATTACTTTAATTAAAACCTCATCCCCAAGCCTATACTCTTCTTTTGTGTTTCTTCCGTATAATAAAAATTCTTTTTCGTTAAAAATAAAATAATCATTAGGAATCTCCTTGATTCTTATAAAGCCTTCGCATTTACTTTTTTTAGTTTCAACAAAAATTCCTCTTTCCATTATTCCAGAAATAATCCCAACAAACCTTTTGTTAATTTGTTTAGACATGTATTTTACCTGCATGTACTTTATTGAGGTTCTTTCTGCTTTTGTAGCAACCTCTTCTCTTTTAGAACAGTATAAACAATCTTCTTCTATGTTTTTATACTCAGTTGGTGTGTGTTTTAAAATATTTTCTAACATTCTGTGTACTATCACGTCAGGATATCTTCTAATTGGAGAAGTAAAGTGAGTGTATTTTTTAAAAGCCAATCCAAAATGGCCTATGTTGTTAGAAGAATATTTTGCTTTACTCATGCTTCTAATAACCAGCGTGTCTATTAAGTTTTGTTCTGGGGTGTTGTTAACCTGCTTTAGTAGGCTGTTTATTTGGTGGTGGATGTTATTAGAGTGTTTTATTTGTTGATTATATCCTAAGTTTTTTACCACCCTTTCTAGGGTTGCTATTTTTTGGTCATCTGGGTAGTCGTGTATTCTATAAATTCCTTTTGTTTTTTTGTTTTTTTCAAAAACCCCAGCAACCCTCCTGTTAGCTAAAAGCATGAATTCTTCTACCAACTTATTTGCGTCTAACGATTCTTTTAAAATGGTGTTTGTGGGCTCTTTTGTTTTATTTAAAATAAATTTCACTTCTTTTTTGTTAAAAGAAATAGAACCCTCTTTTTTTCTTTTTTCCCTTAAGTTGTTAGCAATTTTATTTAATATTTCAATAGATTCTGTTATGTTTTTTTTTAATGTTTGTTCTTTTTTTGATAAAGAAATTTCTTTAGGAATAACGCTGGATTTGTTTACTATCACATATTGTGTTTCTTCGTATGTTAATCTTTTGTTTGAATTAATAACTGTTTTTCCAAACCACTCGTTTATTATTTGATTGTTGTTGTCAAAAGTAAAAACAGCTGAAAAAGTAAATTTATCTTCGTTAGGTCTTAGTGAACATAATTTGTTTGATAAAGATTCTGGTAGCATTGGAACAACTCTGTCTACTAAATAAACTGAGGTTGCTCTCTTGAAAGCCTCTTTGTCTAATAAAGTGTTTTTTTTTAAAAAAAAAGAAACATCAGCGATGTGAACACCTATTTCTGTTAAATTATTATTATTTTTATTAACAGAAATAGCATCATCAAAATCTTTTGCGTCTTCTGGATCAATAGTAATGGTTGTTATGTTTCTTAAATCTTTTCTTTTTTTAATTTCGCTTTCCGTGTGTAATAATTCTAGTTTTGTTGCCTCATTGTTTAATTCTTCTGAAAATTCATATGGCAATTCATATTCTTCTAAAATAGCATGAATTTCATTTTCAACTATTCCTTTTTCTCCAATAATTTTAATTATTTTTCCTTCTGGAAACTCTTTTTCCCATTTATTAAATTCAATAACTACTATCTCTTTTTCTTTTGCCTTTTCTTTGTTATTTACAATAAAAGATAGTTTGTCTTTTTGTGAAGAAACAACAACAAAAGGTGTGTTTTCTTTAAAAGAAACGGTTCCAACAAAATTTATTTTCCTTCTTTCTAATATGTTTATAATTTTAGCTTCTCTATTTGATATTAATTCACATTCAACTAAATCTCCATCAAAAGCTTTGTTTGTGTTTTTTTCTGAAATAAAAAAATCTTTTTCAATGTTTTCTTGAATTAAATATCCAGATCCTTTTTTTGTTTTATCAAAAACACCTTGTATTGTTTTTTTGTTTTCTAATAAAATATAACTCCCTGAATTAATTTGTTTTAATTTATTTTTCTTTTCTAGTAAATACAAGCTTTTTTTGAGTTCATCTGAATTTACTTTTCTTTTTAATTTAAACAAAATTTGTTTGTAATTAAATTTTCTTTTTTGATTATTTTTAAAAATATAAAGAATTTCTTCATTCAATAGGTCATCTCCTTTTTTGTGCATTCTTTTTTTTTACTAAGGTACTTTTATTTGAAATAAAGAAAGATTAAAAAACAATTAACAATCATATTATTATAAATAAAGATTTAATTAAATATTTTACTATTATAATAGTATGTTAATAGCATATATAAGTTTTACATACTAAACAAAAAACCACATTAATAAACATTTGTTAAACAATAAAAAATATATAAAAATCAATCAATCAATACTTAAAACTTTTAATTAACAAGGTGTTTATTACTTAAATGTTTATTACTTTAAAAAAAAAACTGTTAATAATTAAAGATATTTTGTTTGTATTGTAATAACAAATACTAATAAAAGAACTTTAATTTTAATATTAGCAACAAAAAATCAAGTTATCATATAATACCAACAACTTTTCAACCACAAATTAACAACATGAAAATAGCAATAGGAAATGATCACGCGGGAACGGATTATAAAAACGAAATAGAAAAGTTTTTAATAAGTAAAAATATTAAAGTAGTTAATTTTGGAACAAACAACAATGAAAGCGTAGATTATGCAGATCATATTCACCCCGTTGCCAAACAAGTGGCTTTTGACAAGGCTGATATGGGTATTATTATTTGTGGAAGCGGAAATGGCGCAAACATGACTGCAAATAAATATCAAAAAATAAGGTCCGCCTTGTGTTGGAACAAAGAAATAGCCGAATTAGCAAGAACACACAATGACGCAAATATTTTAAGTATTCCCGCAAGATTTGTTTCTTTAAAAGAATCTTTAGAAATGGTAGCGGTTTTTTTAAAAACAGAATTTGAAGGGGGAAGGCACCTTAAAAGGATTAAAAAAATACCAAATATTTAACCATTACATAAGTGAAAAGAATTATTTGGAAGCATAAAAAATGGAAAGAATTAAATAAAAACGATTTGCACGAGATCCTTATCCTTCGAGCAGAAGTTTTTATTGTAGAACAAAACTGTGTTTACCAAGACATTGACAATAAAGACCCGAAAGCAATACACTTATACGGTAAGATAAACAATAAAATAATCGCCTATTCAAGAATTTTTAATCAAGGCGATTATTATAAAGAAATTTCTTTTGGAAGAGCTTTAGTAAGTAAAGCCCAAAGGGGAGTGGGGGTGGGAGATGAGCTCGTTAAAAACAGTTTAGAAATAATAAAAAAAAACTGGCCTAACAAAAAAGTAAAAATTTCTGCTCAAGCACACTTAAAAAAATTTTATAAAAAACACGGTTTCATAGAAAAAGGAGAAGAGTATTTAGAAGATGGAATTCCTCACGTATCAATGGAACATTTTAGTTAGCGCTTTTGTTAAAAAAAAAGAAATAACATCACTTTCACAAACAGAATTTTTAGTATAAACAATAAAAAATTTTCCAAAAACATCAACAAACAAAGACTCTGGCAGCAATCGGAATTGCTCCTTAAGCCTTCTTTTTATAAGATTTCTTTTTACAGCTAAAGGAATAAGTTTTTTTGGAACAGAAAAACCAACCTTTAGAGCCGAACCAGACGGCTCAGACAAAAAGAACACCTTAATAGGCCCAGAAGAAAAAGAGCGACCTTTTTTAAAAACAAAAGCAATGTCCTCTTTTCTTTTTAAAATAGAGGATTTGTTTAAAACAAACACCTTAAAAAGAAATAGAGTTGTTACTTAAATCTACATCGGCTAACAGTCCAGAAGGGTCAATTAAAATAGAAGAAACAGGACTATTAAAGCTAACTTTAAAACGATACAAAGGGTTTGCCCAGCCCCAAACAGGGTTTATAACAACATCGCTGCTTAGACCCTCTTTTATTCCCCTCATCAAATCAATAGGTATATAATAAAGTTTTTTTTCGCCACTTTTAAAAGAAACCTCTATTTCTAAAGGCATAGGCATAAGACCAATTCTTTGCAAAACAACCTCCCC
>Ga0302117_10000700_pt1 | contig 15180 bp, 15 predicted proteins | sample AG5_322_MG_FD_203112 | JGI IMG/M metagenome (GOLD analysis project Ga0302117, IMG submission 203112) | Marine microbial communities from Western Arctic Ocean, Canada - AG5_32.2 | ecosystem: Environmental > Aquatic > Marine > Oceanic | place: Canada: Western Arctic Ocean | collected 2017-10-01 | reverse complement strand
AGCTGCTAAGCTTGATGGCGTTGTCATATGCGACATCATTAAAAATCCAATAGTATCCATTCCTAACTCTCTTGCAAACTCAATGTGCTGCCTGGAAACATCTGCTTCTGTGCAATGAGTTGCCACTCGAACTGATCGAACGCCTAAATCCCATGCCCATTTTAAATCTTCTTTGATCGCAATGCCTGGAAGTATTAGTGTGGTAAGTTTTGCATGCTTAAGATTATCCGCAACTGCAGCGATCCATTCCTGATCTGTGTGTGCGCCAAAACCATAATTAAATGAAGAGCCAGATAACCCATCTCCATGAGCAACCTCAATCGCATCAACTTTTGCATCGTCTAATGCTTTGGCTATCTCCACCACGTGATCTAGACCATATTGATGGCGAATAGCATGCATGCCATCTCTTAAAGTTACATCCTGTATATATATTTTTTTTGTCATGAGTTTAATTTTATTAATTCTTCAGCCGTTCCCATTGCAGCAGACGTCATGATGTCCAAATTACCAGCATACTTGGGTAGGTAATGGCCTGCGCCCTCTACTTCAAGAAAAATTGATGCTTTCAGGCCCTCAAATTCTCCATATCCCGGAATCGAGCAAAGGTTATTGGATCCAAAGCGCTCAAACTGTACCTCTTGTTTTAAACGATATCCTGGAACATAGTTTTGCACTTTAGCAACCATCATCTCAACGCTCTCTTTCACTAATTGCTGGTCAACTGGATCGCATAATGTAAAGACTGTATTTCTCATCAACAAAGGTGGGTCAGCTGGATTAAGTACAATAATTGCTTTTGCTCGATCTGCTCCTCCAACTTTCTCCAAACCAAGAGCTGTGGTTTGAGTAAATTCATCTATGTTCGCTCTGGTTCCAGGGCCTGCAGACTTTGATGAGACTGAAGAAACGATTTCAGCATACCGGACACTAGAGATTTGATTGACTGCAGCCACCATGGGAATAGTTGCTTGGCCGCCACAAGTGACCATGTTGACGTTTTTTTCTTGGAGGTGCTCAGAGAGGTTAACTACGGGCACGCAATATGGTCCTATAGCCGCTGGTGTTAAATCAATCATTTGTTTTCCGTCTTTTGAGATTAATTCATGGTGGGCTTTATGAGCTCCAGCGGAAGTGGCATCAAAAAATATTTGAGTATCATTGTACTCAGGCATTTCCATAAAGCCTTGCAAGCCTTCTGAAGAAATAGGAATATTTAGAGATTGAGCCATGGCTAGGCCTTCAGATTCAGGGTCAATCCCAATAACACCTGTGAGATTGAGAGCTTCAGATGTATTTATAATCTTCAGCATTAAATCAGTTCCAATATTTCCAGAGCCTATAATTGCGCAGTTAGTTTTTATCATAATTAAATAAAATTAATCTCACAGGTCCCAACGCCTTTGAGTTCCATTAAAAATTTATCTCCTGGAGCTGCTGGCTCTAAAGGTACCAAAGAACCAGATAAAATAATTTCATTTTTTAGCAAGGGAATGTCATATTCACCCAAAGTGTTTGCTAGCCATGCCACCGCTTCTGCGGGATGACCTTGAACTGCAGAACCAACCCCTGAAGATAGAAATTTTCCATTCTTATGCACCTCGACCTCCAATGTATTCATAGAAAACTTGTCAGGCAAACACTCGCCCTCACCTAAGACAAATATTCCACAAGAGGCATTGTCAGCCACGGTATCTTGAATTTTAATGTTCCAATCAAGAATGCGGGAATCAACGATCTCAAAGCAAGGCAAGATTTTAGCAGTTGCTTGAATGACATCTTCTTTTGTAATGCCAGGGCCATGCAAATCATCTTTTAAAATAAATGCTATTTCTGCTTCAGCGCGAGGTTGAATTAAAGAACCTTGTATAGAGAAGTCTGATTTATTTAAAACCTGCATGGTGTTAGTCAAAAAACCAAAATCCGGTTGATTCACTCCAAGCATCTCCTGGACCACCGAGCTTGTTACGCCAATTTTTTTGCCCACAATTTTTTCGCCCTGCTCTTTACGGAGAGATAAGAACTTGCGAGAAATTTGATACGCATCATTAATGTTAATTTCAGGAAATTTATCTGTTAAAGGTGCAATCGTTTGCTGATTTCTTAGCGCTAAAAATAGTTCAGCGGCGATGTCATCGATCGTATTCAAGTTCATTATTTAGCTCTTTAAAAAATTAATACAAGAAGAATTAAAAACCTCTTCTTGCTCTATCATGACCCAATGACCACACTGACTGAATAGCATTACTTGGGCATTGGGGCAATGCTCGCCTATTTTCATAGAACCAGATACAGGGATAAATTGATCGTTCATGCCCCAAAATGCCAATACCGGCTGATGCAGAAGATGCAATTGCTCTTCCATGTTTGGAATTGCCATTGTTGCCAAGACTTGAGAGTTCATAAGCGGCAAAATCTCCATTCTTTCTTGAACCATCTCGTCGGTAACGATGGAAGCGTCATAGGGAAATAAAGCCAAAAGCCCCTCAATCTTTTCTTGGTTCATGTCACCGCCTAAAAAATCAGACATTAATTTTTTTATTCCTGGCATCTCATTGTATATTTCGCGATCTTCGACTCCTCCAGGTGCCATCAATATGAGCTTTTGCACACGCTCTGCGTGATTTAATCCGAGCCCTATAGAGAGAGCCCCACCTAAACTATTACCAATTAAAGAAAACTTCTGAATATCCAAGGCATCTAATAGTTCTATGATTTTTTGATTGAAGTAATCCATCGAATAGACAACATTATCCGGCTTACTAGAAAAGCCATAACCAGGCAAATCAGGCAAGATCACTCTAAAACCTGCATTTTTTAGAGCAATAAAGTTATTTTTAAAATTGGTATGTCCGGATGCCCCTGTTCCGCTGCCATGGAGCAGCACCACAACCTCGCCTTCACCTTCATCGTAATAATGAAAACGAAAACCATCTTGAACATCAATATATTGGCCTTTTGGAATCATAAAATTAAATCTTTGTAAGGGTTATAGGCAATCCATCAATTGGCCTGGGCAGATGAACATGCATGAATGCTGGATCATAGTCAGGACGAAGATTAACCTTGTAATTTTTTAATAATCTAAATAAGTACAATTTGGCATTCATTAATGCGAAATGCATGCCTATGCATTTGTGTGCGCCGCCACCAAATGGAACATAATTAAATCCATGTCTTTTATGCTCCGACCTTTCAGGAGAAAATCTCATAGGATCAAACTCCAATGGATCAGACCACCATTCTTCCATTCGATGAGTAAATGGTGGGCTAAGCATGATCATAGTATTGGCAGGAATATCATAACCATGAACATGGACATCGCGCGTAGTTCTTCGATTCAAGATCATTACGGAAGGATAGAATCTTAATGTTTCTTGAAAAACATATTCCGTTAATGTCATCTCAGATAAATCCTCAAAAGTTGGCATCTCATTTTTAATGTTAAAAATTTCATTTCTAACTTTATCTTGCCATTCTGGATTTTTACCCAAGTAATAAAGAATATTGGTTAAAGCACTTGTTGTAGTATCAAATGCGGCAAATAATAAAAATGCCATGTGACCATCAATATCTTCATCATCAAGATATTCACCATCCTCATCTTGCGCATTGCAATAACGAGTAAACATATCCTCAGCATCAGAACCTCGGCGAAGTGGAATATTTGTTTTAAAAAATTGTCTGAGCTCCTCTCTTGCTTTTAGTGATTTGCTAAAGGTTGTAAATGGGATGTTATAAGGCAGAGGTGTAATTAATCCTTTATTAATTGTGTCAAAAATATAGCTTAATCTCTTAGCCTCTGGGCTCTTCTCATCTAGGCCTATAAATACTCTTGCAGCAACATCCATGAGCGTTTCTTGAATGTTGTCATAAAAAATAAATTCCTTATTAACAGGCATTGCTTGAATTCTTCTTTCCTGAATTGGATTAAGCATCTCAACATAAGATTTCAATGCATCTGTTTTAAATGCTGGTTGAGAGGCTCTCCTGGTTCTCTTGTGCTGCTTGTCATCTCTAATAAGCATACCCTCGGGATACAAAGTGCCTAAAGAGCTTCCATATCCGCCTGCGGAGCTGAAATTACCCTTGGGATCAAAGAGCGCTGCCTCATTAAATTCTGGTCCTAAGCACATCAAGATTCTTTGATTTTTGACCATGTCTAAGCGCGATACAGGACCAAATCTTTCATAGTGATCATTGCAAAAAGCAATAGAGTCTTTAACCAAGTCAATGGTTTTCCCTAAAAATGGTAATCCATACTCCCCTGGAAATTGAGAGAGATTTCTATTATCTGGAGCTAATTTAATTTTTGACATGTTATTAATTAATTATGAATTTTTACTTAATAGTTTCCACCAGTAATTTGGGAAAAACCTTCGGATTCTTGTGGCATAGAGTGCATCTGAGGTTGGAAAACAAATAACTTTATCAGTCAATAAATCTCTTTCTATGGCTGTGACCACTTCCTCTGGATCATTGAGAGCTCCTTTTTTTCTTGCCTTACTAATAGAGCTAGGGGCGTCAGTCTCATCAACAAATCTCATTAATGGAGTATCTGTCATAGCTGGGCAAACCAGTAGAACGCGAATAGCTGTATCTTCTAATTCTTTAGCTAAAATTTCTCCAAACATATTTACTGCTGCTTTAGAGGCGCTGTAAGCAGCCATATTTTCAACCGGGCATGTGCCTGCAATAGAGCCAAAAAGTATAATTTGTCCCTCATTTCTTTCTATCATTTCAGGGAGAACGCTTGTAACAATATTAACTGTGCCTTCGTAATTAATCCTCATGAGCATATTTATAGAGTCAGCCGATAGATCTGATACTTTGCCCATTGGCATAATAGCGCCCGCATTTGTCACGCGATCTATGGGACCTAGCTCACTTTGCACTTGTTGAACCATGGCTTTAACCGCTGAAGTATCTGACAGATCGCATGGAAATATAGAAATATTATTAGATTCTTGTTTGAGGTCATTCAGCGCGCTTTCATTGACATCAACTGCGGCAACATGAACACCATCAGCGGCCAATCGTTTAGCTGAAATTCTACCCATACCACTTGCGGCACCGGTTACCAATGCAATTTTTATATCTGTCAAAACATACCCCCCTATGATTTATTGTCCTTTATCATTCTATATCGACTTGTTGGAATTACTTCAATCTTTTGAAAATCAATAAAACTACTACAACTACTCATCATTAATTCGGTATTTTTTAGAAGTAGCTCAGCGTTGTTTTCTGCATTATAAAAAATAGATGGATTGGACATAGCCTCAGATGGAAAACACTCCTCGATAACAGCTATAAAGTTTGGAGAATCTTTTTGCAGCGGTCTAACAACAGTATTCTGGACATAGGTAAAATTTGATTGCGTCTCAATGGCAATTTTAGTGTGATGATGAGTCCAGTGATCAAACCAATCAAATTCACTCATATCAAGAGGCTTTTCTAAAAAAACAACTTGGGAAAATCCATCGCTTCTTGTGCCTTGATGATCCTTGCTATCATCTTGAAGAATAATCGACTCACTAACAATAAAACCTTCAACCTTTGAAGTTAAATGCTTAAGAATAGAAATAATGTTTTCAGAATAGTACTGGCTGAACACTTTAATAAAAACTATTGCATCAGGGTTTTTAGAATAATTTGTTTGAGCTAGTGCTGCAGCTGCATCGACATCCTCATCTGCAATGTTGACTTGCAAATCACTGACTAAAGATTCTAAAGTTTCTGGTAAATCAACAAGCAGAGATTGTTTAAATTTTTCTAACGACTCAGATTCTCTTCTCCAAAGTTTAAAAACAATCTTTTCCATTTATGCTCTCTGAGAAGAAACTGAAATAACTTCACCGGTCATATAAGAAGACAGGTCTGAGGCTAAAAATAAAATTACATTTGCCACTTCCCATGGTTCAGCGCCTCTTCCATAGGCTTCTTGTGAGGATAGACTGTCAATCAGCTCTAAAGAGCTCGTCTTAGCAAGATGGGGATTCATCGCAAGGCTTGGCGCTACAGCATTAATTCGTATTCCATGCTCAACAGTCTCCATGGCAACGCATCTGGTTAAAGCCATTACACCAGCTTTAGCAGCAGCATAATGAGATTGACCTGCTTGCGCTCGCCACCCTAAAACAGAAGCATTGTTCACAATAACGCCTTGAGTCTCTTTTAAAATAGGGATAGCCGCTCGCATCATCTTCATTGCACCATTGAGGGTTACATCCATGACTAAATTCCAAGCATCATTGCTCATGGTTTCTAGCGACGACTCACCACCCAAACCTGCATTATTAATAACTCCATCCAAATGAGAAAAACGCTCAAGTGCTTGCTTGAACATTGCATCAATATCTTCGTCGGAGGTAACGTTACAAAGGCAGCCATCAACGTCTCCTAATTTTAAACTCCGGAGGCTATCAATCGCTTGATCTAACCTGCCCTGATGCACATCAGAAATAAACACATTGGCACCTTCTTCTAAAAATCTTTTTGCAGTTGAGAATCCGATGCCAGCTCCAGCTGAAGCGGTCAGTAAGATGTTTTTACCGACAAAGAGATTACGGCCCTCGGGGTATTTTGGATTCATTAAATTATTCATGAGCAGTTCTCTAAAATAGTAACATTTGCCTGACCGCCACCCTCACACATTGTCTGCAAGCCATAACGGATGTTGTCTCTTTTCATAGAGTGAATCATCGTAGTCATAAGCCTAGCTCCGGTAGCGCCCAGGGGATGCCCAAGAGCTATCGCCCCGCCATTCACATTAATTTGATCCATGGGATATTGCATTTCTTTTTGCCATGCCATCGCAACAGATGCGAAAGCTTCATTGATTTCTACTATGCCAATATCATTGAGGCTGATCCCTGATTTTTTAATAGCATACTCTGTTGCAGGCATTGGAGCTGTGAGCATCCAGATTGGATCATCTGCTCTAACGCTAATATGAGCAACGCGAGCTAAGGGAGTAAGGTTGTGCTCTTTAAGAATTTTTTCAGACACTATGAGGATTGCAGAGGAAGCATCAGCATTTTGTGAGGAGATTGCAGCCGTAATATCATGCCCTTCAATAATAGGATTGAGTGATGCCATTTTCTCCAATGATGTCTCAGCTCTGGGGGTTTCATCGGTATGGAAATCACCAATTGGAACAATTTCATCTATAAAATGATTAGCCTTGATTGCTCGCATGGCTTTTTGATGGCTGTCAAAGGCAAAGCTCTCCATCTCTGCTCTAGAAATTTTCCACTTTTCTGCAATCATTTGTGCAGAATTAAACTGGCTAACTTCTTGCGTTCCATAGCGCTTGACCCATCCGGTAGAGCCAGAAAAGGGATCATCAAAGCCAAGAGCTTGGCCAGCCAACATGGCATAAGAAATAGGAATCATGTTCATGTTTTGAACCCCACCTGCAATCACAACATCAGCAGTGCCAGACATGATGGCTTGAGTGGCAAAATGCACCGCTTGTTGAGAGGAGCCACATTGACGATCAACGGTAGTCCCTGGAACATGCTCAGGAAGACCTGCTGCCAGCCAACAAGTTCTTGCTATATCACCTGCTTGAGGCCCAACAGTATCAACGCACCCAAAAATAACATCCTCAACTAAGCCAGGATCTAGATCGATTTTGTCAAACGTAGCCGAAAGAATAGCAGCGCCTAGATCGGCGGGGTGCATATTGGACAAAGAGCCTTTCTTCTTTCCAATTGGAGTTCTTAAAGCGCTAACAATGTAGGCATCTTGCATATTTAATTCCTCTAAAAAGTGTATAGAACGCCAAGCTCATCTTTTGATGACTTGAGTGTATTAAAAATAATATCTTGTTGTTTGTCTTCATTGCCCCAGCAAGCCATTAAAGACCAAGCTTTTCGCATAAAAATATGAAGATCCATCTCCCATGTGTATCCCATGGCACCATGAACCTGAATGCTGTTCTTGCAGGCAAGCTCTGCAGCTCTAGAACTCATATACTTTGCGTGAGCACAGTGCAAAGCAGATTTAGGATTATTGTCTGCCAAAGAATAGGCTGCTCGATAAACTGCTGGCCTAGCAAACTCTATTGCTACAGCAACATCAGCTAACATATGCTTCACTGCTTGAAACGAGCCAATAGGCTTACCAAATTGAGTTCTATCAAGAGCATAGGCTGAACTCAGATCAATCATCTTTTGTGATAATCCAATCAAAAAAGCTGCGGTCATAAGAGCGCCTCTTGATGACACAGCAGAATTTAGTATTTCAAAATTTTCAGTTGATGAGATGGAGTGATTGATAGATTTAATCTTAGCTAGCTCCCTAGAGGGGTCGTTTGAGACAACCTCTTCAAACTCTAAGTCATGTCTTGCAACAAACTGGTAAGAGTCTTCTTTAAACAATAGAAGTCCAGCAGATTCATTTAAGAACAATGGGTTGGGTGCTAAAGGATGTGAAACTGAAATATACGAAGCACCAGACATGTGATGTTCTTGAATTTTTTTCTGCATTTCAGCAGGCAGGAGATGCAAAAGATCATTAATGAGAAAAGTTTGTTCAGCTACAGGTTCTGGGAGCCCCACGTAACCCATCTCCTCTACCATTAGGGCCAACGCCACCTGATCCATCCCAAGACCACCATGATCTTCTGATAAATTTGAACCCAACACGCCTAGCTCCACCAAGCCCTTCCATCTATCTTGATTGAAAGATTGTTTTGCAGCCCAGCCACTTCTGATGGATGCGGGTGTGCATTCATCTTTTAAAAAAGCCTTGATGGCATCTTTAAATTGTATGTGCTCTTCAGTAAAAATAAAGTTCATGATTTACTTAGGTAGCCCCAGTAACCTTTCTGCAATAATATTTTTTTGAATCTCGTTGGTACCTGCGTAAATTGGCCCTGCATAAGAAAACATAAAGCCTTTAATCCATACTGCAGCATCATGCTTTGCATCTTGTGATAATTCAGCGCTGGCTCCAAGTATCTTTAATGCCGTTTGATGCATCATATGATCTAACTCTGACCAGAAAATTTTACCTAAACTAGACTCTGAACCGATAGATCCACCTGCAAGCATTTTTGATGCAGTGTGATAGATGCTTAATGCATAAGATTCTGATTGTGCCCATGCTTCAACAATCTTAGCTTGCATGATAGGCGAGCAATCACTCTCATTGTCCAAATAAAGCTGCAATAACTTAGCCGCTGTCTGTTGAAAGCGCGCGGGACTTCTCAGCATCAACCCTCTTTCAAAACCTGCTGTTGCCATTGCAATTTTCCACCCTTCTCCATCCCCGCCGAGAAGATTCCCTGCCGGCACTTTCACATCATCAAAATATATTTCTGCAAAGCCCGGCTCACCATCTAGCTGAGCAATGGGCCTAACGGTTATGCCTGGAAGGTCTAGCGGAACAAGAATAAATGATAGGCCTCTGTGTCTTTCTGAATCGAGATCTGTTCTAAATAAACCAAAAGTCCAATCTGCGTAGGCTGCGCGTGAGGACCAAGTTTTTTGGCCGTTAATCGTATAAAAACCATCTGCCAAAACAGCCGTTGTGCGAATAGCTGCCATGTCGCTTCCCGCTCCTGGTTCTGACCATCCCTGAGCCCATATATGATCACCAGTTGCCATGGCATTTAAAAATTTGGATTTCTGCTCATGAGTACCAAACTCCATCAATGTAGGACCAAGAAGAAAAACTCCATTTTGATTCACTCTCAAGGGTGCTTCTGCTCGATAGTATTCTTCTTCAAAAATTAACCACTCAATTAAATCTAGGCCCCTTCCACCATATTCTTTTGGCCAAGTCACCATGGACCAGTTACCAGAATTAAGTTTTTTTTCCCATTCTCTGTGCTGCTCAAAACCCTCCTTAGTGTCTAAAGACGCCAGAGTTTTACTGGGGACATTCTGCTCAAGCCATGAGCGGATCTCTAACCTAAAAGCATCCTGCTCTGGAGTAAAATTAATCTTCATGATTAAAATTAGCGTCTCTTTTTTCTACAAACGCATCTCGCGCTTCTTGAGAGTCTTTTGATTTATAAAGCTCCAAGGTAAAGGTTTGCTCCGATTTATAATGTTCGTCAACATCACCGTGCTCAATTTGATTTAAAGCTTTTTTGGCAAGTTTCATGGCTATTGGACTCTTAGAAGCCATCTCTTTAGCAATCTCCAAAGCAGCTTGGTGCAAGGATTCTATGTCTGGATGTAGTGACTCAATGGAGCCATATTCAAATGCTCTTTTAGCTGTAATAGGTTTTCCAGTAAACATCATTTTTCGAACAGCCTGCAAAGGAAACAGTCTGCTCAAATGCGCTCCCCCACCAAGTGCCCCACGATCAATTTCAGGCAACCCAAAATATGAATCTTCGGTCGCAAGAACTACATCCGAGGCTCCTGCAAGCAAAATTCCTCCACCCAATACAAAACCATGGCAGGCAGAGATTACGGGAACATTGCAAACGTGAATGGCTCTTGATGTTTTCCAGCAGCCATCATTTACATCTATAATTTTTGCAGAGTCCTCTTGCAGCTCTTTGATGTCCACTCCGGCACAAAAGCCTTTACCTTTAGCAGAAATAACAATAACTCTAACCTCATCATTGTGAGAAAGATGATCAATATTTTTTGCTAGGTCCAGCCATTCTGTTGAATTCAAGGCATTTACCGGAGGGCAATCTAAAACAATCTCAGCAATGCCATTTGAAATAGATGTGTCAACGCTCATGATTTCTCTCCTTCAATCTTTTTAAAATTAGTGGCAGCCACATTAAATTCTCTCATAATTTGCTGAATGAGCTCATTGCAAGTGGGCAAATTGGTGATAAGTCCAGCAACCTGGCCTGATGGCATTGCACCTTCATTTGGCAAGCCTTCAACCATGGCCTTTTGTATAATTGCGGGGCTATTTGCTGACATGATTGATTGTGAGATAGTTAGATCATCTCCCTTCAACATGGCAAAAAATGATTTTATTAGATCTCCATAAGAGGCCTTGGTGAGTTGCTTGTATTTCCAAGCTGAAGTTACCGACATCACGAATAAAGAAAAAGGGTTTGAACGATCAATCTTTTGGATGTAGTCATTAAAAATTAAACGGTGCGGTAATCCATCAAATTTTTTAGTAACTTTAATATCTTCCACGCCAGCTGATATATATGCTTCTTTGGTTTTAGCAGGAACTGGACTTTCTTGAGTCATCATAAATCTTGTGCCCATGGCAATCCCACTTGCACCCCAAGCTAAAGATGCAGCTAAACCGGAGCCATCTCTAAAGCCACCTGCTGCAACCACTGGTATTTGTACGTTTTCAAGAACTGAGCTTAAAAGGAGTGTTGTTGGAGTAGAGCCTGTATGTCCCCCTCCCTCTGAACCTTGAATCACTAAGACATCAGCGCCAAGTTGCTCAGCTTTCACTGCATGCTTGAGAGCTCCAACAGTTGGCATACATATAATGCCCTGCTCTTTAAATGCTTTGATGTAGTCAGGAGTTGGGGATCGAGAGTAGCTTACCGCCTTAATTTTTCGGTCAAGAACCGCTTGAACAATTTGATCGGCTCCAGGTTGAAACATATGAAAGTTCACACCAAAGGGCTTATCTGTAAGGCTTAAAGTTTGGTCAATCATCTCAATGGCTTCTTCTGGGCCGGCTGTTGCTAGAGCTAAAAACCCAAAGGCCCCAGCATTGGATGAGGCTGCTACCAATTCGGGCATGGCCACCCAACCCATAGCAGTTTGAATAATTGGATATTCACAACCCAGGATGTTGGTTAACTTATTAATGATTCTTCTCTTGAGTTAGCGCTTTTTCTGTGGGGCAGCTTTTTTAGATGCTGGTTTTTTTGGTGCGGGTTTCTTTGTCTTTGTTGTTGTTGTTGTTTTTGTTTTTGTTTTTGTTTTTTGAGATTTGGCCATCTTCTTGGCATCAAAGCCAGACAAAATATTTCCTGTGGTCAGATCATTGTGAGCATGAGAGAAATGATGCCATGCAAATGCTGCTTCCATGCCATTACGTTTGCCTTGCAAATCCTCAACATGATTAATGGCTTGCTTTGTTAAAGCTAGACCCATTCTTGGCATTTGAGAGATTTTACCTGCCATCTCCATAACAGCTGATTCAAGATCTTCAGAAGGAACAACTTTATTGACCATCCCCATCTCGTACCCTCTTGCAGCTGACATGCGTTCACCCAAAAATAAAAATTCCTTGGCAATTCTTGGATTGAGCTCATAAGGATGTGCAAAATACTCAACACCTGGAATGCCCATGCGCACCACAGGATCAGCAAAAAAAGCATCTTCTGATGCAACGATTAGATCGCAGACCCAAGCCAGCATACAGCCACCAGCAACGCATGCCCCATGAACCATTGCGATGGTAGGCTTTGGAATATCTCTCCACCTCCTGCACATATTTAAATAGACTTCTTGCTCGCGAACATACCAAAACTCACCACCCGGTTTATTGGTATGGTCATACCACATAGATTTTCTATCATACTCAACATCAACATCCCTGCCGGGCGTTCCAATGTCATGACCTGCAGAGAAATGCTTGCCATTTCCCTTTAATACAATTACTTTTACCTCATCATCATCCACGGCTTTTTTAAAAGCCTTGTCTAGATCGTACGTCATCTTTCCATTCTGAGCATTGTTATACTCAGGTCGATTCATTGCGATAATAGCAATTCCGTCTTTCTTTTTGTATTGAATGGTTGGTTTAGCGCGTGTCATTTTTTATTCCCCAAAAATTATTTTTCTAGTACTCAAAGGGTCTAGTGCCTCTCGAATTAAGGCAAGCTCCTCATCTGAAGGCAATGGTGTTTCCTCTTCTGATTTCACTACAATTTCAAACCCAGTATTAACCGTGACGTCTGCAAGGCTCACTCCAGGATGCAATGATAGGAGTTGAAGTTGATGATCCGGGCCATTGAAATCAAAAACACCAAGGTTAGTAATTACAGATGCGATATGTGGTTTGGCTGCTTCAGAATGATAATTGTTGTACCCCATCCCTGAGACCATGTCTACCTCACCTTGAACAAAAGTTTTGATCGAATGATTGGGTATAAAAATAGAATTTTTATGGCTAATAAAATTACCTGGAAAGCCTCGGACTCCTAAAAGCTGAACCTTGGGATTATCATAATCACCGATACAACTTATATTTGTTTGGCCAAAGGCATCTATCTGAGTTGGAGTTACCATTGCATGTCTTTGCCCTCCCCAGAGATTCTCAAATACACGGCTGTAACTCATGTAGCCTTCTATAATGTCTTCTGATGAATCTCTTTTTCCCATTGGTAATGGTTTAGAAATTAAGAAGGTTTCTCCATCGGTCATCATTAAATCTGGATTACAAGTGAGCTTAGCTAGGCCCGCTGCAATTCTGGGAATGAGTCCAATACCGGTTGCTAGAATCTCGCCATCATCTTTCCAGGCTTTAGAAGCAGAGCTAATGCAAATTTCTGACAATAAAATTGAATCTAGCATATTAAAATTGAGGTAGAGGAATAGCGTTTATAAAATTTTGACCACCAATAACGTCAACATATTCTTGATGAGAAAGATTTAAATATTTCTTGCTGTAATCCTCAAAAGATTTAGCAGCAGCTGAATACTCTTTTAAATGTTCCATATCAAAACCATAATTGGGAGCGCACGAAGTTGGATGTGCGCCACCTGGAGCATGAATAACGCCAGAAACTAAACTGCGTTCGAATCTATTGTATATAGCGCCTTCTTTGCCGCCTAAATCTGATGTTTCAACAACTTCCTCAGATGAGACATAAGTTTTAGTAGCAGCTCTTGCAAACATTTCATCAAAAAATGGATCTGGGCCAACTATTTGAGTATTGCCTTTATGGTCTGACTTGTTGACATGCAGCAAAGCCACATCAAGATGCAAAGCTGGCATCGCAACATACTGCTCACCATCAGAATAAGGTGAAGTAATAAATTTAATTTCAGGATTATGCTTCAGCACATCTGTGCCCATGCCTACCCTAGTTGGAAGAAAGGACATTTTCATTGCAGCAGCCCTAAGACCCCATTGCACCATTCCCTCATCCAACTCCATCAACTCGAGCTCTCCATTTTGTCGAGCGTGGCGAAAATGAGCTTCCAAAGGAATCATGTCCAAGGACACAAAACCAAAAATTAATTTTTTTAATTTTTTATGAGCACATAGCAATCCCACATCTGGGCCGCCATAACTTACAACTGTTAAATTCTTTAAATCAGAATTACAAATTGCTCTAATTAAGGACATGGGTTTGCGACGGGCGCCCCAGCCACCAACCCCAATAGTCATTCCATCGGAAAGTTGCTCAATGACACCTGCATGTGAAATGACTTTATTCATACTCTTAGTTCTCAGGTGGAGAGAAGGCGTGCCCCCAAAAACTTGGAATCTTGCTTTCCTGCTTAGTAAATGTTGACCAGTCAACCTGCCAACCATCATAACCAAACTCCAAATCAAAACCCGATGGAGTTTGCATATAAAAAGAAACCATCATGTCGTTAGAGTGTCGGCCCAACGAAGAAGAGATATGTATATTGTTTTGCATAGCTCTATCAAGTCCATAACCAACTTCATCAATATTATTGACCTCAACCATAGTATGTATTAATCCGGAAGGAGGAATCGGTGACTCAAACAAAGCAACTGTATGGTGTCTTGGATTATCGCAATGCATGAAATTCAGAGTTATCTCAGGTGCATCAGGTGCAGGGCCCATTGGAAAATTCATATAATCAGAATCGCCAAACCCTAGGACATTGATATAAAAACTATGAGAAAGCTCAAGATCTGGTGCTGCAAAAACAACATGCCCCAATCCTAATCCCTTGGTTACAAAGCCCTTAATGTCCTGTGGTGATAGAAACGGTTCTTTCTCATCCAAAGCTCCATATGATAATTCTAATAAGTTGCCTGCTGGATCCTGAAGGGATATACCCGCCGTCACACATCGAGCTTGAATCATTTCTTCTGTGAAATCCTCAAAAGAAATATTTGCATTGCTTAGCTCCTCTTTTGCTTGCTCAAATGCTGCTCGATCCTTTAAGTTAAAGCCAGCTGCAATGAACCGCTTAGCTTGACCAGTGGTAACATGAAATCTAAAGGATTTGTCATCCATGCGAAGGTATAGATTATTCTCATCACTCAAAGAATCATTTCTCATCAATCCAA
>Ga0302117_10000695_pt1 | contig 15204 bp, 12 predicted proteins | sample AG5_322_MG_FD_203112 | JGI IMG/M metagenome (GOLD analysis project Ga0302117, IMG submission 203112) | Marine microbial communities from Western Arctic Ocean, Canada - AG5_32.2 | ecosystem: Environmental > Aquatic > Marine > Oceanic | place: Canada: Western Arctic Ocean | collected 2017-10-01 | reverse complement strand
GGACTGCCAGCAATGGACTTTTCAAAATTGTTTTCAGAGTGACTTAATGTTACACCTGGAAGTCGAGCATAGATTCCACCAAATATTCTGTGGGCGCCGTGATAAAAGAAATTAGGATTCACCGCTAAAATTCGGTGGAGTGCTGTCTCAATGACATCCCTTTGAGCGAGGCGTTCCATAACAGGTTTTGTTAAAAGGTAACGGGAATAATTAGCCACCCACCAATAGAGATGGGGGATCATCTCTATTGGTGTATTTTCAATGCCACTAATCATTCTCGTGGTCGAATCTCCTTCCGATAAAGCATAGCCTTCTTGGTAAGCATTTGTGGCGAGAATAAAATCCCAAGCTGAATCCATACCTTCTAAAAATAATGAATCAGATTTGGATTGATCATTTTCAATGTAATGACCGGTAAAATGACATGCACGGGAATAAAGAGCAGATACATCACCATTATTGGGGTCAATATTATATGCTTTGGATAAAAATAAGCGGGCCATCTTTGCATCGTTTGGATTGATTCGTTTTTCCCAATGTGATTGGCCTTTTGCCACAAGGAATTGAATATTTTTCTCTTTGGATAAATATTTACTGAAAATGGCTGGTTTTGTGGAACAACTTGTTTCAAACAGAATAACCCCTATTAGTAAAATAATATTTTTAATTTTCATGTAATGCGATTGCTTTAATCAAGGCTACTGAATTCCTTATAAAATTGACTAAATTATATCTTAAAGTTAATCAATTTATTGAGGGTTATGGAAAAGACAATTGAAATTAAAGGCGTTGACCTGAGCCAATTATTTGGGCCAGCGGATGCCAATTTAAAAATGGTTGAAGATGCCTTTCCCAGCAATATCCTTGTTCGAGGAAATACAATTAAGATTAATGGTGAGGAATCTGAAGTTATGATTATCCATGAAATTTTTCATGAAATGAGTTCCACGCTTAATCGAAAAGGGTCACTGACCCAAGGAGATTTAAGAACACTCATTAATGTGACTTCCTCTTCAAAGAGCCTTGAAAAAGAGACTCTGGATTCGGTCGTTCATTATGGTCGGAAGGGTAGGATCTCTGGTCGGACTAAAGGTCAACAAGCTTACATTGATACAGTCAACAAGAATGATGTTGCGTTTTCTGTGGGCCCGGCAGGAACAGGGAAAACATATTTAGCTGTGGCTTTTGCCGTTGCTGCTTTGGATAATCGAGAAGTGGATCGGATCATTTTTTGCCGACCGGCAGTAGAAGCGGGTGAGAATTTGGGTTTCCTCCCAGGGGACCTTAAAGAAAAAGTGGATCCATATTTAACGCCACTTTATGACGCACTTGGGGATATGATGCCTAACACACGCTTGAAACCATTATTGGCAAACAATACGATTGGAATTATTCCATTGGCCTATATGCGCGGACGCACGCTCAATAATGCATTCATGATTTTGGATGAAGCTCAGAATGCTACCACCATGCAAATGAAAATGTTTCTCACTAGATTAGGTGTAAATTCTCGTGCCATCATTACAGGAGATATCACCCAGATTGATTTGCCTTCTAAAACAAAATCGGGCCTTCTTCAAGTGATTGACCTATTGCAAGGAATTGACGGAATTGGTTTTTGCAAATTGGATGCCTCCGATATAGTTCGTCATAAATTGGTGCGGGATATTATTAAAGCCTATGATCAGAAGGATGATTAATTAATCTGATTTCTAGGGCACCAATTTCTTTAAAAATCGTAGACTTATTGTATTAACTTCTCAATATTATTGAAGACTGATTTTAGGTGTGTGCCCACCAAAAATAATTCAAAAAAAATACGAAATATTGTTCATTGATTAAGCACATTCAATTTATCGGCCATTCCGTCCAGTCAGCCATCGCTGATTATATCATCTTACCCAAAAGACGAAAGATCTTTTATGTCTAAATTTAGAGAGGTTGTAGTTGTATCTGCTAAACGTACTCCCGTTGGTGCTTTTCAAGGTTTGTTGTCATCCATTCCCGCTCATCAGTTAGGTGCCACTGCCATTAAGGCTGTTTTAGAAGAAACAAAAGTTAATCCCGCTTCAATCGACGAAGTAATCATGGGTAATGTGCTTTCGGCAGGACAAGGCCAAGCGCCAGCACGTCAAGCCACGTTAGAAGCCGGATTGCCTAACTCAGTCGAATGCCTCACCATTAACAAAATGTGTGGATCTGGATTGAAGGCGGTAATGTTAGCAACCCAAGCTATCCAAGTAGGAGATGCAGAAATTGTAATCGCCGGCGGCATGGAAAACATGACCCAAGCGCCATACTTGCTTCCAAAAGGCCGGGACGGTCACAGATTGGGCCATGGCGAGGTGATTGACTCCCTGATAAAAGATGGCCTATGGGATCCTTATAACGATAAGCACATGGGGAATTGTGCGGAATTGTGCGCTACTGATAAAAGTTATAGTCGGGAAGATCAAGATGCCTTTGCCAAGACATCTTACTCCCGCGCTCAAACTGCTCAAGCGAATGGTTCTTTTTCTGATGAAATAGCTTCGGTGTCTGTTCCACAGCGAAAAGGTGATCCTATGGTTGTAGATAAAGACGAAGAACCGGGTAGAGTCAATTTTGATAAAATGGTAAAGCTTCGTCCAGCATTTGAAAAAGAAGGTACAATTACTGCAGCCAATGCTTCAAAGATCAATGATGGCGCGGCGGCGATTATGCTTATGTCCGTTGAAACTGCTCAAGAATTAGGATTAACGCCTTTGGCGACTATTGTGGCTCAAGCTTCTGCTGCCCATGAACCGGAATGGTTCACCACGGCGCCTATGAAGGCCATCTGTAAAGTATTAGAAAAAGCAGGGCTCACAGCCCAAGAAATAGACTTGTGGGAAATTAATGAAGCATTCGCACCTGTCGCTATGGCACCTATTGATGAATTTAATTTAAACCATGAAAAAGTAAATGTTAATGGTGGCGCTATTGCGCTTGGCCATCCTATTGGTGTTAGTGGAGCACGTATCCTCACAACATTGATCCACGCCATGAAGAGTAGGAACGTACATGCAGGTTTGGCTGCCATTTGTATCGGTGGTGGCGAAGCATCCGCATTGGTTATCACGAGATAAAAAATGGATTTTAATTTGACAGAAGAACAGCAACTCATCCAGAAGACAGCTAGGGAATTCGCCAAGGATCAATTGCGCCCCGGGGTGATTGAGCGGGATGAAAAAGCAGAGTTTCCAAAAGAGCAGATCAAAATGATGGGCGCGTTGGGCTTTATGGGAATGATGATCCCTGAAGAATATGGCGGCGCGGGAATGGATACTATTTCCTATTGTCTCGCCATGGAAGAGATTGCCAAAGCAGATGCATCCGCAGCCGTAGTAATGTCAGTCAATAATTCATTGGTGTGTCAGCTATTATATAAGTTTGGGAATGAAGATCAGAAGCAACAATATTTAACCAAACTAGCGAGCGGTGAATGGCTCGGCGCCTTTTCATTGTCGGAACCTCAATCAGGTTCTGATGCGAGTAATATGCACACTTTTGCCAAGCGAGAAGGGGATCATTATATTATTAATGGTACTAAAAATTGGGTAACAAATGGCATTACTTCTGATGTTGTTTTACTCATGTGTTTGACAGAGAAAGGCGTTGGGCATTCTGGTATTTCTACTTTTATTGTAGAAAAGGGAATAAAAGGATTTTCCATAGGGAAAAAAGAAGATAAACTGGGCATCCGCGGTTCGGATACTTGTGAGATCTATTTTGAGAATTGTAAAGTTCCCACTGAAAATCGGTTGGGTAATGAAGGGGGCGGATTCAAAATCGCATTGGGTACCTTGGATGGTGGTCGTGTTGGAATTGCCACACAAGCTTTGGGAATTGCCGCTGAATCATTAGGCAGATCAATTGAATATGCCAATGGACGAAAGCAGTTTGGTAAAACAATCGGTAGTTTTGGGTCGGTTCAAACCATGTTGGCGCAAATGGCCATCCATGTGGATGCGGCGCGATTATTGATTTACCGTGCAGCTCAATTAAAAGATGAAGGGAAACCATTCGCAAAAGAAGCGGCGATGGCCAAAAATTTCGCATCCAAAGCAGCCATGGATGCCTCAACTCAATGTGTGCAAATTTTTGGTGGTTATGGTTATATTCGTGAAACGGGCGTAGAAAGATTAATGCGAGATGCAAAAATAACTCAGATTTATGAAGGTACATCTGAAATCCAAGAATTGGTTATAGCTCGGGAATTGTTGTCGGGGCAATAATGGAATTAAAAAAACAAAATATTGATTGGGATAATCTCGGTTTTAACTTCCTTCCCACGCGGAGCATGTGGAAGGGGACATGTAAGGCTGATGATGAATGGAAAAATGGGAGATTAATCCCTTTCGGAAACATTGAAATATCTCCAGCAGCTGGTGTATTAAATTATGGGCAGGGGATTTTTGAAGGCATGAAAGCTTTTCATTCAGTTAACGATCGAATTGTTTTATTTCGCCCCGATATGAATGGATGTCGAATTGCCGATTCTGCAAAACGTCTTTGCATGCCAGAAATTCCACAAAACTATTTTATTGATGCTGTAAAGCAAGTTGTTCAAGATAATAGTGATTTTGTTCCGCCCTACGCCAAAGGCGGATTGTACGTCCGTCCGGCTCTATGGGGAACGGCCCCTACTCTGGGTGTGGCACCTGCCAGTGAATATACCTTTATGATATATACTGCACCGGTTGGATCCTATTTTAAAGGGAAAATTAAACCTCTTAATTTAATTGTTTCTGAATCTTATCATCGAGCAGCACCAAAAGGAATCGGAGATGTGAAAGCAATCGGAAATTATTCTGCATCGCTACAACCATTGATGGAGGCAAAAGCAGATGGATTTGATGAAGTCATTTATCTCAAAGCAGATAATGAAAAAATTGTTGAAGAAGTGGGTTCCGCCAACATCTTTATGCGAAAAGGGAATAAATTGGTTACACCCAAACTGTCCGGTTCAGTCCTGCCAGGGATTACTAGAAATTCAATTATCAAACTTGCTGAAGATAAATTGAGTTTAAATGTAATTGAGGGTGATCTATTGTTAGAAGATATCTTTAATGCCGATGAACTGTTTTGCACGGGAACTGCTGTAGTGGTTACTCCTGTTGGCAAAGTAACTTTTCGAGGTGATGCCCATTTAATTCATAATGGAAATATGGGCGAAGTAGCCACAGAGTTAAGAAAAACATTGCTTGGTATCCAGTTAGAAGAATTAGATGATCCTTATGACTGGGTTTATCCGGTCTCGTCTTAAATAAAAGAGTTAATATGAAATCTGTATTTGAAGAAATGAATGCGAAAGATCACGAGCAGGTTGTTATTTGCAACGATCCTGATACTGGCTTAAAAGCCATCATTGCCATTCATGATACAATTATTGGCCCAGCTTTGGGTGGTTGCAGGATGTGGAATTACGAAAGTGAAGATGAAGCACTAACAGATGTTTTACGTCTTTCTCGAGGTATGAGTTATAAGGCGGCCATTGCCAACTTGAATTTAGGCGGTGGCAAGGCCGTTATCATTGGTGATTCGAAAAAGCAAAAAACGGAAACCTTATTTCGTTCTTTCGGACGATTCGTAGAAGGTCTCAACGGCCGATACATTACGGCAGAAGATGTGGGTACATCCGTTCGAGATATGGAGTGGGTGAGGATGGAAACCCAATATGTGACCGGTATCTCCCGTGCTTTGGGTGGGAGTGGTGATCCCTCTCTTGTAACGGCTTTTGGTGCATTTGTGGGATTAAAAGCTGCGGTTAAAAAGCAATTAGGTAAAGACCAAGTCTCGGGTCTTAAAGTGGCGGTCCAAGGCGTAGGGCATGTTGGCTATCACTTGGTCAAGCACTTATCTGAAGAGGGTGCAAAGGTATATGTAACCGACATTTTTGATGAAAGTATAAAAAAAGTGGTGAATGATTTTGGTGTTGAGGCCGTTGGTCTTGATGGTATTTATGATTTGGATGTAGATATCTATACACCGTGTGCATTAGGCGCCACGCTTAATGATGAAACAATCCCAAGACTAAAATGCAGTATTGTGGCTGGCGCTGCGAATAATCAGCTAAAAGATGAATCTGATCATGGTCAAATGCTTAAAGACCGTGGCATTCTTTATGCGCCTGATTATGCTGTGAATGCTGGTGGTTTAATTAATATAGCTAATGAGATTGAAGGCTATAACAGAGAGCGTGCTTTCAGTCAGGCCGAGACTATTTATGATATATTGCTCACTATTTTCAAATTAGCAGATGAAAATGATATTCCAACTTACAAAGCGGCTAATATGGTAGCGGAAAAACGAATGGAAGATATCTCTAAATTGAAAAACTTCTATTTGCCGAAAAAGAATTTCATGGGAAAACGTGACAACGGGTAATTCACATCCAAGACGGCAAGGGCGTGAAGCCGTTCTCCACGCGTTATATGCCCATGAAATAACAGGCGAAGATCGAGTCAAAGTTTTAAAAGATGCTTTAGCTAGAAAACCCTATGATAAAAAAATGCAGCTATTTATTACCAATTTGTTTAATTCTGCCATGGATCATCGAGAGTGGTGTGTAGAACAAATAGAAAAACGCCTGAATAATTGGGAGTATGATAGAGTGGCCATTTTAGATCGGTTACTTCTTATTGTTGCTATCAGTGAAATATATTTTATTGAGGATGTGCCATCCAAAGTATCCATTAGCGAAGCCATTGAAATGGCGAAACAGTATAGCACAGAAGACAGTTCCAGCTTTATAAATGGTGTATTAGATAATGTATATAAATCTATGACAAAAGAAGCCGAGGAAAAGAATTCATGATAAATAGTTTGATTAAAAAAGTCTTTGGATCTCGATCTGATCGAGAGATGAAACAATTGCAGCCAATGGTTGATGAAGTCAACCAATTTGCAGAAGGTCTTTTGTCAAAATCTAATGATGATTTGCGTGCGCGAACTGAAGAATTAAAATCCTCCGTTATTGCTGCGCGAGAAGAGGCAGAAGCAACTGCGTCTAAAACAATCACAGATAAGGATGAAATCAGTAAATTTATTCTTTTAGCTGAGCATGGACGGTTAGAAGAAATTCTACCGGAAGCTTTTGCCATGGTAAAAGAAACGTGTAAACGGATGTGCGGCACCAGTTGGAAGGTTGTCGGACGTGATCTCAGTTGGGAAATGGTTCCTTATGACGTGCAGATATTGGGTGGTGTTATTCTTCATCGTGGAAACGTTGCCGAAATGAAAACAGGTGAAGGGAAAACTCTTGTGGCTGCCTTCCCAATTTTTCTTAATGCGCTTACGGGTCGTGGTGTCCACCTCATTACGGTGAATGATTATTTAGCACAGCGTGATGCCGAATGGATGGGCGAAGTCTATCGTCGTTTGGGACTTACAGTTGGATTTATTTTAAATAATATGACGCCCGACCAACGGAGACAAAACTATAATTGTGATATCACATACGGCACCAACAATGAATTTGGCTTTGACTATCTCCGTGATAATATGTCTTTGCAGCATGATGATCAAGTTCAACGGGACCATGCTTATGCCATTGTGGATGAGGTCGATTCTGTCTTGATTGACGAAGCTCGGACACCGCTAATAATTTCCGGTGCTGTAGATGCACCCGTGGATACGTCTTTTTCAGATTTAAGCCCATTAATTCAAAACCTTGTGAGAAAGCAAAATGAACTCGTTGCTCAGATTGTTTCTGAAGGCGAGGCTCTCATGAAAGAGGGTAAAGATCGAGACGCTGGTTATAAACTGCTTCAAGCGTTGCGGGGGATGCCTAAGCATCCAAAAGTGATGAAAATATTCCAAGAAGGTGGCACCAAAAAATTGGCCTACCAGGTTGAATCTGAACTCATGCGGGATAAAAAACTCGATGAAGTGGATGACGATTTATATTTTAGTATTGATGAAAAAACAAACGTAATTGATATTACTGAAATGGGTCGGAATACGTTAGCACCTGACAATCCAGATGCTTTTGTGATTCCTGATCTTGGAGAGCTACTTCACGATATTGATGAAAAGGAAGATTTTTCAAAACTTAAGAAAGATCAAGAAAAAGAAAAGGCCCATCAACTCCATGCCGATCGTTCCGGTCGAATTCATAACATAACTCAATTACTGCGAGCCTATACCCTTTATGAGAAGGATGTGGAATATGTTGTTACGGATGGTCGCGTTCAAATTGTGGATGAATTTACAGGACGTGTTCTTTCTGGAAGACGTTACAGCGACGGACTTCACCAAGCGTTGGAAGCCAAGGAGAAAGTTACGGTTGAACGAGAAACCCAAACTTTGGCTACCATCACCATTCAAAATTATTTCAGGATGTACGATAAATTGGCTGGTATGACAGGAACGGCTGAAACAGAAGCAGAAGAATTTGGCTCCATCTATAATTTAGAAGTGGTGGGTATTCCTACTAATCAGCCCATCGTTCGTGATGATAGGAATGATTTAATTTATAAAACTACCCGAGAAAAATATAATGGTGTGATTGATGAAATTGCATCTTGCCATGAAAAAGGCCAGCCTACTTTGGTTGGGACGATTTCTGTGGAAGCATCAGAATTATTGTCTCGAATGCTTAAGCGACGTAGCATTCCCCATAATGTATTAAATGCAAAACAACATGCCAGTGAAGCAGACATAGTGGAGATGGCAGGTCAATTAGGCGCTGTAACAATCGCCACAAACATGGCGGGCCGTGGAACAGATATTAAATTGGGTGAAGGAATGAAAGAATTAGGTGGTCTCCATATCATTGGAACCGAACGCCATGAATCTCGGCGAATCGACCTTCAGCTTCGAGGGCGTTCTGGGCGACAAGGTGATCCCGGATCTAGCGTATTTTATTTATCACTAGAAGATGACCTCATGCGCCTATTCAATAGTGAAAGGATTGCCAGTATTATGGATCGCCTTGGTGCAGAAGAAGGGGAAGTTATCACAGCGAAAATGGTGACACGAGCGATTGAAAATGCCCAAAAGAAAGTGGAGCAGCGCAATTTTGGCATTAGAAAGCATTTGCTAGAATATGACGATGTAATGAATCAACAAAGACAGGTGGTCTATGACATTCGGAACCAAGCGCTAAATGATGAAGATATCTCAGATAGTTTATTTGATATGGTTGATGAATTTATAGATGATGAACTCAGTCGAATTGAGGATACGGGTCCACAGAATTGGGATTGGGATAATCTTAAACAAAATTTTTCATCGCATCTTTTGGTTGATGCCAGCTTAGAATTGGTTCAGTCTAAAATGGGGCATGATGATATTACATTGGAGGATGTTAGAACTTTTGTTTTGGATCAAGCCAAAGAAGTGTACCAAGCGCGGAAAGCTTTATTGCCAACGGATGTGATGCGCGGTTTTGAAAAATTTGTTGTTTTACGCACAATCGACGAAAAATGGAAAGACCATCTTTATGGCATGGATCAATTGCGAGAAGGCATTAACCTCCGGGCATACGGACAGAAGAATCCTTTATTGGAATATAAATCTGAAGGGTTTCAAATGTTTCAGCAGATGATGGCTGACACAACAGAAGAGACTGTCCAACGATTGTATAGAACTCAGATCCAAGGTATGGCAGAAGCGCCGCGATTACCCGAGAGCAAGGCGAAAAATGTCCAAACTCAGCATGATGAATCTACAGGAATGGGATTTGCAGGACCATCTATGCAAGAGCAGGCAGCAGCGTCTTCTGGTATACCAAAACAGCCGGTTCATGTAGATGGAAAAGTCGGTCGAAATGATAAAATTAAACTGGTGAGCCCCAGTGGTAAACAGATAGAAGTAAAATATAAAAAGCTACAACATTATTTAAATCAAGGATATTCGCAGGTATAATTATGGTAAAGAAAAATTGGAATTTCGCCACGAAAGCAATCCATGTTGGGAATGAAGCAGATAAAGAAACAGGGTCGGTTTCGCCGCCCATTCATTTAACATCCACATTTAAACAAGATGCTGTTGGACAAACTCGAGGATTTGATTATTCTCGTGTATCCAATCCAACTCGTAATCGACTGGAAGAAAATCTAGCTGCTTTGGATAATGCAAAGCACGCCATTTGTTATTCTACCGGTATGGCGGCGACGACGGCGCTGTTTCAATTATTTGATGCTGGAGATCATATTCTTATTTCTCAAAATACATATGGCGGTACGTATCGAATGTCGATGAATGTGCTGAAACGACAAGGGATGGAATTCGAATGGATCGACACGCGAAATCCTTCAATAGTTGAAAAGCATATTCGACCCAATACAAAATTGGTTCATGTGGAAACACCTACTAATCCACTTTTAGAATTATGTGATTTAGCTGCCACAGCAACTGTTTGTAAAAAAGCGAGTGTTCTGTTAAGTGTCGACAATACTTTTATGAGTCCTTATGGCCAACGCCCTTTGGGTCTTGGTGCGGACATTGTTATGCAAAGCTCAACAAAATCGTTGTCCGGGCATTCAGATGTTTTGGGTGGCGTATTAACAACGAATAGTGATGATTTAGATGAACGTCTCCGTTTTTTACTTAAGGCCACAGGTGCAGTGCCCAGTCCATTTGATAATTGGATATTATTGCGATCCACTAAAACTTTGGGGCTTCGATATCAGAAAGCATCGGACAATGCTCGTGAATTGGCCAATTGGTTAGCCGATCAGGACAATTTAGACCGTGTTATTTATCCAGGGCTCAAAATCCACCCTCAGTATGAGGTTGCAGTAAAGCAGCAGAAAACGCCAAATGGTGATGTAATTTTCGGCAATATGATTTCCATCGATGTAGGTAGTAATGAGGCTCGAGATCGGTTTCTTAAAAAATTAGAACTTTTTACGTTGGCTGAAAGTTTGGGTGGTGTAGAAAGTTTAGTATGTGTTCCATACAATATGACACATGCCGCCGTGCCTGAAGAATCCAAATTAGAAATGGGCATTACAGAATCATTGATTCGACTTTCAGTTGGGATAGAAGACGTGGTTGATTTGAAGGTCGATCTTCAGAATGCATTTGGTTAAAATAATCCACTTTATCTGTTTTATGAATCTGATTTGAAATGGTAATTTCATCAGCTTTTCTAATAATAAAAAAGCATCATTGCCGCGGTGGTGGAATTGGTAGACACGCTGGTCTTAGGAACCAGTATCGAAAGATGTGAAGGTTCGAGTCCTTTCCGCGGCACAGAAAACTTGATATTTTAATGGATAATCAAAACAATACAGAACAGAAACTAGAAAAAAAATCTGCACTTCGGGTGGTGATTCACAGTTTCTTTGTAGTTCCCTTTATTATTGCCATATTTGCTCTCCTTATTTTCTTGGTTGTTCGTATCATGACTGCCGAACCAAACAAAGCCCGGGATTATTTGGAAGATGTGAAAATTGGCGGAACGACTAAACGCTGGCAAGGCGCCTTTGAATTGTCTAAAATATTGTCCAATCCTGAAATGGTCCCCTCCGATGATCGTTTTGTTTCCGAAATGATTTCCGCCTTCGAATACTCATCCAACGATCGTGATATTCGGGTTATGCAATATTTAGCCTTAGCAATGGGCGCCACCAAAGATGTCCGCTATGCTTCAGCTTTGATAAAATCTTTAGGTCATTCAGAGTCAGAAATGGTAATGGCCTCTGCCCATGCATTGGGGAATATTGGTCATAATTCTGCTGTAAATCCATTGATGTCTATTTTGGAACACGGCGATTCTAAAGTTCGTCTTCAGTCTGTCATAAGCTTGGGAAAAATCGGCGAAGGTTCATCCATCCCTGCATTAAAAGAAATGATGGCTGATCCGGAAGCTAATGTAAGATGGGATGCAGCGATTGCATTGGCTAAGCAAAAAGATGCAAGTGGGCAAAGAATTTTATTAGACCTCTTAGACAGAAATTATTTAGATTCATTTCCTAATATTGATGAAACTGAGCAAGTTCAGGCCATGATGGTGGCCATCAATGTTTCTCCTTTCATTCAAGATTTAGATTTGAAGCGGTCATTAGAGAAACTGCGGGAAGGTGATCCGAATTTAAAAATTCGTGAAGTTGCCCGATTAGCATTAACACAATTCGAATAAGGTTTTATTATGGCTGAGGCAATCGAGAAAAATACTACCACTGTAAATCCGGCAAGTCCGCCGCCTGCTGCGTTAGGTAAAGCTGATGACGGATCTCAAGTTACACGCCGTTCATTTTTTTCATGGTTATCTATAGGATGGATTGCATTTGTTGCGGCGACCGCTGGATTCTTCACTATGATGTTACGCTTCTTTTTCCCCAATGTCTTATTTGAACCTATTCAGACTTTTATCGCTGGGGCTCCCGATGATTATCAAGTGGGTGAAGTGGACCTTCGTTGGAAGGGGAAATATGGTACATGGATTGTCCGTAACGATGAAGGCATTTACGCACTTTCTACCACGTGCACCCATTTAGGGTGTACACCTAACTGGCTTTCTGCCGATCAGAAATTTAAATGTCCATGTCACGGAAGTGGCTTTCGTAAGACTGGTATCAATTTTGAAGGGCCAGCGCCACGTCCATTAGAGCGGTATAGAATCGTATTGGCAGATGATGGACAGATTGTAGTGGATAAGACCAAAATATATCAACAGGAAAAAGGGCAATGGAGTGACCCTGAAGCCTTCTTGAAAATTTAAGAGAGATTTATGTCTGAGAAAAAAGGATTGTTAAAACGGTTAGCCGAAGGGCAGGTTTGGACCTCGATCTTTCGTGGTGGTGGTGTACCAAAATCACGTCGACAACGGATGATGGTCGTATTGAATTCTGTTTTTTTACACCTTCACCCAGTTCGCCTACCCAAGCATGCAGTTAAATTGAAATTCACTTGGTGTATGGGTGGACTCTCCTTCTTTATTTTTCTGATTTTAACAATCTCCGGCATTTTACTCATGTTCTATTACCGCCCCACAATTGAGTATGCTTACACAGATATTATTGATTTAGCCGAACAAGTACCTTTTGGTATCATGCGAGAGATTCATCGTTGGGGGGCTCATGCCATGGTGATTACTGTATGGCTCCATATGTTTCGTGTCTTCATGACCGGTTCGTACAAACCACCAAGAGAATTCAACTGGGCTATTGGTGTTATTCTATTACTGTTAACATTGCTTTTGAGCTTCACAGGATATTTGCTTCCTTGGGATCAATTGGCAATCTGGGCCATTACCGTTGGGTCAAATATGGCACGAGCCACACCATTTTTAGGTAGTGAAGGCCCCGGTGCTGCCATGCTCGCTATCGGAGATATTAATTTTGTTACAGTAGCGAGTGATGTACGTTTTGCACTTATTGGTGGACGTTTTTTAGGAGAAGCCACATTGCTTCGTTTTTACGTGCTTCATTGTATTGGGCTCCCATTTATTATAATGATTTTCATGGCCGTCCACTTTTGGCGTATTCGTAAGGACGGCGGAATTTCTACGCCAGTGTAGTTATGGAAGCATTTAAACATTTAATTGACACATTGTCTAAACCAACCATTCTGGTGACGTTCACTTTTGTCATATTTTTCTTTATTTTCCCACCAACTGATTGGTTTGAAAAATGGCACCGCCGATTGAAATTTGATGGTTTGTGGAGCAAAAAATCATTGTGGATAATTTCTTCAATGCTGATTGGATTCTTTGTATTTGGGTTGAGTGACCCTGATTTTAGCGCTATCATGCTTAAACCAGATAATGTCCCCATTGCAGGGTTGATCTTTTTGGTCTTCTTTTTCACTTGGCTCTCCATGAACCAAGCTTATAATAACGATCAATTGGTTGAAGCGGGTAAGCCTGTCGATGAACAATACGAGGCACCCAACGATAAAGTATTGGTCTGGCCGGACCTTGTTTATATAGAATTGATATCAATAGTTCTATTGTCTGCATTTATGTTAGTTTGGTCTATTGGATTGCCTGCCCCTTTAGAAGAACCTGCGAATCCATCGGAATCACCCAATCCTGCTAAAGCGCCATGGTACTTTTTAGGCCTCCAGGAAATGTTGGTTTATTTTGATCCCTGGATGGCTGGTGTGGTGCTTCCCAGTTTAATTATTGTCGGTTTAATGGCAATTCCTTATTTGGATAACAATCCAGAAGGATCAGGGTATTATAGTTTTAAGAACAGAAAACTGTCAATCTCAATTTATATGTTCGGATGGCTTGTACTTTGGGACTTGCTTATTGTAATTGGTACTGTTCTCCGTGGGCCCAATTGGAACTTTTTTGGTCCTTTTGAATATTGGGATAGCCATAAGGTTGAAGCGCTAACCAATATTAATTTTTCCGAGTTTATTTATGTTAAGTGGATGAGTACCGGTTTGCCGGCAAACATTCTGTTTAGGGAAATTTGGGGTATCATTCTCGTCCTAGGATATTTTTTAATTTTACCCCCCCTGTTGGCTAAAACAAAACTTAAAGACATATTTGAAAGGCTTGGAACTGCGCGATATTCATTGTTCATCGTATTAATTCTTGCGGCGTTTACGTTGCCGATAAAGATGTATTTAAGATGGATGTTTAACCTGAAATATATTATTTCGATTCCTGAATACTTTTTCAACTTCTAAGCTGAGAATCAGACTAATACATGATTAATCAACAAGAACGATATTATAATATTTTGAAACTCAATAAGTGGTTTGCCATTTCCAGCTTATTATTCGTTTTTATTTGGTTATTGGTTTTTGCCAACGATTTCAACCGTCCTTGGAAAAAGTATCAAATTGAATTTAGAGAATTAGAAATTGAAAAGACACGTACAGACATCGCAGCCGCGAATTTGGACTTAGATGGAAATATAGCTTTTTCTGCCCTAAAGGTTCAGCTCGAGACGGCTCAAAAGAATCTTATGTCTCGTAATGATGAGATTGAGTCCATTCAAGACGGCATTAAAGCTTTAGAAGCTAAATTATACGCTAAAAATCAAATTTACCAGTTTGCCAAAGCTGATATGGACGTGGCCAAATATAATTTTGAACAGGCACTACATGGGCATGGTGATTTGGAATCATTAAAAATAATTTTTGAGGATCTGACAGCTTTTACATATTCTAGTAAATTAATATCAGAAGTTCTTATTGGCAAGATTGAATCAGCGAATGAGGAATTAAAACAAATTCGCCAATTCTTGAAAAAAAACAACGATGCCATTTCTGCCT
>Ga0302117_10000694_pt1 | contig 15210 bp, 16 predicted proteins | sample AG5_322_MG_FD_203112 | JGI IMG/M metagenome (GOLD analysis project Ga0302117, IMG submission 203112) | Marine microbial communities from Western Arctic Ocean, Canada - AG5_32.2 | ecosystem: Environmental > Aquatic > Marine > Oceanic | place: Canada: Western Arctic Ocean | collected 2017-10-01 | reverse complement strand
ACTCCATAGCCAAAGAGCATTTCGTGGCTATGCCAGCTGGTTGGATCAAAATAATTGGGAAACGCTTCTCCCCAGCGGAAACTGATAATCCGCAAAAACATCATGAAAGAAGCAGAAAGTCCGGCCAGTAAAAAAAATGGGCGAAAGCCAAGTTCGAAAAGAGCCATACTACTCTCTACGTTCTCCAATTTTTTCTTCAGGACGGGTCACCTCACTGATGCGTACTCCGTAACGCTCATTTACTACGACTATTTCTCCACGAGCCATTAAGCGGTCACCCACGACAATATCCATTGGTTCTCCGACGATTTTTTCAAAGACCACTAAGTTACCTTTTTTTAGATTCAGTATATCCTGTACCTCCATCTCAGTTCGTCCAATTTCGACAATCATCATCAGCGGAACATCTTCAATAAATTTTACCGAATGTAAAGCGCCTTCATCTTCATCGGATTCAAAACCTGACATCTGCCTTTTCCGGGTAATTGGTGTTTATTCAATGGTATTTCTTAAAGCACACTTCAGCACATTCATCTTTGTCTGGAAGAACAGTGGACTCAGTGACTTATGTGCGTGCAGATTATGTGCCTCATGCTTTAGCCGCAATAGCATATCAGACAAGATTATCCATAATGTATTTGCGTCGTTCAGCAGTGTTATTTCCCATGTAGAAGTTCAGTAATTCTGGAATTTCGTGTGTATGTTCAACACCTACCCCAATTGCTCGCATGTCTTCACCAATAAACTGTCCGAATTCTTTTGGGGAAATTTCACCAAGTCCTTTAAAGCGCGTTACTTCCAGATGAGTACCTTTACGCAGACTTTCAAATGCCGCATCTCTTTCAGACTCATTGTAACAATAACGTGTAATTTTTTGGTTGCGTACACGAAAGAGCGGTGTTTCGAGGATGTAAATGTGTCCTTGCAAAACTAGCGGTTCATAAAACTGTAAAAAGAAGGTCAACAGCAAATTACGGATATGCAGTCCATCTACATCGGCATCAGTCGCAATCACGACTTTATTGTAACGTAAATCGTCGATAGAGTCCTCAATCCCAAGGGCTTTCATGACGTTATAGAGTTCAATATTTTTGTAGATGGCTTCTTTACCTTGTCCGTGACAATTGAGCGGTTTACCCTTGAGACAAAATACTGCCTGTGTATAAACATCTCGTGCGCTGATCATGCTTCCGCCAGCGGATATGCCCTCGGTGATAAAGACTGTGCTGTCATCTCCACGTCCGCTTTTGTCACCAAGGTGGAATTTACAGTCCTTGAGGTTTGGGATTGTCAGTGCAGATTTTTTAGCGTTGTCCCTTGCAGCCTTTTTTACATTGCTCAATTCCTTGCGGATACGTTCGTTAGATTGAATTTTTACTTTGAGCGGTTCAGCTACTTCAGGATGTTTATAAAGAAAATCAACAAAAGTGTCACGCACCAACGGCATCATCCAGGAACGTAAATCCGAATTTCCCAGTTTATTCTTAGTTTGTGACTCAAAAACCGGTTCCTTAACTTTTATTGCAACCGCACCGACTAATCCGTCTCTGATGTCCGGACCGTCAAAACTGGAATTAAAAAATTGATTAACTCCTTTGAGAATGCCTTCACGAAATGCTGAAAGATGTGCCCCTCCATCGTTTGTGTGATGACCGTTTACATAGCTGAAATATTCCTCTCCGTAACGCTCTGTATGTGTAAAGGCCATCTCCAATTGACCGTTTTGACAGTGCACGATATCATAAAGATTCGCGTCGTTCACTTCTTCCTGCATCAGATCCAGCAGGCCGTTTTCGGATTTAAATTTTTCACCGTTCAGTGTGATAGTGAGTTTGCGGTTCAGGTAGGCGTAGTTCCAGAGTTGTTTCCGGATAGTTTCAAGGTCGTAAGCATAATTTGGAAAAAGCTTTGAATCCGGAGTAAAATTGATTAGTGTACCGTTGCTTTCGTTTGTCTCATCTGCTAAAGGCGAGGTTATTAATTCTCCTGATTTAAACTCGGCGGAAATCCGCTTTTTGTCCCGAAATGAAGTGACTAAGAAATTTTCTGAAAGAGCATTCACCGCTTTTGTGCCAACTCCATTTAGACCAACACTGAATTGAAATACTTCATCGTTGTATTTTGCGCCAGTGTTGATTATTGAAACACATTCTACCACTTTTCCCAAAGGTATGCCGCGTCCAAAGTCACGTATGTTCACGATACCATTGTCAATACGGATGTCAATACGTTTGCCGAAACCCATGATAAATTCATCAATTGAATTATCAACGATCTCTTTAAGTAATACGTAAATACCGTCACTTGGGTGGGAACCGTTGCCCAAACGGCCAATGTACATGCCAGGACGTAAACGGATATGTTCGAGGGATGAAAGCGTCAGTATTTTGCTTTCATCATAAACGATCTCTTTTACTGGGGTCATTGTCTTTCCATGACTGATTAGCATTCCATGCTTTAGCTCTGTCTTTTGCAAGAGAGGGATTTTACCGAGTCTGAAATAATATTATCGGCAATGTTCACCCTTTAAATATATGCAATCATCATGAAATTGTCAAAAACACTTTAATTTCTTTATACCTTACTGAGTGATTATGACGATTTGCACATAACAATTACTATAAGAAAGTAAAATTACAAATAAAAAATATTTTTCTAAAACTTGTAATATTCTAGAATTTAAATTATAAGGTATAAACACGAAGAATAAATATTGTTGATAACAAAGGAATCGATATTATTTATTCTGAATCTTGAGTTATATTAAATTGGATAAAACAATATTTGGGAAAATTTATGACTTTAAGTCTCAGAAAGCGCTCCAGATATTTATTAAAATAATTTGAATATCCACTAAACGTAGTAATTTTGTCTAATCGAAAATTATGAATATAGCCTTGAGGGACCAGAGAAAATTTGCTGCCAGAGCATCATGGTATTATTACAAGACTGGAATGACACAGGGAGAAATTGCTAAACGTTTAGGTATCAACCGTGCCAGGGTGATTAATATTCTCAATGAAGCTCGAAAAGATGGTACGGTCACCTTTCATGTCAGTGGTGAAGACGCAGAGATGATGGCTCTGGAAGTTCAACTCAAAGAAAAGTGGGGTCTGCGTGATGTCTTTTTGACACCTGGGGTTTCTAACGAAGAACTTAAGAATGATCTCAGCATGGCTGGGGCGCAGTATCTAGAAATGAATTTACCTTCAAAGGAATCTTTGATTGCGCTTGGATGGGGAGAGACTATTTCCGGAATTACCCGTAATTTGGGAAGAGTCATTCCTGAAAGAACTTCCTTCGTTACACTTTGCGGAGGTGTGATGCACTATCTCAGCGAGCATACACCGACCAATGTCGGCACTCCTCTTTCAGGATTTCTTTATCCATTCCATGTTATCCCAACTCCACTGATGGTGGGTACGTCTGAACTCAGGGACCAGTTGCTCAACGAGCCTGAAGTTCAGCGTGTGATGAACATGGCTCAAATTGCTGATATTGCTATGGTAGGTATTGGTTCCCTGATGCCCAGTACCGAATTTGAAGACTTTGGTTATAAATCTCAAAAAGAACTTGATCGGCTAAAAAAACATGGGGCTATAGGTCAGATGCATGGAGAATATTTTAACGCAGTTGGTGAACCTTTAGAACTGGAGCACCACCATCGACTGATCTCAATTCGCTTGGAAACATTGCGCAAAATGAAACACGTGGTTGGCGTGGCCGGTGGATCAGATAAAATTGAAGCTCTGCAAGCTGCTTTAAAAGGTGGTTTTATCCACTCCCTCATTACGGATGAAGCTACCGCTAGAGTTTTAATTACTTCTTCATAAAAAACAATCCAATTATTATAAACTATAAGTAACTGCAAATACACTATAATTTATAAATTTGATTATTAATAACAAAAATAATGTATTTTTACAAAAAAAAGGTTGCAATAGTAAATTAATATCATTAGAGTAGTTGCTGGATGGTGGGGATAACATCATCAAAGTTGTTGTTATGAAAAAATATCGCTCGTAGTGTAATGCTTTCATGGCAATGTTTAAAAAGGACTAAAGAAAAGTTTCAATAAAATTTCTGCATTCAATAATCTGTATCTTGTAGAGTTTTGAATCCAAAGTTGGATTATCTGTAATGAACGTATTCAGCAAAGAAAGTAAATTCTATTTCAGATATTTTAGTCAGGATAATATTGAGAGTTTCCAGGTCTTAATCTATTTAAAAAGGTGTAACATGAGTAAAATGAAATCTATTATGGGTGGAGTTTTGTTGTTAGCGCTTTCCAGTTCACCTGCATTTGCTGGAAAAGCAGACGCAGGGAAATGGATTAATAACGAATTCCAACCATCAACAATATCAAAGTCTGAGCAGAAAGCAGAGATGGACTGGTTCATCAAAGCTTCCACTCCTTTTAAGGGAATGGAAATAAACGTTCTCTCAGAAACTATTCCTACTCACGAGTATGAGTCAAAGGTTTTAACAAAAGCCTTTGAGGAAATCACAGGCATCAAGGTCAATCATCAGCTTCTCGGAGAAGGCGAGGTAGTACAAGCTGTACAGACCCAAATGCAGACAGGGCGTAATCTGTATGATGCATACATTAATGATTCCGATCTAATCGGAACCCATTCCCGTTTACAGCTTGCGGTTAACCTGACCGACTGGATGAACGGAGAAGGAAAAGGGGTAACTCTGCCGACATTGGATTTGGACGACTTCATGGGGAAGTCTTTCACTACAGGGCCGGACGGTAAACTCTATCAGTTACCAGACCAACAGTTTGCGAATCTTTACTGGTTTCGCTATGACTGGTTTCAACGTGCTGACTTGAAGTCTCAGTTCAAGAAAATCTACGGATATGAACTCGGTGTTCCTGTCAACTGGTCTGCATACGAAGACATTGCTGAATTTTTCTCAGTACATGTCAAAAATATCGATGGAGTTCGGATTTATGGACACATGGATTATGGAAAACGTGCTCCCGATCTTGGTTGGAGGATGACTGATGCATGGCTGTCTATGGCTGGTGCAGGTAGTAAAGGACTTCCAAACGGTGTCCCAGTAGATGAATGGGGAATTCGTATGGAAGCAGGTACATGTAATCCAGTTGGTGCTTCCGTTACACGTGGTGGTGCGGCTAATGCTCCTGCGGCGGTTTATGCAGTTCGTAAATGGGATGAATGGCTGCGAAAATATGCTCCTCCAGGTGCTGCAAGTTATGACTTCTATCAGTCTTTACCTGCACTTTCTCAGGGTAATGTTGCACAACAAATCTTTTGGTATACAGCCTTTACTTCTTCAATGGTTGCACCAAGAGAATCCGGAAATAATACCGTTGATAAAGACGGAATGCCATTATGGCGTATGGCGCCTTCACCACACGGACCTTATTGGGAAGATGGGATGAAGTTGGGTTATCAGGACGCAGGTTCCTGGACTTTGTTTAAGTCAACTCCGGTGGATCGACGCAAAGCAGCTTGGCTCTATGCTCAATTTACAGTTTCCAAAACTGTTTCATTGAAGAAAACCCATGTAGGCTTGACTCCAATTCGTGACAGTGACATTCGTCATGAGTCCTTTACTGAGCGTGCTCCAAAACTGGGTGGCTTAGTTGAGTTCTACCGCTCACCAGACAGAGTTCGCTGGTCTCCAACAGGAATCAATGTTCCAGATTATCCAAAATTGGCTCAAATTTGGTGGCAACAAATTGGTGATGTAAATTCTGGTGTGTTTACTCCTCAGCAAGCAATGGACCGTCTGGCTTCAGAGATGGATCAAGTCATGTCTCGTATGCAAGCTGCAGACGAAAAAGCAGGAGTTTATGGTGGTTGTGGACCTCGACTTAATGAGGAAAAATCTGCTTCCTACTGGCTTAATCAGCCAGGTTCACCTAAGGCAAAAGTTAATGAAAAGCCACAGGGTGAAACCATCAGTTATGACGAGTTAGTGAAACGTTGGGCTAACAATTAGTCTAACTAAATTAGTACCTCCTCTAGCGGCTGGGAGTGTCAGATTCTTTGATGCTCTCGGCTGTTATGGTTTTTAAATAACCGGACAAGAAAGTTTTTCTCCAATAGCAACTTAGGTTATCAGTCAGTTCGATACTCTCGGTTGTTATTGATTTTAGCTGAGTCCAGCCACAAAATTATTTCCGTTATTAATAGCAAACAAGATAATTTGCACACCTGATAAGCTAGTATTTACATGGCACTTGAATTTAGAAATTTATGCAAAATAGAGGATGATTTGACTCTTATTGCTCCTATTTCTTTGAAATTAAAACCTGGAATATTTAATACAATTCTCGGCCCGACATTGTCTGGAAAAACAACATTACTCCGTTTAATGGCAGGACTTGATAAACCTACTTCCGGAGAGATTTGGTATAAAGAGATCAATGTTACAAATATACCTGTACAGAAAAGAAATGTGGCCATGGTTTATCAGCAATTCATTAATTATCCCTCAATGACGGTATTCGAGAATATTGCTTCACCTTTGAGGGTGAAGAGAATGCCAGAAAATGAAATTAAATCACGAGTACATAATGTCGCAGATCTTTTGAAAATTTTTCCTTTGTTAAAAAGACTTCCTTCAGAATTGTCAGGAGGTCAACAACAAAGGACTGCCCTTGCACGAGCACTCACAAAAGAAGCTGAGTTGGTGCTACTTGATGAACCACTGGCCAATCTGGACTATAAACTGCGTGAAGAATTGCGTGAAGAATTACCGCGGCTTTTTGAGGAAACGGGGGCAACGGTCGTTTATACCACAACAGAGCCTTCCGAAGCACTATTACTTGGTGGTTATAGTGCTACTTTACATGAAGGGAGAATCACCCAGTATGATCAAACTCAATCATTGTATAAAAACCCCAAGAGCTTGATTGCAGCAAAAACATTTTCTGATCCTCCTTTAAACACAGTTAAAGTAAAAAAAAGTGGTGAAGGAATTTTTCTGGAAGGCGGAGTTAGATGGAAGACGACTAATTACTCAAATATTCCAAACGGAAATTATACTTTGGGTTTCCGTGCTCACCATCTTAAACTGAATTCTTCAAAAACTGATGACATAAAATTATTAGGTGAAGTGCTTGTTACTGAACTAAGTGGTTCAGAAAGTTTTGTACATTTAAAATCAAACGAAAATAATTGGGTAGTGCATACTCACGGAATTTACAATTATCGACAAGGCGAACAAATCGAGATGTATTTATCCATCAGTAATTGCTTCTTATTCGATTCAGACGAAATCAGAGTGTATGAAAAATAAAGAAAGAGTTTCATGGCAGAAGTAAGACTACAAAAAATTAGACACAGTTATAACGCAAACGCAGGTGACAAAACTGAATATGCGTTGCAGAATATTGATCAAGTTTGGGAAGACGGAGGAGCGTATGCCCTACTTGGTCCATCTGGCTGTGGAAAATCTACACTGCTTAATATTGTTTCTGGATTGTTACATCCAACTGAAGGGAAAATAATATTTGATAACAAAGATGTAACAATGACAACACCTAATCAAAGGAACATTGCTCAAATTTTTCAATTCCCTGTTGTGTACGACACAATGACGGTGTATGAAAATTTGGCATTTCCTCTGAAGAATCGAAAGATGGGTGATACAGAAATAGCGGAACGTGTTAAAACAGTTGCAGAAATGTTAGATCTAACCAAATTACTGAATCAAAAAGCTTCCGGTCTCACCGCAGATGGGAAACAAAAAATTTCTCTCGGCCGAGGCTTGGTTCGTTCAGATGTAAACATCATGATGTTTGATGAACCTCTGACGGTCATTGATCCACATCTGAAATGGCAACTACGCTCTGAACTAAAACAACTACACCGACGAGTTGGTTTTACCATGGTTTATGTAACACACGACCAGACAGAAGCTCTGACTTTTGCAGATAAAGTTGCAGTAATGTATGAAGGTGAGATTGTACAATTTGGAACGCCAGAAGAATTATTTTTAAAACCTAACCATACCTTTGTTGGTCACTTCATAGGTTCTCCAGGGATGAATTTTTTACCTTGCGAACTTGAAGGTGGTTTTCCAGTTTTTAACGGAAACCGGATCAAACTTACTTCACAAATTGCAGGATTAAATTCTACAAGTAAAATTGAGATTGGTGTGCGGCCTGAATTTATAAAAATTGATAATGATGGTTTTCCTGTCAACATTACACGAATAGACGATGTGGGACGTTACCGGATTGTGAAAGCAGAATGTTCTGGACATAATTTTAATGTTTATGTTCCGGAAGAATTTGAAATCCCCACCGAAAATTTACGGGTTAGTTTCGATCCACAGCACACTCATATCTATTGCGATGGCTGGTTACACGATAGAAAGGCGACGGAATGATTAAACGTGTCCCAAATCAGAAAGCTTGGTTCTTGGTCTTGCCAGTTATCTTGTTGGTTGCTTTCAATGCAGTGATTCCCCTCATGACAGTTGTCAATTATTCTGTACAGGAAACCTTTGGAAATAACCTCTTCTTTTGGGAAGGCTTAAGATGGTATGAGGAGGTTTTGCACTCGGAACGATTCCAGGCATCGATGACACGGCAAATCATTTTCACCACTATCATTCTACTGATAGAAATTCCTTTAGGAATTGCAATTGCTCTGACTATGCCACGCACCGGATTGGGTGCTACATTATGTTTGGTTTTGATGTCTCTACCCTTACTTATTCCATGGAATGTTGTGGGGGCGATGTGGAATATTTTTGCCTTACCCGAAATTGGTTTGTTAGGCAAAGTTGTTAACAGTATGGGGATTGATTACAATTTTACTCAACAACCAATTTCAGCGTGGATAACTATCATTGCAATGGATGTTTGGCACTGGACTTCACTAGTCGTTTTATTGAGTTATGCAGGACTGAGTGCTATTCCGGAAGCATTTTATCACGCTGCACAAATTGATACTGCAACGAAATGGCAAATATTCCGTTATATCCAATTACCAAAACTTAAACATGTTTTGACCATTGCCATTCTGCTTCGCTTTATGGATAGCTTTATGATTTATACAGAACCATTTGTTTTAACAGGAGGTGGACCAGGTAACAGTACAACTTTTTTGTCTACAGATCTAGTAAAAGTTGCGTTAGGACAATTTGATTTAGGCCCTGCAGCAGCAATGTCATTGATATACTTTCTTATTGTTTTATTGTTGTGTTGGGTATTTTACACTTTAATGATGCGGAATGAGGAACAATGAAAAGACTAACCTGGATGGTGCCCACACTGTACATCATTTTTTTAATGTTGCCAATTTATTGGCTGGTGAACATGTCATTCAAAACAACAAATGAAATACTCGGCACGTTTTCACTCTGGCCACAAAAATTTACTTTCGATAATTATATAAAAATATTTACTGATCGTACTTGGTATCAGGGCTACATCAATTCCTTGAGCTATGTATTCATGAATACGGTAATCTCGGTAACTGCAGCACTTCCAGCAGCATATGCATTTTCTCGTTACAAATTCCTTGGTGATAAGCATCTTTTCTTCTGGTTACTGACAAACCGCATGGCACCACCGGCAGTTTTTGCTTTACCATTTTTTCAACTTTATTCTGCTTCAGGACTTTTTGACACTCACTTGGCAGTAGCACTGGCACATTGTCTGTTCAATATTCCATTAGCGGTATGGATTCTTGAGGGCTTTATGTCAGGGGTTCCCAGAGAATTAGATGAAACTGCTTATGTGGATGGTTACTCATTCTGGAGGTTTTTCATAAAAATATTCCTACCTTCAATTGCAGCTGGAATTGGAGTAGCAGCCTTCTTTTGCTTCATGTTTTCATGGGTTGAATTGTTGCTGGCAAAAACCTTAACTTCAGTTGACGCAAAACCTATTGCAGCAACAATGACACGTACAGCCAGTACCGCAGGTTATGAATTGGGATTGCTCGCAGCAGCAGGCACTTTGACAATTATCCCAGGAGCATTTGTGATATATTTTGTACGCAATTACATTGCAAAAGGCTTTGCTATGGGGAGGGTGTAAATGGATTTAACCTGGATGGCATGGACTTGGCCTACTGCCACTTTTTTCATTATAATTTTTTTGCTCTTATGCATGATGGGCGTCTGGGAGTATTTTAAACCTGGGGGTGATCCAAGACATGGAATACTCGGTTTAGATACAACTCGTGGTGACCGCCTATTTATTACTCTTCTTGGAAGTGGTTTTATTCACATCGTATGGCTTGGTCTATTAGATATTACAATTTGGGGTGCAATGATTCTCTCTATTGTCTATGCATTAGTAGTATTCAAGTGGGTTTGATTTAGTTAATATTTTGAAATAATTTATGAACCTCAGAGATAACAATATTAAAAGATTAGCTGATAAAACATTTGATGTGCTGATTATTGGTGCAGGAATCAATGGTGCGGTCGCAGCAACTGCTCTTGCGGCCAGAGGAGCTAAAGTGGCCTTGGTGGACAAAGGAGATTTTGCAGGCTTCACCAGCCAAAATTCCTCTAATCTCGTTTGGGGTGGTATCAAGTACATGGAAACTTATGAGTTCCCGCTAGTACGTCAACTCTGCATGTCCCGCAACCACCTGTTGCGTTCTTATCCTTCAGCCATCAAGGAAATTCGTTTTTTTACCAATCTGGATAAAGGCTTCCGTTTTTCACCCTTTCTGCTTTATTGCGGAGCTTTGCTGTATTGGACAATTGGAAATTTTTTCACACGCTCACCCCGTTTTTTGACCCCGCGTCAAATAAATACCGATGAATCAGTAATCAATACAGAACATAGCATCGGCGGCTTTGAATATTCAGACGCATTTCTCTATGACAATGACGCACGCTTTGTTTTTAATTTTATTCGCTCCGCCATTAACTATAACTGCACCGCTGCAAATTACATGGAATCTTTGGGCAGCGTCCGGAATGAGCAGGGAGAATGGCAGACTCAACTCCGGAATACTATAAACGGCGAAACTTTTGAAGTCCGGAGCGCAATCATTATCAACGCGTGCGGTCCTTACGTTGATCAACAAAATCAGGTCTCAGCCCAGACTACCGCACACCGACATGTTTTTTCTAAAGGCATACACTTAATCGTTCCGCAAATTACAAATAATGAAAGGGTGCTGACATTTTTTGCTGATGATGGTCGTTTATTTTTTGCCATTCCGATGGGAAGCCGTACGATGGTCGGTACTACCGACACTCGAGTTTCTGCTCCGGAAGCTGAGGTTACTACGGAAGATCGACAGTTTGTGCTGGAAAATATTAACAAACGATTGAATCTAGACAAACCGCTGACTGAGGCAGATATTATTTCGGAACGCTGCGGAGTACGTCCGCTGGTGATCAAGACCGGTGACAAAAATAACAAAAACACGGAATGGATGAAATTGTCTCGAAAACACTCTGTTGATGTGGACCGTGAGAAAAAACACATCAGTATATTTGGAGGAAAATTAACTGACTGCCTCAATGTTGGTGAAGAAATTTGTGCCGCTGTCCAACAATTAGGAACCAGTCTTCCGGATGCAAAACGAAAATGGTACGGTGAGCCACATGAAGCCATCAGGGATGAGTATCTTCATCAAGTGAATTTAATGGGGCTTGATAAACTAACCTCCAGTGGTGCTTCTGAGGATTTGTCCACTCGTCTTTGGAGACGCTACGGAGCACAAGCCATCGGCCTGCTGGAAAATATCCGCGAAGATCCGAAAATGGCAGAACCACTAATCGAAGGCACCGATTACATACGCTGTGAATTGACTCAAGCCGCCAGGCGCGAAATGATAGTAACTCTGGAAGACTTTTTGCGCCGCCGCTCTAAACTTGCGTTGGTGGCACGACACGAAGACCTCAAACAATCGCAGGGCATAAAAGACGCCTGTGGGATTTTATTTGGAGAAGACGCACCTGAACGCTGGAATGAATATTTTGGAGAGTAGCTTAAAAGAGTAAATTTTTTACGATTCTTGCATTACCACTTTCGCATATAAAGCAACGGTTAGCTTACACTCGGCCAGCTTGTTTTTGCAGAGACTGTAAGATTTACTTTAATGGCTCGTCTTACTAAGTAAGACCGTTGCATTTAGCTATCACTTCTCAACTAATTATAGGAGATGGAGATGAAAAGCAAAACCAAAATAATGGCATCCTGCGTTAGCCATGAAGATGTTAAGTCGGCAATGGAACGGTACTTTGGTCATGGTGGCAAAATCACCAAAATCGAAAACCCTTGCCAGGAAATATTGCTCAAACAGGAAATGGGCGAAGAAGAAATGAACTATATTGATCCACATGCCGCAAATCTAGCTAGTAACGGTTTAGGTCAAGTGGGCAATGTTCTCCAGCAAGAGGTTCAATCAGTACAGAAAGAAGCACGAAGCTGAAGGAGGCTTATGAATATCCGTATGTTCACGTTAATATTGGCGGGGACGTTACTTTTTTTCGTCAATCCAGGACAGGCAGAATCAGCCCAACGCAACGGATTTTCAATCCAAGATCCAACAATACCTCTGGAAGAGATCTTGAGCGGAGGTCCTCCTCGTGATGGGATTCCTTCTATTGATTCGCCAAAATTTATTTCTGCCGCAGAGGTTGATTGGCTTTTGCCGGGCAGTCGGGTTTTGGGACTGGAAATAAACGGAGTCATACGGGCTTATCCCCTGGCCATTCTCAACTGGCATGAAATTGTCAATGACAGTGTTGGTGGAGTGCCATTGGCGGTAACCTATTGTCCTCTCTGCGGTACCGGCATGGCCTTCCGTAGGGATTTCAGCGGTACTGTCACAACCCTCGGTGTCTCAGGATTACTTTATAACAGTGACCTCCTGCTTTATGATAGGGAAAGTGAATCACTTTGGTCTCAAGTCATGGGTCAAGCTGTCAGCGGTCCTCGCAAAGGCGAAAGGCTGATTTCAGTACCTATAGAACACACTACCTGGGCAGACTGGAAAAATCAGCATCCTCAAACAGAAGTCCTCTCAAAGGATACAGGATTCAGTCGTGCCTATGGGCGTTCACCTTATGGTGATTATGATGAAAACGGTGATATATTTTTCCCCCTGTCATTCCGCAGCAGTTTGTATCATCCTAAAGAAAGAGTCATTGGCGTTGAGTTCGATGGCGAGTTTAAAGCCTATCCCTTTGCGGAATTGTCACAGTTAAAATCTCCTCTCAGAGACACTTTTGCCGGACGAAAAATTACCCTTGAATTCAATCTTGAAAGCCGGAATGGAATTATCCGTGATCCTCAAGGAAAAGTTCTGCCCAGCGTAAACGCGTTCTGGTTTGCGTGGTATACTTTTCATCCGGGAACCAAAATATTCTCCGCAAAAAATTAGGAGTTGAACCGTCCGTGTCTGTCTCGTAAAATACGCTTTCATTGCTACTGATTATCTCTCTTTAAAAGGTAAATATGTCTACACTCGATTTGAAAACAGTTAAAAATGCGGTGTTTGATGCCTACGGCACCCTCTTTGATGTTCACTCAGCTGTTTCACAATACCAACAAAGGTTAGGTGATAAAGCACAGGCTGTCTCAACTCTGTGGCGAACAAAACAGTTGGAGTACACTTGGTTACGCAGTTTGATGCAGCGTTATATAAATTTTTCGCAAGTGACTAGAGACGCGCTGGACTATGCTCTTGAATCTCATGGTATAGAGGACGAAAGTTTGCGTCAGGATCTGCTGAATGCCTATCTACAATTGTCGTGTTATCCTGAAGTTCCGGAAACTCTGGCAAAACTAAAACAACATGGGTTGTGTACAGCTATCCTTTCCAACGGTTCTTTTGAAATGCTCGAAGCAGGAGTCCGAAACAGCGGTTTGGAAGAACTTTTGGATGGAGTATTTTCGGTTGAGACGATTAGGATATTCAAGCCGGATCCGCAGGTTTATCAACTGGCTGTCGATCAACTCGCCTGTGATCCTCAAGAGATATTATTCTTTTCCTCAAACGCCTGGGATGTTTCCGGAGCAGCTACTTTTGGTTTTCAAGCCGTGTGGGTCAATCGTTTTGGACAGGCTCCGGAACGCTTACCCGGAATTCCAGTTCTTGAAATAAAATCTCTTGATGCTGTCTTACAATATGTTTCCGCTGATTGATCTTTAAAAAATTAAGCTTCATTCAAACAAGTCAAAAAGCCGTGTCATTTAGATCAAAGTCAGAAATCTGGTATTAGCGACCACACTAAGGTCAGCAAGATTACGCCCTGCTGTTGATAAGACCACGTACATGAGTAGCCACGGATCATATCCATTTGCGGATGGTTGAATCTGGTCTCGTATCGAAATTTGGATCTTTTACAAGACGTCATCACTTATTTCCCAACTGTTATAAATTTCCATAGAACTGGCTAAAATACTTGTTTACTTATTTACTTTAACATATAATTTAAGTACTTGCTTAAATACTATATGTTGAGAGGGTTTGTATGAAAAACAAAATATCTTTGTATGGAGGAATTGGTACTGCGGTGACAGCAGTTTGCTGTTTTACACCAATCTTGGTAATTGGATTAACGGGTCTCGGAACTGTAGCCGTTATCAGTTATCTGGATTATGTTTTGCTGCCTTTGCTCGCTTTTTTTGTAGTACTGACTGCTTACGGAATTTACCGTAATCAAAAGGATAAGCAGATTTGTGAAAATGTTGAATCAACAAAAGTGGAGCTTTAAAAATGCGTTGTCTAGGACCTACTTTGTCAGCAAAAGAATTACAGAATTTAGAGGAACAATATTCCTTTAATCCGGAAATTGAAGAGCGAGCGGAATTCTATAATTTAATTTCAAATCCGATTCGCCTGAAAATTATTCACCTTTTGAGAGAAAAGGAGGCGGTTTGTGTCTGTGACCTGAAAGATATTTTCAGCGTAACTGCTGCCGCGGTTTCTCAACATTTAGCTAAATTGAAGGCACACCGTATTGCAAAATCAGTCAAGCAGGGACAGACAGTGTTTTATTCACTGACAGACCATCCTTTTTTGTCACTGATTCCTTTACAAAAGTTGTCTCAAAAATAAAACAGAGCATCATGCAATTTTCGGATCTAAAACCAGGTTTAATTAGCCTCTCCACATCGTTTGGTTCTACAATTTGCTGTGTATTACCCATGACAATAGTTTTGCTAGGTTTGGGCAGCGGGGGATTCATGATGCTTACCATGCAGTACAGAATTATTTTGTACCCGCTTGGACTACTTGG
>Ga0302117_10000688_pt1 | contig 15251 bp, 12 predicted proteins | sample AG5_322_MG_FD_203112 | JGI IMG/M metagenome (GOLD analysis project Ga0302117, IMG submission 203112) | Marine microbial communities from Western Arctic Ocean, Canada - AG5_32.2 | ecosystem: Environmental > Aquatic > Marine > Oceanic | place: Canada: Western Arctic Ocean | collected 2017-10-01 | reverse complement strand
GGTCGGCGAGAACCTGCAAGATCACCTAGAGGTGTACGTACAGTACGCCTGCAAAGAACCGGTGTCGTTGGCCCCCAACTTGGCGTGGTGGCGCAAGCCGTGGATTGGCCTGCAATGGCTGTTTCGTAAAGGCCCCGGGGTCTCGAATCATTTTGAGGCTGGCGGTTTTTTGCGTAGTAACGACCAGGTGCCGTGGCCCAACTTGATGTTCCATTTTTTACCGATTGCCATTCGCTACGACGGCACGGTTCCTTCGGCGGGCCATGGCTACCAGTTTCACATCGGGCCAATGTTTTCTAACAGCAAAGGGTGGGTGCGTATTGACTCCAACGACCCGCTGGCTAAGCCCAAACTGCAGTTCAACTATTTATCTACGCCAGAAGACCGTCAAGAGTGGGCTGAAGCTATTGAGGTGGCCCGCAATATTATGAGCCAACCGGCTTTTGACCGCTACAACGACGGGGAAATCTCGCCGGGCCCTGAGGTTGCTGGTGACCAGGCGGTGCTGGAGTGGGTGCGTAAAGATGCGGAAACTGCCTTGCACCCATCGTGTACCGCTCGCATGGGCAACGACCCCTTGGGGGTGGTGGACCCCGCTAGCATGCGGGTTCACGGGGTGCAGGGGTTGCGAGTGGTGGATGCTTCGGCCATGCCCACGCTAACCAACGGCAATATCTATGCCCCGGTTATGATGATGGCTGAGCGGGCCGCTGACTTGATCTTAGGAAACGAAATGCTGCCGCCCAGCGACGCACCGCAGTATCGACATGGCGAATCGGAGATGAACCTATGACTTTGCAAATTCCTTTAGGCTCACGAGTGAGGAAGTCCCCATTTTTTGATGCGTTGGTCGCTCATGGGTTGACCCATGTCACGGTCTATAACCACCTGTTGATGCCCGTTTCGTTTGGTGACCCGGCCGAGGAATACACCGCTTTGATGGAGCGGGTTTCTTTGTGGGATGTGTCTTGTGAACGCCAGGTAGAAATTGTGGGGCCGGATGCTTTTGCTTTGGCGCAGTACGTGTCGGCCCGTGACCTTGAGGGTATGCGGGTAGGCCAGGTGCGTTACGCCCCGCTTTGCGATCACCAAGGGACGCTGATTAACGACCCCATGGTGTTGAAGTTGGCCGATGACCAGTACTGGTTGTCGATTGCCGACTCAGATGTTTTGTGGTGGGTTAAGGCAGTAGCGGCGGAGCGGGGCATGGATTGTCGGGTATTCGAGCCAGATGTTTCGCCACTGGCTGTGCAGGGGCCTCGTGCCGAAGACACGGTGGCCGACGTGTTCGGGGAGTGGGTGCGCAAGGTACCGTTCTTTGGTTTTGTGGCCACCGAACACCAGGGCATCCCTTTGGTGGTGTGCCGCTCGGGGTGGAGCGGCCAAGGCGGGTTTGAATTGTTTTTGCAAGATGGCTCTCGGGGTATGGATTTGTGGAACTTGGTGTGGGCGGCCGGCGAGAAGTACGGCATCCACCCTGGTGGGCCTACTTTGAGCGAGCGCATGGAGTCGGGTTTGTTTTCTTATCGGGCTGACTGCGGTGGGGAAGCCACTCCGTTAGAAGTTGGCTTGGGGCGCTTTTTGTCGCTGGATCGGACTGACGATTTTATTGGCAAAGAGGCCTTGTTGGCTGAACACACTGCGGGGTCGAAACGCCGACTGGTCACCGTGTTGTTGTCGGGGGAGCGCTTGGCGGCCACCAGCGAGCACCCATGGCCCGCGCTGGATGCCGATGGTGAGGTGGTGGGTGAGGTGCGGGTCGCTACGTGGTCGCCTAAGCACGAATCCAACTTGGCGATAGCTCTGGTGGCTTCTCCGGTAGCCGGCAACTCGTTCACCACGATCACCCCGGATGGCCAAACCCTCACCGCCACCCACCTCAACTTTTTTGGTTTAGATCGGTAAGTTTCCGGTGGCCGCTGCTGTAGAACCTGAGTCGGTAAAGGCATTAATGGTGCGTTGAGCAATACGCATTTGGTGCACTTCGTCAGCGCCATCGGCAAAACGAGCCCACCGGGCGTGTTGGTACATGTCGGCTAGCGGGGTGTCGGTGGAATACCCCAAGGCCCCGTGCACCTGAATAGAGCGATCGATAATGCGGCCCAAAGCGTTGGCTACAAAATGCTTGGCCATGGAGACCTCAGATTTGAAGTCTTCACCGCGGTCAATTTTATAAGCGGCATGCAAAACCATAAGTTTGGATTGGTACAACTCCATGGTGGAGTCAGCAATCATCCACTGGATACCTTGTTTTTCAGCCAGCAATGATCCGTGGCTAAAGCGCTTCAGAGATCGTTCGACCATCATGTCTAACGCAGTTTCGGCTTGGGCGATCCAGCGCATGCAATGCGCTAAACGAGCCGGACCCAACCGGTACTGACCCAAGAGGTGCCCTTGGCCACGACCGCCGAGCATCTGCGACTGGTGGACCCGGAGGTCCTCAATGAGTATCTCGCTGTGCCCGGTAGCCCCGTGCATGGTTTCAATTTGTCGCACATCGTTCCACCCCTCTTGAGGGAGGTCGATAATGAACGCCGTGTTGGCGGCTTGGGGAAGGTCGGGGTCGTCTTCGGTGCGGGCAATCAAAATAGCAAAATTGGCGCGATGGGCATTGGAGATAAACCATTTGTGCCCGTTGAGTACCCACTCTTCGCCATCGGGGTAACCGCTGGTTTGAATGAGCGTCGGGTCCGAGCCCGCTACCTCAGGTTCGGTCATAGCAAAACAAGACCAGGTACGGCCCGCGCATAAGGGCTTCAAGTATTTTTCTTTTTGCTGGTCGCTGCCCCAATGCAACAAGGTGTGCATGTTGCCTTCGTCGGGAGCCTGGCAGTTCAACACCCACGGGCCGTAACGAGACCGAGCGGCCTCGGCTTGCACCATGGCCAGTTCCACATGGCTGAGCCCCATGCCACCCCATTCGGTAGGCATATGAGGCAGCCAGAGCCCTTCAGCGTGGGCCAACTTGCGCATGGCCACCAAAGCCTCGATGCGTTCGCTGCCTTCTAAGGCCGGGGCATCGCCCTTGCCTTCAATGCGTTGCTCGCCGGGACGCACCACCTGATCAACAAAAGTGCGTACCCGAGAGCGAATCGCCTCAAGTTCTGGCGTAAGAGAAAAGTCAATGGCCATGGATGGCTGTCCGAATCTAAATAGGTGGTCTAAATAGTGTGGCTAGGACGCCCGGGGCCCTCAAGGGGGTTGCCGTCCATACCAGAGTTCAGTTGTGCTCCAGCCATTAACTCGGCCATGAGGTCGCCCAAATCGGCGGGGTCGTCAGGTTGGGTTCCTGATGGACCCAACTGCCATTGCTCAGAAATGCCTAAACGGTTACCCACCACGTCAAAGACGCGGCCGGTTACGTTTTGTGCGGCCTCGCTGCATAACCAAGTAGCGGGTACGGCAATCCAGCGGGGGCCCATTGCTTCACGGGTTTCTTCGTCCATGGCGCTGAAACCAGGCAAATCGGCGGTCATCCGGGTGTACGCCCCCGGGGCCAAACAGTTAACGGTGACCCCATATTTGGTTAACTCAATAGCGGTGATGATGGTGAAGGCGGCGATGCCGGCTTTGGCGGCGCCGTAGTTGGCTTGCCCCACGTTGCCGTAAATACCAGAAGGAGAAGAGGTGTTGATGATGCGACCAAAGGCTTCGCCACCGCTTTTTACTTTTTCTCGCCAGTACACCGCAGCGTGATGGCTGGGGGCAAAGGTGCCTTTGAGGTGCACGTTGATGACAGAGTCCCAGTCGCCTTCGGACATAGAGAACATCATGCGGTCACGTAAAATACCGGCGTTGTTGATCAAAATGTCGCAACTGCCAAAAGTATCAATGGCTTGATGAATCATTTCTCCGGCGGCATCGAAGTCGGCCACGTTGGCGCCGTTGACGATGGCTTCGCCACCCATGGCTTCAATTTCGTTGACTACCGACTGGGCATGGCTAATGTCGCCCCCGCCGCCATCGGTCTCCGCTCCAATATCGTTCACTACTACTTTGGCGCCGTTTTCGGCCAGCAGCAATGCGTGTTCACGGCCGATGCCGCGTCCCGCTCCGGTCACGATGGCCACACGGCCTGCACAAAGGTTGCCCATTAGGTTTATCTCCTGTTTGTTGAACTGTTCTCGCTAATCTTGCCACCTTAGACGGGGGAATAACGAAGCGGGTTAATGAAGTATGGGGGTTCATGCTCTAAGGTCAGAGAATGAACGATCGCAGAGACCAACTTTTCGCTTCGGTGCCCTATACCCAGGGGCTTCATGAAGTAGCCGACGGGGTGTTTGCTTATTTGCAACCCGACGGGGGTTGGGGGTGGAGTAACGCCGGGTTGTTGGCCACCGAGTGGTCGTCGCTACTTGTTGACACCTTATTTGACCTCAAATTGACTCGAGACATGCTGGACGCCATGGCTGCAGTCACGGCAGGTAGCCCCATAGACACGGTGGTTAACACCCACGCCAACGGCGACCATTGCTACGGCAATAGTTTGCTCAGCGACGCAGGGGCGCAGATAGTGACCAGTGAAGCAGCAGCGGCCGAGATGGGAGCGATGCCACCGGCGGCCATTACTGCTTTGATGGCGGTCGATTTAGGCGAAACCACCAACCGCTATGTCAAAGAAGCCTTTGGGCCGTTCGAGTTTGCCGGCATTGACCTACCAACCCCGGACCGCACCTTTAGCGGAGAGTTGCAACTCGACGTGGGCGGCCGCACCGTGGAGTTGATTGAGGTCGGCCCGGCACATACCTCGGGAGACTTGTTGGTGTACTTGCCGGCTGTTCGCACGGTATTTTGCGGAGACATTTTGTTTATCAACGGCACCCCCATTATTTGGGATGGCCCAGTAGCGAACTGGATAGGCGCCTGCGACCGCATTTTGGACTTGGGTGCTGAGGTGATCGTGCCCGGCCACGGCCCATTGACTGATGCCGCTGGGGTAACGGCGGTGCGAGATTACTTGGTGTTTATCAACGAAGAATGCCACGCTCGTCATGCGGCGGGGCAAAGTGCGGTTGAGGCCATTAAAGAAATAGATCTCGGCCCCTACGCCCAATGGGGTGAATGGGAACGCTTAGCCGTCAACGTGCACGCTATTTACCGAGAGATTGACGGCCACAGCGAACTGCAGTCACCCTTGGATCTTTTTGCCGCAATGGCTGACTTGAAATATGGAGGCAAGTGAGATGACCGATAGCCAGAAACCAACCTGCGCTTTTGTGGGCCTCGGAGTCATGGGCTACCCCATGGCCGGCCATTTACAGGCCGCAGGGTACGCAACCACGGTATACAACCGGACAGCCGCCAAGGCCGCAACTTGGGTGGCCGAACATGGGGGAGAGGCGGTTTCTACGCCTGCCCAAGCGGCCGCCAACGCCGAGGCAATCATGGTGTGTGTCGGCAACGATGATGATCTGCGCTCGGTGATGTTTGGCCCTGAAGGCATTTTGTCGGGTGCGCCAGTGGGTTCGGTGCTGGTGGACCACACCACCGCTTCGGCCGAGGTAGCTCGAGAGATAGCGGCCGCCGCCGCTCAACAGGGCGTCGGTTTTGTGGATGCTCCGGTTTCGGGCGGCCAAGCAGGGGCCGAAAATGGCCAACTTAGCGTCATGTGTGGTGGTTCAGAAGAGACGTTCGCCTCGGTAGAAACAATTCTTGAGGTTTACGCCAAGGCAGTGAACTTGATTGGCCCGGTAGGGGCCGGGCAAACCACCAAAATGGTCAACCAAATCTGCATAGCGGGCCTTATCCAGGGATTATCAGAGGCGCTAGATTTTGGACGCCGGGCCGACCTCGACATGGACAAAGTGCTGGCCGCTATCAGCCAGGGAGCTTCTGGCTCGTGGCAGATGAGCAACCGTTCAAGTACCATGTTGGCTCGGGATTTTGACCACGGGTTTGCTTTGGACTGGATGCGTAAAGACTTAGGCATTGTTTTCGATGAAGCAGAGCGCATTGGTGCTTCGTTGCCCATAACCGCCATGGTGGACCAGTTTTATGCTCGTCTGCAACGGGAGGGCCACGGCCGTTGGGACACCTCGTCGCTCATGGAACTCCTCCGCGACGACTGAGCCTTGGACCTAAGCCTTAGGTCTTTTCACTAAGCCTAAATAGTCCGTGCTCTGGGGACAGTCCCCAGAGCACGGACTATTTATTGGGTGGGGTGCCGGCTACTGTGGTGCGGTGTAGTTGACGGCGTTGGCCGGGGTAATCGTTTAGCGCCACATGTTGAGTGGAGCGGTTATCCCAAATAACGACATCGCCGTTGCGCCAGCGATGACGGAAAGTAAACCGTACGTGAGTGGTCCATTGATGAAGCCAATGGAGGGTTTTTTCAACCGCCGCGGGGGAGTCGAGGTCAGACCCGCGGAGACTGCGCACGTAGGTGCCGTTGAAAAATAGAGTTTGTTCGCCGGTTTCCAGGTGGGTGCAAACCAACGGGTGTTCTTGAGTGGCTTGGGCATCATCAGAGGTACGTATGTCCATGCTGGAGAGCCCGGAGTGAAGCGCCTGTTGTGCTGGGGAATACGAAGCACTAGCTGAATGCACAGCAGTAATCTCAGCAAAACGCTCTTGCTGGTCGGAAGTTAGCGCCTCCCAAGCAGCAGTCATAGAGGACCAAACGGTGTCGCCGCCCACCCCAGGGACGTCAATGGCGTGAAGAATAGTGAAGGCCGGTGGGGACTCCAGAAAAGAAAAATCGCTGTGCCACACGCCGCCAAAATTGAATGCATTGGGCTCGAAAGCTTCTTTAACTACGCTAATGACTTCGGGAAAGCCCGCTAGGGGTTCAACAAAAGGTACGGGAGAGAAAGGCCCCAGTTGGTGGCTGAAAGCCGTCTGTTGGGCGGGGGAGAGGGCCTGTTCGGGAATCACTACCACTTGATGGCGGCAAACTTCATGCCTTAAGTCTGCCGCTTGTTGACTGCTTAAGCAGGTGAGATCAAGCCCAAAGATTCGAGCGCCCAATACGCCAGTTAGGGGTTCAACGTTCATCGCCGCACCCTAGACCAAGGTAACCGGACGTGAAAACCCGTCAGGTTTAGAGAATCTGCGACAAGAAGAGTTTGGTGCGATCCTCGGTGGGGTTGGTGAAGAAGTGTTCAGGAGTGCCCACTTCAACGATTTGTCCCTCTTCCATGAAGATGATCCGGTCGGCTACTTCTTTGGCGAAGCCCATTTCGTGGGTTACCACCATCATGGTCATACCTGAACGAGCCAAGTCTTTCATTACGTCCAGCACTTCTTTAATCATCTCCGGATCTAGAGCAGAAGTTGGTTCGTCGAACAGCATGATACGTGGTTCCATGGCCAAGGCTCGGGCGATAGCTACCCGCTGCTGCTGTCCACCAGAGAGTTGCCCAGGAAATTTGTCGGCTTGTTCAGGGATACCCACGAGTTCCAAGAGTTCGTTGGCCTGTTCAATAGCCTCTGCTTTAGGCTTCTTACGCACCCAAATGGGGGCCAAGGTTACGTTGTCACGTACCGAAAGGTGAGGGAACAAGTTGAACTGCTGAAAGACCATACCCACTTCGGAGCGGATTTTTTCAATATTACGCATGTCGTTGGTGAGTTCTACCCCGTCAACGATGATGTCGCCCTCTTGGTGATGTTCCAAGCGGTTAATGCAGCGGATCCACGTAGATTTTCCTGATCCAGAAGGGCCGAGTACTACCACAACCTCTTGTTCTTTAATGGTGGCCGAAATTTTTTCTAAGGCCTGAAAGTCGCCGTACCACTTAGAAACACCTTTACAGACAATTATGTCTGGGGCGTCACTTAGGTCGCGACCTGAACGGGTTGTGGTGATGGTGTTGTCTGTTTCATTCATAGTTAGTTACCTCATCGTTCGCCGAGGCCGACACGCTTTTCAATGCGTTGACTGGCTTTCGACATGGAGTAGGAAATGACCCAGTAAAGCACTGAGACAAAGAGTAAGTTTTCACGGGTTGAACCGATGAAAGCTGTTTGGTTTGGGATGACCGATCGACCGACGTAGAGCAAGTCGAAGAGGCCAATGATGTAGAGCAGCGACGTTTCTTTGAGGGTACCGATGGTATGGCCCACCATGGGAGGAATAGACATGCGTAAGGCTTGGGGCAAAATGATGAACACGGTCTTTTGCGAGGTAGACATGCCGACTGCTTCGGCTGCTTCGTGTTGGCCGCGAGTAACCGATTGCAACCCACCGCGAATGTTTTCAGCTACGTAGGCGGCTGAGAATAGGGCATAACCGATGGTTACCGAAGTGACCTCAGGGAGGCGCATTCCCTCCGGTAAAAAGAGGGGGAGCATCACCGAGAAGAAGATCAAGATAGTGATGAGCGGAACACCGCGGACGAACTCAATGAACGTGGTGGCCAGCAAACGAAAGATCGGCATATTGGAGGTACGAGCGAGAGCCAGTAACACGCCAAGGGGGTAAGACAAAATAACGGTGAAAAATGCCACGATTAAGGTAAGGGTCGCTCCGCCGAAGAATAAATCACCGGGTACCTCAACTGTTGAGGGGGTGTTGACTGCGGTGATCAACCAACCGGCAATGACTATAAAACCAGACCAGATGCTGGAATAGCGCCGGCGGGTAGATTTATCTCCGCTAAAGGTAGGAGCGGCCAGGGAGAAAAGGCCCAAGGCGATTAAGAAAATACGAATGATCATGCGCATCGGGGTGAGGAAAGAGCCAAAACCAGCCAAAAGTATCAGCATGGCGATGATGCGACCAATCTCACCCAAACTTGGTTTGGTGAGCGCATAAAGTATCAAACTACCGACTACTAAAAACCCGAGGACCAATGGAATGTCGGTGTACAACACATGATTCATGGTGAAGGCCGGGTCGCGGAGCACGAGGTAGATCAAGAAAATTGGAGAGATCAACCAGAAGCCCATTAAGACGCTACGGGTGCGCCTTTCGGGAAGGCGATCACGAAGAACAATGCCGAGGTAGTAAGCCCCCACCAGAACAAACAACATGATGGTCCACGGCAGTTTGGTGCTAAAAGCTACCGTGCCCGGCTCTGACACAACCTGTGGAATGCGATCCCCGATAAAGGAATGGCGGCCGTAGGGAATAAACCAAAGGGTGGCGATAATCGAAGCCAAGGTCCCAACTAGCAGGGTGAGCGAACTAAGAGATCGTTCTTCGTCTTGGGCGGCGATTCGGTTGAATATGAAGCCAGCGAGCAATAATCCACCCGCTGCTATTTCCCATTTAACAGTTCCTGAAGTACTTAATGGGGCCAACCAGACCATGATGGCCAGGCCAACGCCGAAAGAATAGGCTGATTTAGCCAGGCGAGCGAAGGGCATACGAGTGCCGCCTCGCCAAATGGCCATAGAAAGCCCTGCCAGGACCAAAAGGGTTGCAAAAGAGAACCAAATGCGGTTGTATTGCGCTTCAGGGTAGGCAAAGGACATGTAGAGCCGAGAGTTAACGGCCACGGCATTCCACTGGCGTTCAGAGCCAAAGGCAAAGCCCAGCAAGCCGTTGGCCAAAGATAAGATCACCACTGAGGTCATTATGGTGATGAGCGTGTTGCCCACATTGGAGAAGAGGTTTTTCTTTAACCATTCTTTGGGTGGTAAATGTGGCTCCTGAGGGGGAGCTGCAATAACCGGTACTCCTGCGGATGATTGGATTTCGGTCATTATCGCTCCACCAACTTGAGGCGCATATTAAAGAAGTTCACGACCACTGAAATGGTGAGCGAACAAGCGAGATAGAAGAGCATCCACACCGACATAACGGGGAGGGCCTTTCCGGTTTGGTTATAAATGGTTTGCCCAACCTGCACAATGTCGCTATAGCCCACGGCGATGGCCAGAGAAGTATTCTTGGTCAAACTCAGATACTGGTTACCAAGCGGCGGCAAAGAAATACGAAATGCTTGGGGCAGGATGACTCGGCGTAGTGATTGAGCACGGTTTAAACCGACTGCGCTGGCTGCTTCAACTTGGCCCTTGGGTACGGAAAGAATGCCACCTCGAACGATTTCACCGATATGCGCCGAGTGGTAGAAAGTCACCCCAAAGAACACGGCGGCAAAGCCACGAGTCATGGTTAAACCATTCTTACCGTAGTTGGCAAAATTGCCAGGTTTGAGAACATCGGGGCGCATGGCATCAAAGGGGCGAGCGGCCCCATCAACGTTGAACTTCGTTTCGGCCAGCCTAAAGAGGTCTTGTCCTGAGTTGAGTAACCAAGAAGACAACCCCGTCCATTTGTAGATCACCACGATGACTAACGCTGAGGCGAGGCCGGCAAAGATCATGCGGAACCAGTCATCGTCGCTTAAGTTGAGATGGCCGGATCCGCTACGGCGGTCAGTACGGAATTTTCGAATCCAACGCAGAGCGAGCAGTACAGCCACGATGGAGATCACCGCTTGGGTCATGGGGATAGTCAATGAATCAATCAGGCTAGCTATCCCACCCATGATGGGCCCCACGAAGGAAAAAACTGGGTGGATGAAAAGGCCGACAAAACCGAAGATCGCTAATGTGCCCGCAGCCCACAAGATGGGAGAGGTTTCCCGTCCGGTATCGTCGTGTTGTTTGAGGCGTTTTTTGCGTACAAAATGGGCGGCAATGGCCCCCAGTAAAATAACGATGGCCCACTGGTAAAAACCATCGGCGATGAACACCCGGGGGAGAGAGACCCCTTTGTTGGAAATATGCAGCCAGTTGTGAATGGGGCCTTGATTTTGGTTTAGCGGGCCAGCAGCTGCCGTGGGATCCAAAAAGGAGGTCCGCGGCAGGGTGGCCAAGATGGAAGAATAAAAGATGATTTGTACGAGCAACGGAACGTTGCGAAGGCTCTCTACCCACATGGCACCGACTTTGCGGAGCATCCAGTTGTTGGAGAGACGAGACAAAGCAACAAAAATGCCCAAGATAGTGGAGAAAACAATGCCTACAGAGGCGACGCGTAAGGTGTTGACCATGCCGACCCAGAGAGCACGTCCCCCGCTGTTGGGCAAAGTATCGATGCCCTCGCTTAATTGGATGTCTACTGGGCGGTCAATGAAATCAAAGCCGATGGTGATGTCTCTAGCGCGTAGGTTGTTGCCGGCTTGACCCACAAAGAGCCAGAGGGCGGCTAGCACTACGGCCAGCAAACTAACTTGAGTAAACCACTTGAGAACAACCACGTCGCGCCACAGAGGCACGCGTTGGGCTACAGCTAGCCTAGTGCTCGGCGGTTGTTCGACCGGTGCAGTCATTGGTCCAGTTTATGAAGAAGGTGGTGGCCAGAAGAATAGAACAAAAATGCGACTCAAACGCGGAAGGTCCCGTTACCGAAAGATGCAGAGCATCTCGTCAGCAACGGGACCATCACGTTAGTAGGTAATTCTCTTTATCTGCTTAGCGCATTGGTGGTGCGTAGATGAGCCCACCGTCTGCTGCAGGAGCGTTAGCTGAACCTTCACGGAACAGACCCACTGGGTTCAAGTTTGAGTTGTAGATGTCGCTGTAGTTACCAACCTGCTTGATGACTTGGTAGAAGGCATCGGCGGGAAGGCCCATAACGGTCTGCAATTCACCTTCGTCGGTGCCCAAAAGGCGGCCAATTTCACCAGGCTCGGCGAGGAAGTCGTCAACGTTGCTGCTGTTGATGCCGTACTCGTCAGCAATGACGGTGGCATAAACAGACCAGTTGATGACGTCACCCCATACAGAGTCGTTCTGTGGGTATACAGGGCCAAGAGGCTCTTTGGAGATAGGTGTAGCGGGGAAAATAACCCATTCACCAACCTTTTCGTGCTTGGCCATACGGCCTACCAAAGCAGAACCATCGGTGGTGGTTACGTCGCAAGCGCCGCTGATGAAGCTGTCGTAAACTTCATCGCTACCTTCGAAGGCTTGCAAGGTGATGTTTACGCCTTGCAAAATGGCTGCTTCAGTGATGTTCTTTTCCGTGGTGGTACCAGCGTTTACACAAATGATGGCGCCATCAAGGTCGGCAATGTCAGAAGAGCCAGAGTAGCCATCAGAGATACGAGCCATCAGCTGTTGGCCATCAAAGTAGGTGGTTGGACCAAAGTCCATACCCAAGTCGGTGTCCCGGCTTTGGGTCCAAGTGGTGGTACGCATGAGCAAGTCAACCTGACCGGTTTGAACAGCGGTGAAGCGCTCAGAAGAGGTCAAAGGAATGAAGGTCACGGCAGTTGCGTCGCCCAAAACGGCGGCAGCAATTACTCGGCAGTAGTCAGCATCGAAGCCAGCGGAGGTTCCGTCAGGCTGGATTACTGAGAAAGCAACGGCGGTTGCGCCGACGCCACAGTTGACGGAGCCACGTTCTTTAACTACGTCAAGCAGGCTGCCACCTTGGGACAGCTCAACGGCTGTAGTAGGTGCGGCAGTATCAGTAGTAGCTTCGGTAGTCGGAGCTGCAGTGGTGCTTGTTACGTCATCTGCGCTGTCGCTACCGCATGCGGAAGCAACAAGACCAATTGACAGGAACAAAGCGAGAAGCTTGAAAAGCTTGCTCATATGGGGAACCCCCTCGGTTCATTTGGTTTATCCCTATTTGGGATTGTCATCCATCGTTGGGCGACCCCTAAAGGGTAGGTGACAGTAGTCACCACCGCAACTAAAGAGACGATTTTCATTGGTTGGTCAAGAATGTGTAATATTTCTGTAATGAGCGATCATCTGTCTTTATCGGCCCCAGTTGTGCAAACGGTTACCGGCCCGGTGTCTCCTGACGACTTAGGCCGCACTTTGATGCATGAACATTTAGCGGTGGGGTACTCCGGTTGGGAATCGCATACCAGTCGGCCCGGTCTTTCGCGTGCTGATATGCGAGCGGTGTGTTTAGATCGCATCGCTGAGTTGCAAGATTTGGGCTACTCCTCGCTACTGGACCCTTGCCCTTCTGATTTAGGTCGCGATGTAGAGTTAATGGTTGAAGTGGCCGAGGCCACGGGTTTTAACATTATTTGTGCCACCGGTTTGTACCGGCAGGAAGGCGGTGGGGTGGCTTACTGGACGCATAAAGCGCAGTATGAAGATATTCAACCGGTAATGACCGAACAGTTTGTGGCCGAACTCATAGAGGGCATCGGCACCACCGGGGTGCGTGCGGGAATAATTAAATGCGGCACCGGCCATGGTGGCATGTCTGATTACGAACGCACGGTGTTTAACGCGGTAGCGGCAGCATCTTGCATTACCGGGGCTCCAATTACGACACATACCGACGACGGAGCGGTGGGAGACATTCAACAACAAGTACTAGTGGACGCCGAGGTGCCTGCGCATCGAATAGTTATCGGCCACTCATGTGGCAGCACCGACACCGACTATCACTTGGGTATTGCCGCCGGAGGAAGTTATTTAGGTTTCGACCGTTTTGGCATTGAGGTGTTCATGTCTGATGAAGATCGGGTGGATGCGTTGGTGCGGCTTTTACGTAAAGGGGCCGGCGACCGGGTGGTGGTGAGCCACGACTCGGTGTGGTGTTGGCGCGGCGAACCGTTTCCGTCGCACGCCATGAGTCAGTTGGCTGAGGTGATGGAACCCACCAGATTTGATCGCGAAATCGTGCCCATGTTGATTGACCGGGGGGTTACGCAAGCAGAGATCGAGAAGTTGGTGGTAGATAACCCGCGAAGGTTCTTTACTGGGGAGCCTTTGCCTGCGCTGGCTAAAAGCTAGGCGGTGGCTTGATAGTTAAAAAGTGGGCGGCCAAAATGGCACCGAAGATGCCTCCGGAAGTAGACAGCACCAAGTCGCTTACCGTGTCGTCGTAGGTGAGTTGTAGACCGGCGGTGCCCATGGATTGCACAATCCATTCCATGCCTTCCCAAGCCACTATGGCTAAGGCGCCAAACCCTGCACCCAGAAGGGTCAGGTTCCAGCGGGCCAAGCGAGCGGGAGCGAGAAACAGCACCAAGGCCGCTACTAAAAACACCCAGTTGATGAAATGTAAAATATCGTCAAAGTTGTGGATGGTGTTGTAAAAGTTCACCAGGTTGCCGGTGAGGTCTAAGACGAAAGGTAGGACCAGCAAAGCGTCGGCGAGGTAGGGGTAGTTTCGTTGAGTTACTGGTTTTCGTCGGGTGGCTATTAGCCAGACAAGGGGGGTGATCAAAGCGGAGATGGGGTAGCCGACGGCTCGTTCAGGCCACCCTTTGCCGGCGACGCCAGGAATATCGGGAAAGACAAGCCCCAGTAGTAGGCAAGCGGCCAGTGAAGCCTTTACCACCCACATGAACTTTCGTTGTGAAACAAAATCCATTAGTTGATTTGACGATCTAGGTGCTCCCAGTAAGGAGCACGCAATTTAAACTTTTGCAACTTCCCGGTGGCCGTGCGGTCGAGTTCGTGGCGAAACTCCACCGAAGTGGGGCACTTGTAGCGGGCGAGCAGCTCACGACAATGATCAATAAGGTCATTTTCGGTTATTGAAGCGTCGGTGCAAACAACGAGGGCTTTTACTGTTTCTCCCCATTTTTCGTGGGGCACCCCGATGACCGCTGCTTCGGCTACCGCAGGGTGGGAGAAAAGTGCATCTTCTACTTCGATGGATGACACGTTTTCTCCGCCAGAAATAATGACATCTTTTTTTCGGTCGGTAATGGTGGCGTAGTTGTCGTCGCCAATGGTGCCGCCGTCACCGGTATGAAACCATCCGCCGGCTAAAGCTTCTTCGGTTCCCTCTGGTTGGTCCCAGTAGCTTTTCAGTACATGGTTGCTGCGAGCCAAGAGTTCACCATCGGGGGCTGTGCTGAGCTCTACCCCGAGGACGGGGGCTCCGGCACGGGAGAGTTCAACGGCGCGTTGTCCAGCGTCGAGGTGGTCCCATTCTTCTCGGGAGCGGTTCATAGTAAGCAGCGGTGCCGTTTCGGTGAGCCCGTAAATCTGGATGAATTCCCAATCCAGTTCGGTTTCTACTCGTTCAATGATGCTGGTGGGCGGTGGGGCGCCGGCTACCACGATGCGCATGGTGCCAGTCCCGGGTATGGGGCCATCCCAGTCGGCGGCGGCGTCAAGTATTGCAGTAATGACGGCCGGAGCGCCACAAAGCAAGGTGACCCCGTGTTGTGCGATGCGTCGCAAGATCTCTGGCCCGTCTACTTTGCGTAAAACAATGTGTTGGCCCCCCATGCCGGTGATGGCGTAGGGCATGCCCCAGCCATTGCAATGAAACATGGGCAGAGTATGGAGGTATACCTCGCGGTCGTCGACCCCGCTTTGCCAACCGAATACGGCGGCGTTGAGCCATAAATTGCGATGGGTCATCTCTA
>Ga0302117_10000683_pt1 | contig 15294 bp, 10 predicted proteins | sample AG5_322_MG_FD_203112 | JGI IMG/M metagenome (GOLD analysis project Ga0302117, IMG submission 203112) | Marine microbial communities from Western Arctic Ocean, Canada - AG5_32.2 | ecosystem: Environmental > Aquatic > Marine > Oceanic | place: Canada: Western Arctic Ocean | collected 2017-10-01 | reverse complement strand
AATACTTTTTATCACGGGGTTCATATACCAAGAACCCACCATATAGAATAGTCAGACACATCGAGATACCGGAACCAACGGACATCCAACCGAAATACAAATCCAATGCTGCTGGTATTATCCCTATAAGTGATACATCGGCCAAAACGCCTTTGAAGCATTTATTTTTAAATTCAAGTGTACAATCCTTATCGGTGGTATTATACAATAAAAAGGAGAATAAAATACACGACACGACTCCACCAATGCGTAACCACAGATCAACTATTGGCTCGTCGGTTACACCCGCTATTAAACACGGTATACATACTATAGTAAGATGTGTGTATCTAAAATACTCATTTGTAGACGACAACATGGAAAAAATATAACCGAATGTGACCGCGAATGCACCAATAATAGCCGGTATTAACCACACTAAAAATCCCGGGATATCCGGGTGAAAAAGCGAGATAATAATAAGTACACTGGCAAGGATAGACTCGACACGCATTTAACAATTTATTTAATATATTTATAGTATTAAAAAGTACCTACTCTAACTCTGACCAATTTGTCAAAGGAAATAACACTTTTCGCTTCGTTTATCTGATCCATTGTAACACCTTCGATAATATCAGAATAGTTATTTATCCTATCCACATCCCCATACATAATCTTCGTATGATGAATAGCACTGGCCAATGCCCCGGGCGAATCGTATTGTACGTTTTGAGACCCGATCGTTTCGCTTTTCTGAACCTGTACTTCTTCTTCCAATAATTCCTCAGATAACCATTGCTTGAGGACTTCTTCCGTTCGCTTAATGCCTTCCTCCAACAATTCGGGTGAAAACGTACCAGTTATCTCAAATACCGCACATCCCTTCAACGGAACCAGACGAGCATTGATCCCATAGGTCAACCCATAAGTATCACGTACAATGCGCATCAGACGACCGGTGAAGCCGTTCCCCAGAACAGCTACCGCTAATTTCAAAGCATCTGAGTATTTGACGACCATACCATACTTTAACACAGCGGATGATTTCCCCGGTAGTTGGACATCGTCCTGTACTCCGGTTGCCATGAGATCATTGGTATACTCGCGGTTCCAGATGCCTTTGTTGCTCAATTTCTGGATGTTGCTTGGTGCCACCACAGTCACCAGTTTCGGACCCTTTATCAATAGCCTGTGCGCTTTCTCAATGTCAGCATAGGAGGTGTTATTCAATTGTTCGATAACCTCATCGACCGAGTAGTGATAATTGGGGTCCGACCGCCTAAACAAAGCTTGACGGAAAGCAATCTTCGCTCTTCCATTCACACTCGATTTTGAACCATACAATTCAGAGACCCATTTATTTTTCAAATACGTAAAGCTTGGTTCCCCCAATATGGGACAACTCATCTCGTGCAAGAGAAGACCGGTGGCGGATGTAATTACCTTCTCCGCATTTGGTATGGAAGCTAGAATATGAAGAGCATCTACACCCGGGGAAATATGACGTTGAATATTGTGCTGAGACAAGTATTCGTATAGCTGGTTTTCACTACATGTAGTCGTTCTCAGTTTAAATCCTTTTGGTATCAAGTCCGCCAACAAGTTTTTATTGACATAAGACGCCAGTGAAACCCCCGAATCTTGAATGGAAATCCGAACATCTGCTTTGCCGTTCGCATAGTTGGTAAATTCGTCATTGGAAGCTTCGAATTCCGCTCCTTCGTGTGAAGGTACAGAAGAAGTTTGGAATTCTTTGGTGTCCAGTTTGGGATAGGTCTCCGTTACAATATCTGGCGCAACATCGCCCGGCAACAACCACCCAACGGTGCTACGTCGTACATCAAAGTATTTGGCAGCCACGCGTTTGACATCTTCCTCATCTATACTACTTAATACTTCCAACCTCTTATGAACATCGAATGGGTCTCCTCTAGCAATGGCCTCGTTAATGGCCATGGCAGTGTTTCTCGTCCCCAACATTTCATTCTCCCAACCATTTTTGATGTATTGTTTGGCCCTCTGTATATGATCCTTTAACTTTATATTCTTAAACATGCATGTGATGGTATGGATCACATCTTCGGCTTTCTGTAGAGCATCTTCGGTAGCTCGATTGGTAGTTCCCCATATACTGAATAGGTATGGGTCTCTCATTCTCTCCCATTCTGCTATGATGTCGTGAATGGGCAAAGACTCATCCTTTTTGAATTGCTCCGACAGCGCCTGAGGTCCTTTGGATATAATATTGGCAATCACCTCCAATACAATGGCATCATGGTGTAAACCGTTGGGAGCTTTAAATGAAATACACATCAGAGCACAGTTGGTAGGTCGTTGCATCATGACTCTACGCTGACCCATTTGTGTAGGTTCTGTAGTGTACATATTTGGTACACTTGGATCCGCTTCCTCAAACTTGCTAAACTCCTCATGAACCATTTCCATCACCGCATTGTTATCAAAGTTTCCACAAAACGTGTAGGTAGCATTGCCCGGTTTGTAAAAAGTGTCGTGGAATTTACGAAGAGCTTCAGCTGACACCCCCTCGATTTCAGAGCGCCACCCAATAGTACTGTGGTGGTAGGGGTGAGCCATGAAGGCAGTTGCCATTATTCTCTTCTGTAATACCTCAAAGTCGTTGTTCTCTCCCCGTTCAAACTCATTGCGCACTACCGTCATTTCCTTCTTGAGTTCACACTCGTCTAACAGTGGTTGAAACATGCGATCCGCTTCTCTCTTTACCACTTCGTCCAGTTTATCACTGTCGATAACCGCAAAGTAGTTTGTTCTATCGGTATATGTGGTCGCATTCATGTAGGCTCCAAACTCTTCCAACTTCCACATGCCATTCTTAAGCTTTTTATTAAAGTTTTTAGAACCTTTAAACATGCCGTGTTCTAGGTAATGAGTTGCCCCTCGAACACCAAGCCCCTCGTTCCTAGAGCCGACGCGGTATGTGATATTGGCAGTGGTAATATTGAGACCAGCTTTTGGTACAAGCAAGAGTGTTAAACCAGAGATATGAGTAAATTCGTAAATTCCTTTTGCAGAACGCTTGGGTGTAAAGTTTTCCATTTATCTTGTATTTAAATATCTTATATACTCTTAATCGCTAGTATACTCCTTCATTTGTTCTATTACCTTCTGTCTTACAACTTTCAATATAGTAGGTTGCAATTCGTTGGGAATGTCTCCCCAATCTCCCATTTGCAATATACCCCCAGCGTAATCACCAGATATATATTTCACACCAGATGGTAGCCGAAAGGCCATTTTAAAGTCTCCGCCATACTCTGCATCCAACTCGTCGCTCCATGTTAAAAAGGTAACACGTTTTATATTTGGCCACTTGCACGACTTTATTACGTCCATATAATCGGTTAGATCGCGACGGTACAATCGTTGTAAATATTGAATTAAATCATCCATCTTTTTGTCGGTGTTTTCCTTTATATATTTTTCCGTTTGTCTTCGTAGCTCCGCGGGTTCTATTTTTACCCTAGGAGTTGATAAATCTTCAACCGCCGATGTAAGTTTTTCCAATATTTCTTCGAGCTTTGGTTTGGCTTTACGGCGGCGGAGTACACATGGTTTGGGGGAGGGCGGTTTCACCAGTTGTGATATAAATCCTTTATCACCCACCTCGTTGTAAAAGGTATATACATGTACGAGTCCACCCGGAACTCTACAATATGTGTATCTATTACCATCGTAAGAGGAAAGATTATAATCTTCCACTACTGTAAATCCCCCGTCCATAACATATTGCTCTTGGTCTCCGGTGATTTTTGCGAATGTCATATAAATATAACGTTATCTTATTTATATTATGAAATATTTGTATATATCTTCCCGTGGTATAGAAGGTCTGTGCGATCCAAAGACACATATTATAGAAGATTTTATGTTTAGAGACCGACAAATTTTTTGTACAAAATTAGAAAACATAGAGAGGAATCAAATACGGTTTGATTTTATATTAAAATCGTACAAATTCAATGTACTCTTGGTAGATATAAAACAAAAAGAAATTAATATGTTTTTAGAATGGAAACAAAGATGTTTCCCGGTAGATATAGAAACGCATGTAAATATATACGAAACACGTGACAAGGACGAATGCTTATACTTGTTACAAACCGATATGAATTTAATGGTATCCGGGTATTTCTTCAAACGATTCATGGTGGTTCTGTCTATGATAACACCCGTGACACACGTATATCCCGTTTAATAATATCATTTGTCGGTATCTACCTCCACATCTTGAACACCTTTGGTATTTGACTGGCATCTTTTAATATCATCCGGTTCCTTATATAGTTTAATTTTAATACCAACGCGGTCTCCGGTCCAAATAATGTCCAGCTTTTGAAGACCGAACTTATATTTCAATGCGAAGGTGGTAAGAAACAATGCCTTGTAACATAGTCCTCCGGCGGCGATGATTTGTATATCGTTTACATTGTACAGGACCGTTCGGAGGTTTTTTATAGAAGAGTTCTTTGCAACCCTTATCACCAAGGTATCTGTATATTCTTTGGGTTCTTCTGTTTCTACCGGGTCCTCTCGTGTAACATCAAATGAGAATATGGTATGCGTTCGATCATCCTCCGTGTAATGCACATTAGTCTTTTCGACATTAAATTCTTTGGATGTGTAGTAACATACCCATACACCGAGATTCATGCGCAATCCCCCCGCTACCACCGACACCCGCTCGTGGTTTTTTAAGTATGCTTTTATCAAATTACAGTAGAATTTTGAAGAACCTTTACCAATATTAATTTTAGACATTTATTTACAACCGTGGTAACTTATATACTAATAAACCCATATGAAATTACCGTGTGCACAACTGGCCCGACATATATAATACTTTGGTATATATATTCTATCAATGTAGAAAAATGAACTGCGAATATTATACCAACAATTGTAAGGTTATATTAAATACGGGTAGTCATAAATTTATATTATGTAACGAAACCAGCGCACACCCAACCACAAGTAATCCGTCGCCCATTGATGAGACCACCACACATACAGAACCATATATATTGGCAACATCAGCGGAACCAACCACGGTCGCGCCAACGACATATTCCCCAACAGTACAAACAACAACCCCAGTAGGTACCCATACTCCGACTCCATCTCTAAGAGGTTACAAAACCACGACAAGTTCATCATATACAACGACGACAGGTGGATCAAAACTAAAGAGCCCACAAGATCGCGAATCATCTGAAGAACCGGGGGTGCGCTATATATATGTCCAAACGAATTCAACCAAAGATCCAGACGTCGGTCGTATCGCGCCTATCCCACCAGACTTGACCGCGTTGTGGGTATGTATGGGGGTCTTGGCAGCGGCGGTGATTGCATTAATATGCAAACACTACTTATGTAAAAAGAAACAGGAGTTAAAGAGAAGAAGGTCCATCACTCCAACCCTCCCACCGGTCAATCGTGAGTTGAAGAACCAGAATTCGTGGTCACAGAACGCCAAATCACAGGATGTTCTGTTACATATGAATAAAATGCACGATAGGCGAAAAATCCCAAGAGAACACCGAAACTCTATGGAAGCACTACGAAGACAAATACAGTCGAAACGGAGAAAGCCACCGTCCGTCCCCTCGCACACAATTGACCTATCAAAGGTAGAGCCACCCCCGGTGACCGACGCTAGAAAAAGATTGACCGCGATAACCTTGAAAAGTTTGGATGCACATGCCAAGGCACCGGTTAAAAGTGGTATGACAGTAACAGACCTCGCCACACCGGGCGGAATGGAAAAATTGAAATCCATACGCCAAGAAAGAGGTGTTTTACAACTCCGATCAAAGGTACGGAAATTACAGAGTATAAATAAGGTAGAAAAATAATAATTGTTAAAATTTTAATTATCTTGCTTGTTGTGCTAATAATATTAAATCCGCCGACTTATTTACCGGTGGTTCTTCGTACAGTGGTAACAATTCACTGTAAATTTCCTGAGTGTGTTGTAGGGCATACATTCCCATTTTACCCTGAATAAACATCGGTTCGTATTTTAACCTACAACCACCAATAGTACTGTAGGTCCGGTGCCTCACCAAATGCATCTGAAGAACCATCATACTTGGCAGAATGTCCATGTCGTTCGTTGACATTGCCATTTTCAAGTGATCCTTGTAACAATTACGCCAAGTCCCGTACTCTTCCTCCAGTGTATTCAACAGTGTAATGTCCTTCTTCCTCATTTTAAACTTCATCTGTTTAAGCGCATGGTGCTCCAACGCTGCTCGCAACATGATCGCGGTGTTGTGGTCACCATTGCGGTGTGCCAACTCCAATACGTCCATAAAATAGCGGTAATTTTGACGCATTTGAAAGGCATTCGCCATGTGATGATCCTTTGATAAAATGGCATAAATAACATTGAATATAGAATTGTCAATAAATTTATTGACCATATTCTTCTTTATAGGATCACCCGAATAGGCGAATAATTGTTTAGAGGCAACCTCGCAAGATCCTGTCATTTCTTCCAATTTATCATCGTATTGCGTTCGAAACAAACAGGTTAATAATTCGCGGATTTTGGAAGGTTCTGGCATGTGTGCCATGTTAAATAAGCGAAACCCATCGCTGGATAGGCGACGACGTGGCATTTACGAGGTAATTTTTTCCCTTATATATGTCCTTTTTTATTTCAGAAATAATGCAACTCGATGTCAGCTTTGCTAATCCTGTCGGGCCATATAAAAACCTACTCAATTATATTCCACATACCTACTGTCATGTAGAATTATCGTTTCATACTACGGCCACTACCTTTCGAAGACAGTTAACACAATACCTCGAGGGATCTCATTCGCCCGGTGATGTTCAAGTGTTACTGAATCGTATAAGGAAATACCACGGTAAATTAATCGTTTGTTTTTTTATAAATTGGGGAGAAACGGTTTCCTGTAGGTATTTGTCTGAATTGGTGACGGACCCATACTTGAGACCACCGGAACCCCCAACATACGACACTGTACCGATCAAAATTTCAATGGAACAGAGCGATTCACTTATAATGTTTTATCTAAGGAACTTGGGGAAGGCATACGATTATTGTAGAGCAATTTTATCACTTTGCCCGGTAACTCTCCGGTATCCCAACCCAAGTAGATTTTATTGTGCCCAGTTGGTTTTGTATTCCTTAAGGGCGGCCGGGATTGAATTCGATTGTGACATTGACCATGTGTCACCTCTAGATGTATATAAACTTTTAAAAAATATGCCTATAAGTAGAGAGGGCGGCGATAGTAAACATGGACCAGTCCGACCAAGCACCGACACAGGCAGTAAATCAAGCGACTAGTTCTGCTATACAATCCTATAACAGTGAACCCCAGACAGGTACCGCTTCCGGAACCTTCCCAAAGTTTGTATCAGAGCATTATCATAAGAACCGGGGGCCTTCCCATGGAGAGACAATGAAGAATGTGGCGAAACAATATAAAAACACTACCTTTTATAAATAAGTTATAATTTTAATTTACTAGATACTCAGTTATCGTATAGAACCTAACACCAAATAATTATTATGCATACGATTGAGCCGTACATGTTGCACCGGTTTCATATGATTGGCATACCTTTCTGTAATATTCCATTATTCTATTACATTGTTCGGCGTCGTTTCCCAGTCTATGTCCCCTACAGCATTGTAATCCTGATCCTCCCACGCCAAACCTAGGTCTAATTCCGTCCTGTGTATCCGTACAAGATTTGCAAGTTCGGAATGGGGTGGTTGCGGTCGTTTCGAATTCATATTCTCCTGCCCCACAACACGTGGAGTCCGGTTTGACTACCTCGTTTCCCTGTGCGTCTGCTTCCTTTGCAATGTCTCCAGCTAAATTAAAAGAACCGGCGGCACAACCAACGCACACTCCGTTTAGGACATAGAAATTCTCTTTACAAATAACATCGTCGCATGTGGTATCGGCGCCTGTTCTGGGGTCGTTTGCCTTATTGGTTTCACCATTTAAACATGGTACACACCTTCCGCTTGCTACTCTCTCGTTGATCTTACACAAACTGTCCGGTGAAACACACGCTGTGCCCCCAGCATTGGCAGATAATCCCGGTTTACATTTGCACACATCGTGGTGAAAATGAGCATCTTGAACACATCTGCTGTAGAATATTGAACCGGATTGACACTGTTGTCTCAAATTGACTATTGGTCCAGCGCAATTTGGATCGTCTGGGTGGACCGCTTGTAATTTAAAGAAACGGTTGCGAAACAGTCTCCTCCTGTTGATATTGCCATTGGTGTTCGAAGTACCATTCAGGATTTTTGTACCATCGCAGTCCGCTGTCATGGTTCCATTGGCATAGTGGCAAGCGCTTAGCTCTGTACACATCCATGTTTGGAATGTGGCACAGATTACACCGGTGTCTGGTTTCATCAGTATGGTCTTCTCCGACTGAAATTCACCATCCGCATTGGTCGGCTTGGTCAATAAAATATTAGACTTGGCTGCTTCGGAGGTTGGTTGTGTTGGAATATAACGAACTCCTTCGTCCACCAATTTTACAATTCGGTCCACGCTACCACCAGTAGCAAACAACATTGCTAAAATATCATTCACGGTGGTAGCTTTTTCCATACTGGAATTGGCCGCATTGTAAGTTGCCACGCCGATATCACATACACATCTGGTACCCTTTCCAGCTTGGACTTTACAAGAGGTCGCCAATGGCTTATGGGAACACTGGTAGGCCAAACAGGTCTCCGTCTTGGTTTCTGCCGTAGTCATTTCCTTTCCCTCGATTTCATCGATCACATACAACTCAATCCCTTCAGAGGCAACTACGGAACCAGAATTGGTAAAGTTACCCTCTATGATTTTAACCCTTGGTTTATTGGCCGAATCGGTCTGAATGTCCAAAGCAGCGGCGTCTTCAAACACCGTGTTCTCTACAATCAGTTCGCGCTTACATTGGCTAGCAGAGCAAGCCTTCGAATTAAATTTCACCGGGGCACTAGCGTGACCCTTGAAGTTTGACCTCTCAATCTGTACCGATGATTTCACCGCATCGATTCCTTCTCCTCCATTGGTAGTAACATCTTCAAACACACTTGTAGCATCTTGAATGTCTGCCAATTTTCCTCCACCAGTAACAGATACTCCACGTACAAGAACCGCGCCGCCGTTCTGTTTGATAACATTCCCACTGTTGCTAATGGTAGAATCTGCCAGTGATACATCCCCACCATTAACACCTTCAAAAATATCACCCATTGTGTTATCAATAGCTACATTCTGTGCTATAATACCACCACCGTCCGTTCTAAACAGTGCACCAGACTGAGTATTTCTCCCATTGTCTTGCAACCAAATACCGTTCAGGTCAATAGTCCCGGATGTACTCTTGGCAAAGGGATTATCAGAAGTAATGTCGGTGATCTCAATACCGGAAATACTTAGGGGCCATATGGTGGCATCAATAGCAGATGCTAGCGAACTATCCATGCTAACAATGATATTTTCACTGGTACGCAACCTAGCAGTAGCCACGCTGATACTGGTTGGACCGTTCAGAGAAACCTGAGAGTTAAATTGGCATGGTCCCCCAATGTACAGGGCACCTCTAGTTCCACCCAAGGCACATGCTTCCCATGCTACCACCAATTTACCAATCATATCAGGGTGGGAAGTACACACATAGTAGTACGTCCCGGCCTTTCTGGGTTTCCAAACAATATTTGCGGCACCTTGTTCGGCATCTACATTTGATATACTACTGGTTGGTAGGGAACCGTATACACCGGTGTGACAATCTGGACAATCAGTTTCTGAAACAATACGCATTGGGTGATCGCCGGAATCGCGCATAAATGTGTACAATTGACCAACCTTTAATGAAATATCTGGGTCTCCTTGTCCATTGTATATAAATGCTAAGGTAGGTGCGTAACCACTCGTGAATGCCAAGGTCAGACCCTGTGTATTACAATAGGTGTTACCATTGTCCGGGTCGTCACCGGCTGGTCTTACTTCACCCGTAGCACATGCAACACACGCGCCAGAAGAAACCCGGTGGTCTTCGTCACACAAACATTTGGTTGGCTGTTCCAATATACAGCAAGAAGTAGTTGCCTGTAGAACACCACCATCTTCGTATGATTGTACACACCCTATATTCGTGGCTGTTTTGGTGTTACAGTAGAGACCATTGACGCATGCACCAGCGTCGGCAGGGCCATTGACTACTTCATTGTACCAGATGGCAGCTTCGTTCTTGACACAGGTTTGTACCGCCACACCCGGCAACGAATTGGAATTGGCCGGACAAGTAGCACAACCAATGGATCTACCTTTGGAAATACCACCGGTGTCTGCTTGTTTTGCACCGTATAGGTATTCCGGGGATAATTTTTTGATTTTGTTAGTTGGTTCACTGTCTATCATGTAAAGATCCAGTCCATCTATCACAAAGTTACTTGGTTTACCGAAACGAGCAGTAGACCCACTTCCGGGGGCATCTCCACTGGTTCCACACTCCCCTACGGTGTCTACCACAGAAGCATCTGACAATAATCGTTTCTCAAAACAACTGTCATATCTTGCCACCATCATGTGATCACCATCTATTTTTATTTTGTATGGTTTCCAACCCGCCTCTGTTTTCCAAACCGAAATGGAACAATCAGTTAAATTCACCAGTCTAATAATGTTGGCATCCGTTTCTGCTACGTACAATAAGCCAATGTTTGACCCATCGGTAGAATACGCTGCCCCGTACGGGCTATTGAGTGTTACACCCGGACACTCTGTAGTGACATCCCCATTGGCGGTAATAGATCGAATTTTACCAGAGGAACGGTCAACCCCTAAAATATTTCCAATGGCATCAAAATCAAATGCTTCTGGGTTTTTGAATTTTGCAAAGGTGCTGTTACCATCGGTTGTATCGAAACCTCCAGTGCCGGCCAATACCGTCATTGTACCATCGGATGCCACCTTTAAGTATTGTTGATTTGAAATGGCGATTAAATTGCCCTGACTGTCAAATTTCATATCCATCACTGCTGCTATACTGGAATTTGACCCGACTCCCGGAACAGCTGGGAATGCACATGTGTTCGGAACTTCCTGACCCAGAAACAGTGATACAACACCATCAGATATCTTTAATATTTGACACATGGCAGACACGTATAAATCTTTGTTTGAATCCATTGCCATTCCAAGAGCTGCTCTTATAATCGCGGAGGAACATGAACCGGTACTGTCGCCCGCGTTATTGGGATTAGCTGTGCCACCAACTCCACACAAATCACCGGCGGAAAGTCCTGCTCTAGAATACCCTTCACATGCACCACTGAGCGAACAAGCAGACTCACAGTCTCCTTCGCTTCCGCAAGTGGTACCGGTGTACTTCTTCTCGTTGGAAGTGTATAAGTAACCACTCTCATGACCAGCGGTACATTTACATGGTTCACCGGCTACCGAGTCTTGGTTGGCCAAACAGGCGGTACAGGTCGTACCATCTCCTTGGGTTCCAGCCGAACACAAACACTGGGTTAAACCCAAGGTGGCATCGTCACCAGCTGACCGTTCGGTTCCGGCTTGACAAGCAGAACAGTTTTTACCACCGGCCACAGAGGTCTTTTTGATACATTGACCACTGCTGCTACAAGCAATTGAGTTGGAGGCTTGGTTATAATTTAATACATAATCGCCCCCCATTCCAAAACACCCAGATGGAAATGCAGGTTCAAAACTGGAACCAAGTATGCCATTCCAAACCTTGTTCGGATCAGCGTCTGCAATTGCTTGGCACTCCGCTTCGGACACGCTGGTATCCGGTGAACCAGAGGTATGAAAAGTGAACGAGGTGCCACCAGAGGCAGCGACATGTTCATTCTCCGCGCACATGATATGATCACAGGAAGTATCCCCGTCTAAATTGGAAATCGCTTCTGCTTTCAAGGAACCATCGGGACAATTCTGGCATGCCCCTGCTTCTGTATAAAACTGATTTACTACACACTGGTGGTCAGGATCACATGCGGTATCCACACCAGAGGCATCGTCGTCCTTTGCATTGGTAGAACCTGTGGTACAGTTTGCACAGGCATTTCCTACAACATGTTCGTTAACGCCACATAGGGTTGCATCGCATGTGGTATCCGATAAAGATGAATCGTCATTGGCAGCGTTGGTGCTCCCGGCAGGACAAGCTTCACATGCATTTCCAGCCGCTCGCTCATCTTCCAAACAAAAAGTGGTGTCACATGTTGGAGCAGTCAGGATAGTCGCGTTAAACACCTTTCCTGCCGGACAAGAGCATATACTGTCTGTCGTGGCTGGTCCAGATGGATTGGTTGATTCGGCTGGACAGTTGTAACAGGTATTTCCTTGAGCAAACTGTGAAGAGGAACACGGGACGATGTTACAGGTAGTTTCTGTGTTATCGTGGGCATTGGTATGACCATCTCCACAGTCTACGCATACACCATTGTCCAATTTTTGCAAGGCAAGACACTTTGTGCTTGGACCATCGTTGAGAAGGTAGACCATTGTATCGTCTATAATAGCCAAGTCATCGTGTTCAATGGACACTTTGTTACCTTTGATATCAATGGATTTATATTCGGCATATTGTGTTCCACCATTTGCAAACATATAGACGTTGGTCTTGTCGGAAAGGCCCACCGCCATGACATCGTTTGACATGGACAGGGACACCGCATCGACCGAAATATCGGCCAAGTCGGACCACGAACCATCTTTTTGTGACAATTGTTTGACCTTCAATGATCCAGAAGACTCGTATGCGAATACAGATCCCCTACAGTTTACTGCCGCGGCAACCTCACCGTCACCGGTGAGTGATTGTACTTCTTGTGTAACAATACCCAATTTGTATATTTTCACCTCTTGTGCCGAAGGCTTGGATACAATCATGTAGTCTTCGTGGTTCAGGTCAACCTTGAGTTCGTGGTCTAAGGAACAGGATGAAACGGTGATCTTGCCCACCATGTTGGCATGAGAACTACATAAATAATAGTATGTACCGGCTTCGGTGAATGTAAATGCTTTGCTCTCGTCTCCATTTACATCTGCCCAGTTTGTAACTGAAGAGCTAGGAAAACTATGCGTACCAGTTTCACACCCCGTACACTCGCTCTCCTTTACTACGCGGAGCGGATGACCACTGGAAACACGTTTGAAATTATAGGTTTGGCTTGTGCATAGTGAAATATCTGTATCGTTTTGTCCATTGTAAACAAAATGGTCGTTACCACTGGCGTCAAACTCCAGATCAACTGCCGCTGTGGTCATATCAATAGCATCATGATCCGACCATGAGGTACCGTCATACCTATATACACGGATACCCTTTTTACACACGGCAGCCATGTAATGGCCACCAAGAGACATCTTTACGCTGGAGCCACACTCATCACCGGTAGTGAATTCTGTAGGTGAAGCATCGGTGACATCGCCGGCAAAAACTTTGATAGAGCCTTTGGTACCAACTGCCAACTGTTTTGCCCAACCAAACCGATCCATACCCGGACCTTCTGCTCTGGCAACGGATTCACATGCGGTGGCCTTAAACGTCCCGGTGTGAACTTGTGTTCCCGCGGCGTCGCAATATATATACTCCCCGTCGCGTTGACTAAAGTCGATATCCCTTGCCGCCCCTGCTACGGAGTTTTTATAGGTGTATTTAAAATTAAGATCGCTTCTCAAGCGACCCCCCTTCCTACAAACTGGTGATAAACCAGAAACACAACTGACAAGTAGTAGCAATACTAAGCTTCTCATTTAAACTATATGAAGAATGTATTATATACAATATTTTTTTTAATCCTACAGTATAAATATGATTAAGTGACTATGTTAAATGATGTGTACTCGTATATTGAGCATCCTGTTGATTTTTGCGTTTGTTCAAATACAGTTGCGTTGGAAGAGAGATGAAATTATCACGCAATCTCCGTGGTTGGTTCTATGGAAAGGAAAAACTATAGGTATAACTCAAAACACAGGTGTAGATTTCCAATTTGAGGCGTTCTCTAGAAAATATGGTACCCCCTTGGTATCTTACGACGAGCTAGGAAATACCTTTTCTCCCAAAGAACGAACAGAGGTAGAAATACATACGGTGGTGAAACTACACGGACCACCACTATCATTTCACAGGGTTGTTATATTTGTGAACGACCAACCGTTGCGTACATTGGACATGTTCGTTCCAACTACCGGCGAAGCAAACAATGATATGGTGGCCAGATTTACTCTGGCAGAAAAAACCAAAATAAGAATACACCACTACTATGATTCGGTTTGGAATAAAGTTGATTCGTCGAATGGCACAATGACCATTTCGTTTCGATCCGGGATTCCAAATTTGTATGATACTCCATGGGTATATAAATAAACACATATATAATAAATGACTTCTCATTATCCATTGCCTCGAGCCAACCAAGAATGTTGGACCAAATGGTATAATAGTACGGTCGGTCATGGGGCACTGAAAAATAAAACCATTTTATGGGCAGCTCAAGAATTGCCATGTCGTTTTAAATCCGAACAGGTGAAGGATATCATTGGTCCTCACCACGTGTTTATATTAAAACTGAACGATAAATTCTCATACGGTGTTATTGATGAAACAGAAACCATGTATAGGCTACCTAAAAAATATTATACCGCCTGTTTTCCGGGAATACAATATTCACAGGTTCCAACAAACAATAGGTGTAAAGTTAAATTGTCGGGGCGAAGAACCATAGAATTGCCATATATTCCAGAGTCTTTCTTGGAACAAAAGAGGACCAAAACCTCTAGAAAGAGAAGACGCACGGATGTAAAACCTTCCGATATTGAAGACATAGATTTTTCGGTGACTACGCCCGAATGGACTGTGTTGGGAGAAAAAAAAGAACCGGTGGTAAACAAAGATGACATTTTTCACCTGATACGCTCTGTCATTGCGTACAGTGACAAGAATGAAAATTTCGATTTGAAGAATGAATTTGAGAATATCACAGTAGAACAGATTCAAAACAGTGACGAATTGCGGGAAAAAATGAAAACAGTCATATCTTTTATTTATTATTACTGTAGGGGGGAACTTGGCTTTTTCCAAGAGCGACCACCTATATCTATCTCCGATTTACAATCGTGGCTTTCAGCGCTGAATTCTTAGCGTCATAAATATAATAATTCTTGCATACACAACACTGTGGGTCTTTTAATAGATAATCGTCGGCACATTTTGCATGGCAATACATTCTACCACACG
>Ga0302117_10000678_pt1 | contig 15327 bp, 8 predicted proteins | sample AG5_322_MG_FD_203112 | JGI IMG/M metagenome (GOLD analysis project Ga0302117, IMG submission 203112) | Marine microbial communities from Western Arctic Ocean, Canada - AG5_32.2 | ecosystem: Environmental > Aquatic > Marine > Oceanic | place: Canada: Western Arctic Ocean | collected 2017-10-01 | reverse complement strand
TCAATCCGATTTCGAGCGGCGCGATCGCGGCGGCTCCAATTCCGCGGACAGCCTTGCCTCCCTTGGGCTGGTGCGTGACCAGGCAGCGCAGAAATCCGGCTTCGGCCATCGAATAATTAATTGTCAGCGGTTTGCCGGTCAGTTTGAGTTTTCCCGTCTTGAACCGATTCGGCCCTTCGTCATCCAGAATGTAACTGACTTCGCCGGCCGTCAGCGGCTTGCCGCCTTGCCGGACATCGATCGTAAAAACGACCGACTCTCGCCTGCGATAGGTCGCGCTCGCGCGGTCGACCGTGACTTTGATCGCGACCTTGGGCGCGGGCGCTTTCTCGGCGGCATGGCCAGGATCGCCCAGGATCAGTTGCGCGGTAAGAAGGGCGGCGAAGACAGCAAGACGGAAGATTCGAAATGATTTCATGCGTAAATGGAAAATTGGATCGCGACGGTGATGCCTCCTTTCTCGATTCGAGGCAATCAGTTTTCGAAACCGAACGTCACGGCTGAGAATTGCTCGCCGCCGCAATCGGCGTCCAAAGAGGCGCAAACATTGCGGTGCTTTTTTTCCGCGCTGCGGTTAAATAGATATCAAGCGAGACAGAAGCCAACAGCCCAACGGCGTTATCGGCGCCCCATTACCACCATGAACACAGACGCTCTCAAATCCACAGCCGCCTCCCTCGTTGCGAAGGGCAAAGGCATCCTGGCCATCGACGAAACCGTCGGCACCATCACCAAACGATTCAACGCCCTCGGCATCGAATCAACCGAGGACAGCAGACGCGATTATCGATCGCTGCTGGGCGGCGCTCCCGGCGCAGGCGAGCACGTCAGCGGCGCGATCCTCTTTGACGAGACCATTCGCCAGGCAACTCTCGATGGAACGCCGATTCCCGCAGCGTTCAAACAGAACGGTATCCAGACCGGGATTAAGGTCGACAAGCGCACCTACGATCTGGCGGGTTGTCCCAACGAGGTGATTACCGAAGGGCTGGATGGATTGCGCGACCGGCTGGCCGAGTATCGCGAATTGGGCGCCAGCTTCTGCAAATGGCGCGGCGTCTTCAAGATCACCGCGGACATTCCCACGACAACCGCGATTCATTCAAACGCCCATGCTCTGGCGCGTTACGCCGCGCTTTGTCAGGAGCAGGGTCTCGTGCCCATCGTCGAGCCGGAGGTTCTCATGGACGGCGACCACGATCTGCAGCGCTGCGGCGAAGTCACCGCCGCCGTGCAGAAAGAAGTCTTCTCCGAACTCGCCGCTCAGGGAGTGTGTTGGGAAGGCATGCTGCTCAAACCCAACATGGTCATCCCCGGCAAAGACTGCCCGACCCGGGCGAGCGTCGACGAGGTCGCGGACGCGACTTTGAGCTGCCTCAACGAAACTGTCCCGCACGCGGTCGCGGGAATCGTGTTTCTCTCGGGCGGGCAAAGCGCGCAACTGGCGACGCGTCACCTGAATGCGATGAATCAAAAAGGAGAGCAGCCCTGGCCGCTGAGTTTTTCCTACGGCCGCGCCCTGCAGAATGAAGCCATGGCCGCGTGGGCAGGGGATGTCGGCAAGACCGCCGAGGCGCAAAAGCTTTTCCTGCATCGCGCCAAGTGCTGTAGCGCCGCCTGCCTGGGCGAATACACTGACGAGCTGGAAGCGGCGGGGTGAAGCGGCCGGGTCGCGGACGCCGGTAGGGATGCGCTGCTGCGCGTCCTCGGCATTACCAGTGAGATTGAAGACAGGAGCTTGCTTGGCATTGTGGACGTTTAGACGCGCGGCAGCGCATCCCTACCATGCTCTTGGGACAACCTCCGTCAATTGGCCTTCTTCGGCGCGGCCTTTTTCTTCTGGCCGGAGCGGCGAATTCCGATGCGCGTCTCGATGATTTTCTCGGGCATCTTGAAAGCATTGGCTGCGGCCTGCAGCTCCTTGACCTTCGCTGGGTTCCTGCTCACGAGGTTCTTTAACTCTCCGATGTCGGCGTTGAGATTGTAGAGCTCGATCTTGTTTGAGCCGCGATCGTCGACGTAGCCGTAGAATTTCTTCTTGTCGGGAAGGACCAGCTTCCATTCGCCCTGGCGCACAGCCTGCAGCTCGTTCTGGCAAAAGTAGTGATAGCGATCGCGCGCGCCATTCTTGCTTTTGCCGAGCAGGAGATTGGTTTGATCCACGCCGTCGATGACGCGATCCGTGGGCGGAGCGTAGCCGGCGAGCTCTCCAATAGTCGGCAGGAAATCAATCGTTGCGAAGATCGCGTCGCTCACGCGTCCAGCGGGCACATGGCCGGGCCAGCGCACCAGACAGGGCACTCGCAGGCCGCCCTCGTAAGTCGAGCCCTTGCCCTCGCGCAGCGGGCCGGACGAGCCCCACGCGATCTGGCCGTTGTGCTTCGGTCGCAGGCGATCCTGCATGTTGTTCCACGGCCCATTGTCGGTGGTGAAAATGACGATCGTGTTCTCGCGCAGGCCGAGTTCGTCAATCGCATCGAGCAAGCGGCCCGTTTCGTAATCCAATTCCTCCATGGTGTCGCCGTAAAGTCCGCCCTTCGATTTGCCTTTAAACTTCGGAGAGGAGTCGATGACCGAATGAACCATCGTGTGGGCGACGTAGAGCAGGAAGGGCTTCTCCTGATTGCGCTTCAGAAACCCGATGCCTTTGTCGGTGTAGATGCGCGTGAGGCTGGCCATGTCCTGGCTGCGGCCGACCTCCTTGTTGTTCTCGTGGAAGATGACGCGGGCGTTGTCGTTCGCGCCGAGCGTGCCCCAGTAGTAGTCGAAGCCCTTGGCGTTTGGCATGCGCTTAACGATGGGCGCTCGATTGGAAACATCCCATTTACCGATGCAGCCAGTGCGGTAGCCGGCCTTCTGCAACAGCTGCGCGAGGGTGACTTCGCTCGCCGGCATCGACCAGCCGCCGCTGCGCACGGGATAACGCCCGGTCAGCAACGCCGAGCGCGAAGGCCCGCAAACGACCTGCGCGTAAAAACTGGTAAACTTCGTGCCGTCCTTTGCGAGACTGTCGATGCGCGGCGTGCGAAAGTCCTTGGACCCGTAGCAGCTGAGATCGCCGTAGCCCTGGTCATCCGTAAAAACGATGACGATGTTCGGCCTGTCCTGAGCTAGTCCTGAGCCTGTCGAAGGGGTCGCTCGGCGGCGATGGCGTTTGTGAGCGCCAGGCCCAGCAGCAAGGCGAGGATCATAAGAAGTCGGGAGAGTTTCATGGGATGGAATCAGGGGTTCGTCTTTCTGGAATCGTTGCAGAGTGGACGAACACCGACGCATTTCAACTCAATTGAGAAGGCGCGTGGATCGCCCGAACATTCCCTTCACGCTTGCCTCGCGGGCGAATCGAGGTAAACAGGAATCCATCGTGACACCACGTCATTCAGATCGTTCATGCTCGCGCCGGCAATTCCTGAAACTCGCCTCCGTCGCCGCGCTGACATCTACATGGGCGGCGTCATCCGGCCGCGCCGCCGATCCGCCGCCATTCGATCCCCCCAAAAAGTTTCCGCTCAAGTTCAACCCGGAAACTAAGTCCTACGATTTCGAAACGTCGCAAATGTCAGGCAGCCTTCGCGTCGACGGCTCCTACCATGGCGTCAACCGGCTGACCGACAAACACACTGGGCGGCAGGTGATCGATCCGCGATATTCAGCGCTCAATCTGTTTCGCCTGTTCTCAATCAATCAGGCGATGGGCATGCCGCGGGTGATGGAACGCACGTTCAAAGCCGGCATCCACGCGATCGAAATCCATTGGCCGGCAACGGACCGACATCTGGGCGAGATTACCGCACGCTACGAAGTCACCGAGCTCAACGCGATCGACCTGACCGTCACAGTTCACTCGAGCGGCAGCTACGCGGGTTACGAGATCTTTCTTTCCAACTATTTCGACAAAATACTGAAGCCCCGGGTCTACCTGAAACCTCGACCCCGGGGCGGCAAGTCCGGCGCGCCGCAACTGGTCGTTCCCAAATTCAATGACGTCTTTCGCGACACCGTGTTGGTGTTCCCGCGAGACGCCCATGCCGCGCGACGTTGCGTCGACGGCCGCTGGGACCGGAGTGAATTCGGCGCGCCGACCGTGCAGATGGTCCCCGCACGATACTACGGACATTGCCTGGCGTTTCTCACGGATCCCGACAATCAGCTCGGCGTCGTCCTCATGGCGCGCCCCGAGGATTGCTATGCCATCAGCACGAGATACTTCGCGGATGATCCGAAGGACCGCATGACCAGCTACAGCGCCTTTGATTTCTCGCTGTTTGGGAATAACCTCCTCCCCGGCGTCGAGCGAAGCGTTCGCATCCGACTGGCCTTGACGCCGCTGGATGACAAACTCAGCCAGCCCCTGGATCTCTATCGGAATTACATCGGCGAAAAGCCCGACGTTCAAAAGTAGTCGGCAGCCAAAACGCCATGCCCGATCCGGAAAACAACGAGACAAGCCGTCGGCGATTTCTGAGAAACTCCGCGGCCGCGGTCGGCGGCGCCCTCGCTTTCCCGTCGGTCGTTTCCGCCGCCCCCAACAATGACATCCTGCGGGTCGGTCTCATTGGCTGCGGCGGACGCGGCACGGGCGCCGCGGCGCAGGCGCTGAAAGCAGACAGCAATGTCCGGCTCACGGCGATGGGCGATCTCCTCGCCGAGCCGATGGAGAGAAGCCTCGCGAGTCTGATCAAACAAGCGCCGGACAAGGTCCAGGTCGAATCGGAGCGAAGGTTCACCGGGTTCGACGCCTATCGGAAGGTGATCGACAGTGGAGTCGATGTCGTGCTGCTGACCACTCCGCCAGGCTTTCGGCCGCAGCATTTGAAGGCCGCCGTCGATGCGGGCAAGCACGCCTTTGTCGAAATCGTGATGGCCGTCGACGCGCCCGGGGTCCGCTCCTGCCTGCAATCCGCGGAACTCGCGCGAGAAAAGAATCTCGCCATCGTTTCCGGTTACTGCTGGCGCTACAACGAGAAACACCGCGCGGTGAAGCGGCAAATCGACGACGGCGCGCTCGGTGAGATTCGCTCCCTTTACGCCACCTATCTTCGGGCCACGCTGTCCAACAAATACAAAGGCCCGCGCAAGCCGGAGTGGACGGATCTGCAATGGCAGCTTCGGAATTGGTACAACTACACCTGGCTGAGCGGCGATGTGAATCTCGTCTGCTCCGGCGGCCACAGCGTCGACAAGATGTCCTGGTGGCTGGACGACGAAATGCCGATTCGCGCCCACGCGACGGGCGGTCGGCATTATCCCGCCGAGGGCAACATTTTCGACCACGGGCATATCGTTTACGAATACGCGAGCGGGATCCGCGGCGTCCTCGGCTGCCGGAATCAGGACGGCTGCCACAATGAAAACGCAGACTACATCACCGGGACGCGCGGCGTTTGCACGATCGGCCGCAAGCCCAATCCGGAGATTCGCGGCGAGGTCGACTGGCGCTTCGAGGGCAAGGCAAACAACATGTATCAGACCGAGCACGATGAGTTCTTCGCCTCCATCCGCGCCGGCAATCCCATCAATGACGGAAAGCGCATGGCGCACACGACATTGATGGCGATCATGGGACGCATGGCGGCCTACACCGGGCAGGAGATCACCTGGGAACAGGCGCTGAATTCCCAGGAAAAGCTGCTCCCTGACGAAATCGACTGGGACACCAAGATCGAGATTCCGCCGCTGGCGCAGCCAGGCAAAACGAAGTTTTATTGAACAACGCGATGGCTGCGGAAAACGGCATGCGTTGTTCTCAAGACACCATCGCCTGAGTTGGCGCTGGAGCCGCCTCCGGTTGCAGCCTCTCCTCCAGCGATTCGATCTTCAGCTCGCTGACGATCACCATCGCGGCGGGAATGAAGGTCATCACCACGACTGCGGAAACCAACGTGCCCATACCCAGCGCGATCGCCATCGGCACCAGGAACAAGGCCTGGATGCTGGTTTCAAATATCATCGGCAAGAGCCCGAGGAAGGTCGTGATCGCCGTAAGCAGAATCGGGCGGAATCGACGCTGCGCCGCGAGGACGATCGCCTCCGCAGCGGGCTTGCCCGCGCGCAGATAGTCATTCCGCGTAATGGCCATCACGAAGGCGCCGTTCACCACCATGCCGCAAAGCGCGATCATGCCGAAGATGCTGAACACGCTGAGATCGAAACCCATCAGCACGTGTCCCATGACCGCGCCGGCGAGGCTCCAGGGAATCATCAGCAGCACGATCACCGCCTGCACGTAACTGCGCAGCAGCGAGGCCATGATCGCGAAAACCGCAAAGAGCGATCCGAGCAAGCCCCACGACAGATTGGAGAGCGCTTCGCGCTGCTCCCGCTGTTCGCCTTCAAACTGAAATCGCACGCCTGGATACTTGTTTTGCAGGGCGACCATTTCCTTGGCGCTGAAGGCCGACAGGACCTTGTTGCCCGTCGTGACGCCGGGAATGACGTTGGCCGTGACGTTGTGCACGCGCGCGCCATCCATCCGCTCGATGCGCACGGGCGCGGTGGTGGGAATCACGCGCGCGGCCTGGTGAAGCGGAATCTCTCCGCCGCCGGGAACGCGGATAAGCATATTCTCCAGGCTGCCTCGCGAACGGCGCTCGCTTTCGGGATACAACGCCATGACGCGAAGTTCGTCGCGTTCGCGCGGTTGGCGCAGCGCCTCGACGCCAACGAAGGCATGGCGAATCTGTTGGCCCAGCTCGCGCGCCGTAATCCCGAGGCTCCGACCCTCGGGAGTGATCTCGAAGTTAAACTGAGGCATCTCGCGGCCAAACCCTTTGCGCACGTCTTCGACCCCGGGATACTTTTGAAGCATTGCCGCCGCCTCGCTCGCCGCCTCGCGCAACAACGCGACGTCCGGATGGGAGATTTGCACGTCGATCTCCGCCGACCCGCCCGGGCCGATCAGGTAGTCGAAGAAAACGGATTCCAGGTCGGGGATATCGGGGATCTCCTCGCGCCAAAGATTGGCGAACTCCGAGCCGGTGATTTTGCGTTGGCTTTGCGCGACCAGACGCACCGACACCTCGCAATCGCTTGAGCTGCTTTCAGCCACGGAAGTCGAGACGCCGACCAGGATGTTCGTCTCTCCGGTTTTCTCGATGGCCCGCCGCGCCGCGCGCTCAATCTCAAACGCGACTTCGCGAGTTCGGTTGACCGGCGTGCCCGAAGGCAGCTCGATCTCCGCCTGCACAAAGGGAGTCTCAATCGACGGTCGAAACGCGAAATTAACCCGGCCGCTGAAAATGTAGCCGCCGGCCAGCAGGAGCGCCCCGACGAATATGCCGACCGTCAGATAGCGATATCGCACCGCCGTGTGCACGACCGGGCTGTACCAGCGGTCGATCGCGTCGTCGATCTTCACTCGCAACCGGGTCTGCCAGCGTTGAAAGGGTTCGAACCACCGAAGCCAACCCGCCTTGCTCTGATGCGCCAGATGCGCGGGCAAAATCAGCAGACACTCAATGAGCGACACAGTGAACACAGCGATCACCACCGCCGGCAACACGTAGAAGAAACGTCCAGTCTCACCCGACACGAAGAGCAGGGGAAGAAACGCGATGATATTCGTCGAGACCGCGAAAACCACTGGCACGGACATCGCCTTCACCCCGGCGATCGACGCCTCCAGGCGGCTCATGCCCTGGGACATTTTGTGGAAAATATCCTCTCCCACGACGACGGCGTCATCGACGACGATGCCCAACGTGACAATGAATCCAAACAGCGAAATCATGTTGATGCTGGCGTCCATGGCCGGCAGCAGGAACAGGGATCCAAGGATCGAAACTGGAATGCCGGCGGCCGTCCAGAAGGCGACGCGCAGCTCCAGAAACAAGCCCAGCGCCAGGACCACCAGCAGCAGGCCCAGCGCGCCGTTCATGATCAACATGTCGACGCGCTCCTTGTAGGAGTTGGCGCGATTGTAGGTGATCCGCATCCCCACACTCGGCGGGAGATTCGCCTGCTCGCGCTCGATGAATCTCTGGACCGCGTTGGCGACCGCGATGGGGGATTGTGTTTCGCTGTTGTAGACCGACATCGAAATCGACGGCTGGCCTTCAAAATAATTCTCCCGCTGCGATTCCTCAAAGCCGTCCTTCACCTCCGCGATGTCCCGCAGCAAAATTCTTGATCCGTCCGTCCGGCTGATCACCGCGATCTCGTCAAACTCCCGCGCAAGATTTCGGCGCTCGGTTGTCTTGAGCAGGATGTCGCCGCTGGCGCTCTTGATCGAACCGGCTGGCACATCCAACGCCGAAGCGTCGATCGCGCGCGCAATGTCCTCCAGCCGCAGCCCCAACGAACGCAGCTTCTCCTTCGAGATTTCCACATGGATCTCCGGACGCCGCATCCCGCGAAATTCCACCATGGAAACCTCCGGTTCCGACAACAAACCGGCCTCGATCTCGCGCGCAAATTGCACGAGCGCGCGTTCGTCCAAATCGCCGTAGATCGAGACGTAAAGAACGCCTCGGCGCCGGCCGTTATCGAGCGAAATCTCCGGGGCTTCCGCTTCGTCGGGAAACAAACGAATCCGCTGAATCGCCGCGGTGATCTCTTGCAGGCCTCGATTGCGATCCGTTCCGGGAACCAGCTCCGCGCGCACGTCGGCGCTGCCCTCGCGCGCGACCGAGGTCACCTTGCGAATCAAGTCCATGCCGCGCAACTCGGTCTCGATCGGCAGGATGATCGATTGCTCCACCTCCTCCGGACTGGCGCCGAGGTAGTCCATCTCGATCTCGACGGCATCGAGTGTAAAGGTCGGGTAGATCTCCTGCCGAATGCCGCGCGCGACCAACAGCCCGATCACGACCACCGCGATCATGAGCAGATTGGCGGCGACATGATTGCGCGCGAACCAGGCCATGACGCCGGTCGTGGCGGTCGCTGTCGCCCTCGGAGTATTCGAAGACTCGCGCATCAGCCGGATTCGCGGGCGGACGAAGTTTCCGGCGTTGCCGCTGGCGGTTCAACCGGCTGCGCCTTCACCTTCATTCCAGGCAATGCCACTTTCAGAGGACTGACGATCAGCGCCTCGCCAGCCGCGATGACGTTCTTGATAAAAACTGTTTCATTCTCTTGGCGAACAATTTCCACGTCCTTGATCTGGAGCTCGCCCTTTTCATCGACCACCCAAATACGGTTGCCGTCGCGCAAGGCCGAACGATTGATCGACAAAACGCCTTCCAGGCTGCCTGCGTCGATTTTGACGTGAACATAACTGCCCAACAAAAAGGGCGTCGCAGGACCATCGGCTTTCAGTCCGAGCGGATCGTCGATGCGCACCAATACCCGGGCGAGTCGTCCGGTGCGCTCCATATCGCCCAGCAACCGGACTACCCGGCCCGGACGATGTGCGCGTTTTCCGGCGCCGGTTTCAAGATACACATCCGCGCGGGCGCCGGGCTCGTCGCCAGAGGGCAGGCGCACCAGCTTCAATTGATCGATCGGCAGCGCCACCTGCACCCAGAATTCATCCGTGCCCACCAGCGTCGCCGCGGCAAACCCCGAATCGACGCGCTGGCCGACCTCGACCGCCTCCTCAAGGACAAGCGCGTTGAACGGAGCGACAATGCGATGCCGGCGCAGCAGTTCTTCCCCGCGTTCCTCGACGGCCTTGAGTCGACGCAAATCGGCGACTTCCGTTTCCAGATCAGCTTCAAGCGCAGCCAGTTCGGTCTTCGAAAGCAGGGTCTGGCTGGTAAGACGTTGGGCCTCGTCGCGCTTGCGCGTGGATTCCTTCAACTCCGCCTCGGATCGCGCCACCGCCGCTTTGGCCTCCTCCAAGGTAAGCCCGGCCAGCGTGGGGTCGATCGCCAGCAACTCCTCGCCCTCGTTGATGAGGCCGCCGGGATTCAAACTGACGTGCTGCCGAATCACCGGCCCGACAACCTCGGGCTCGATCACCACCCTGCGCGACGCGATCACGGAACCCGAAGCGTCGACGGAAATAGCGTGCGAAGAGGGCGCGACCTTCATCGTCTTGACGATCTTGGGCGGTCGCACATCATCCTCGGGCGCAGTCTGCGGACCGGAATTGAAGAGCATCCATCCGCCTCCGGCTGCGACCGCCACGACCGCGATCGCGAGCAAACCCGATTTCCAACTGCTATTCTCTTCGCTCATTGTAATTCGGCTCTGCCGTGCCCGGTCGGCACAAGCGCAACCCGGAATTACACGCGACAGAATGCGTGCATAGTTCCCGGGTTCCGCCCCGCTGGCAAGCCAAGGAACGGCCGCGGCGACGGGTGGTTCAATTAGGCGGGCAGGGTATCGCTGCGCCGATACTTCCATTTCTAATGCAATCCAACGCTCGATTTTAGTGCGACAACTTGCGGGTAAGCCACAGCTCCTGAGAGGGTCCGGGGTGGGTCTCCTATCCGGCGTACAGCAAACTCCAGGAAACTACTCCTTTCGCAAACGTTCGCCGGACTTCGCCCTTTGCAGCAGCGCGCTCAGCCGCTCGGCCATGGACTCCTCGCGCAGCGCCAAATTCACGGTCTCGCTCGGATCAGCGGTGAGATTAGCTTCCGACCGACGAACACGAGCTTTCGACCCGATGGCGGCTACTACCTTGGCGACGGCTACGGCAGTAACTGGATTTTTCAATACGACAAGAACGACCAATTCGTGCGCGCCATTGGCGGCGGCGGAAAGACCGACGGCAAGTTTGTTCATCCGCACGACGCGTGCTTCGACAAGAACGGCGATATCTTCGTCGTTGAGTGGGTATCCACCGGCCGTGTGAGCAAACTGGTGAAGGTGGGGTAGGAGTACGAATTAAACCTTTCGGGCGGAGACGTCCGACCTCGTTGGTTCAGCTTACTTGCCGGACGTATTTCAAAGCGGCAGAGGACAGCCGCACTCCAAGACGCTACCGCGAAAACCCATGCCCGGTCGTGTTCCGACAGGTCTTGGAGTGCGGCTGTCCTCTGCCGCTTTCGTCGCCTATACTGCCGCGACAAACCCCGGCGAAGAAAACCGATCGCTGAAATCCAGCCCCTCAGCCTTAAGTTGCCGGCTATGCTCGGCTGCGGGACCCACCGAGTCGACTCGTGGTTTCAGCTTTTTTTGGCGATCGCTCTAAACCTTGGCTCGCTTGCGCCCACGCTGGCGAAGGGGCGTCGAATCGCGCCCTTTCATCCGTTTTCGGATGCTTGATTTCAAGCGTCGCGGCGTGCAGGCATAGCGGTGGATCTTCCGGCTTGAGCGTCTGTTTGCCGCCGAGTTGTCCGTCCGGCAGATAGAGAGGATCGCCGCAGACCGGCATGCCCAGATGCCAGAGATGTACGCGGATCTGATTTGTGCGCCCGCTGAGCGGTCTGACATTCAGGAGCGTGGTTCCGTCGTTGAAGCGCTCGATGACTTCGAACTCCGTTCGCGACGGGAATCCCCCAGCATCCACAATGCGCGCCCCGACCTCGATGGGTGTGCGGCTGATCGGCGCCTCGCAGTCGAACGTGTTCGATTCGGGATTGCCCTGAATTCGCGCGAGATAGCCTTTCTTTGCCTCGCCCAATTCAAACTGCGGCTGCAATTTGCGCGCGACCGCGCGCGTCCGGTAGCACACCACGACGCCCGAGGTGTTGGCGTCCAGCCGATGCGCGGGCCGGACTTTCATGGGGCGATACACGGCATCGAGAAAATACCGGAGCGTGTTGCGATTGAAGCGTCCGCTCGGATGCATCGGCAGCGGCGCGGGCTTATTCACGACCACGATCGCGTCGTCTTCGTGAAGGATTTCAATCGCGGCGTTCACATCCGGCTCGACCGTCATGGGGACGACCAATATGAGAACCTGACCGGCGTTCAGTATTGCCTCTGAATTCAGCGGCTTATCGTTGAACAGCAACCGATCCTCCGCGCAGATCTTCAGCCATCCCTCGCGGGCCTGAATCGTCTTCAGCTCTTCGAGAAAGTCGATCAGGCGATACCCATGGAACTTGGCGGTGACCTTGATGGGTCGACGGTTCTCGTAGGGTTGGCTGCCGGGCAAAGGATGGGCGAGTTTCTGAATCGCCGCGTGACGTTTCTCAATCACGCGCGCCATGGCGTCGGCCCGGGATTCGAAACAATGGGGACAGGATTTTCCAGGAACGTAATTGTCGGAGGCGCTGTCCTCTTTGGTCAGCACGGTCTGGCAGACATAACATTGGACGGTCTCAGTTTCCTTGAGACTGGGATCGAGCGCGACTCGCTGATCGAAGACGAAGCAATCGCCGCGATAATGTTCCCCGCCGCATTCCTCGAAGTATTTCAGGATGCCGCCATCGAGTTGATAGACATTCTCGAAACCCGCTTTCTCAAGAAATGGCGCCGCCTTTTCACAGCGAATGCCGCCGGTGCAGAAGGTGACCACCGGTTGGTCTTTCATTTCGCCGGGCAGATTGTTCACGGCCTCGGGAAACCGGCGAAATTCATCGAGCCCGATTGGGACAGCATTTTCAAAAGTCCCAATCTCAAATTCATAATCGTTGCGCGTGTCGAGCAGCGTCACCGGGCGGCCTTCGTCCAACCAGGCCTTGAGCTCCTTCGCGGAGAGGCGGCGGGAGGTCTCCACGCGCGGATCGATGTCACCGATGCCAAACGCGATGATCTCCTTCTTAATGCGCACCAACATTCGGTTGAAGGGTTGGCGGTCGCTGAGACTCTCTTTGACTTCGAGATTTGCAAACTCAGTCTGTCCGCGGAGGTCGTCCAGCAGCGCGTTGATCGAATCCCGGGCGCCGGCGACAAACAGATTGATCCCTTCCACGCTGAGCAGGATCGTGCCTTTAAGCCCGAGCGCGCGGCAACGCTCACGCAATGCGGCGCGGCGCGGCTCAAGCTCGTCAAGCGTCACAAACTTGTAGGCGGCGATATTGACGACGGAATTCATGTTGTCCAGTTGCGGCAAGCCCGGATCAAAGCGAAAACCGGTGAGAAGCGCAATTCCCGCGGTCAACTGCCAAAGCGACCTACCCCTGGCGGATTCAGGAAAGTGAGATGCACCACTCCGAAGAATGAACGCCGCCAATTCTGCTGTCGTCGGACTGGCCGACTCGATATGTTCGATTCCATGCGCGGTTTCTTTTCAACCAGCTTATTGCTGATTCTATCGGCGACGACGGTCGCTGCCGCCGGTGTCGACCGCTCGCGCGAGTTCTCGGAATCGATTCGCCCGGCATTGATGGAGTTTTGCTGGGACTGCCACGATCCCGAAGACTCGAAAGGCAATATCCTTTTCCTCGACGCCGCGAAGCTCGAGGGCATATCAGCGCATCGTACGACCTGGCGCAGTGTCGCCGCCCAGCTGCGTAATCGCACCATGCCGCCGCCCAAGAAGCCCCAGCCGAAGGAGGAGGCCCGCATGCGTCTGGCGAACTGGATCGACGCCTATTTGCGCGAAACGGCCTGCGCCGAGGGTCCCTACGCCGGCAATGTCACAGCGCGCCGATTGAACCGCCTCGAGTACGACAACACGATTCGCGATCTCGTCGGCGTGAAACTTCATTTTTCGGAAACCTTCCCGGCGGACAGCGGTGGCGGCGAGGGCTTCGACAACAATGGCGAGTCGCTCTTTCTTCCGCCGATGTTGATGGAACGATACGTCGAGGCCGCGCAACAGATCGTCGAGGCCGCGATTGTTTCCCCGCTCTTGTCGGAGCTAATTGAGCCGAAGGATCTGCTTCCCGCGCCCGAGGATCCGAAGGCGACGACGCGCAAGCTCGGCCGGGGCCAGGAGCTCGCCGCCCTCGTCCCGATCTACGTGCCTGGAATCTATGAAGTCGCCGTGGGCATTCAGCCGCTCAGGAAAGGGAAGGTGCAGCTGAGGGTGAAGGTCGACGGCATTCCCGCCGAACGGGTGACTTTCGAGCCGCGAACGAATTACGCGGACCGGCCGGATTATCAGGAGGTCGAGGTGCGCCTGACGCGCGGCGTACATTCAATCTCGGTTCGCGCGGCCAAAGATTCCGAAGCCGTTTTGGTCGGCATTCGGGTTGACCAGCAGGCCGCGAATCCCTCGCCCGGGAAGCTCGTCACCCATCAGCGACTGCTGGGCGTCGAACCCGGTCAGACACCTTTGAATCCACGCAAGGTCGCGAGGCAAATCCTGATCCGCTTTGTGCCGCTCGCTTTTCGGCGACCGATTGAGCCCGATGAATTGAAGCCCTTTCTCGCGCTTTACGATCGCTCCGCCGATCGGGGCGATCCATTTGAGGAACGCATGAAGCTCGCGCTCAAAGGAGTCCTGCTCTCGCCCGATTTTTTGTTTCGAATCGAAAGCGAGCCCGAGGACGACGGCATTCAGCCCATCACCGATCACGAGGTCGCCGTGCGGCTTTCCTACTTTCTCTGGTCCACGATGCCCGATGAGGAATTGCGCCGGCTGGCCGGCCGCGGCGAACTGAATCACCCCGAGACGCTCACCGCGCAGGTCACTCGCATGCTTCAGGATCCGCGCGCACATGTCTTCGCGAAGACCTTCATCGGCCAATGGCTTGGCACCAAGGATGTCGGCGGTCGAATTGCGCCGACGCAGAATTCGATTCAGCATTACTACACGCCCGAGGTCGCCGCGGACATGCGCCAAGAGGTCGTGTTGATGTTTCAGCACCTCCTGCGCGCGGATCGAAGCGTCCTCGAACTGATCGACACGGACTACATCTTTCTCAGCCGACGGCTGGCAAAGTTTTATCAACTCGATCTGGAGAAAGAATTGCCCAAATCCGGGTTCCGCAAAGTCGATGTGAAGGACAATCGGCGCGGCGGTCTGCTGGGAGCGGGGGCCGTTCTGGCTCTGACGTCGCATTTCAAAAAGACCAGCCCGGTCCTTCGCGGCGCCTGGGTTTTTGACACGCTGCTGGGAACGCCAGTGCCCGCGCCGCCGCCCAACATTCCGGACCTTCCGTCGAAGAACAAAGCCGGCAAGAAGCTGTCCGCGCGCGAATCGCTCGCCGCTCATCGCGACAAGCCGACCTGCCTCGCCTGCCACAACCTCATCGACCCGATCGGCTTTGGTCTTGAGAACTATGACTTCCTGGGTCGCTGGCGCGACGAGATTGACGGCAAGCCCGTTGACGCCTCCGGCAAGCTCCCCTCTGGCGAATCCTTCACCGGACCGGCGGAGCTAAGACAGGTCATGCTCGGCAAGAAGGAGGAATTTGCGCGTAGCCTCAGCCGCAAGCTCCTGGGCTACGCGCTCGGCCGCGGCCTCGACGACCGCGACGAATGCACGATCTCGCAGCTGGTTGAAAGTCTGGAGAACGACGACTTCAAGGCGCCGACGTTGATCCGCGAGATCGTGCTGAGCGTGCCGTTTCGAAATCGGCAGAAGGTGACGGAGGGAGAGTG
>Ga0302117_10000677_pt1 | contig 15335 bp, 15 predicted proteins | sample AG5_322_MG_FD_203112 | JGI IMG/M metagenome (GOLD analysis project Ga0302117, IMG submission 203112) | Marine microbial communities from Western Arctic Ocean, Canada - AG5_32.2 | ecosystem: Environmental > Aquatic > Marine > Oceanic | place: Canada: Western Arctic Ocean | collected 2017-10-01 | reverse complement strand
TGGTGATTTGTTCTTCGGGGGTTGTTCACGACATGGGTGCTGATGGAACCCTTGAAAACGGTGTACACGATGTTCAGGCTGCTGATTTCACCACAGAAATTCACGTGACCGCTTCATTCGAAGAAGGTGTGCATGTTTTGCGACCCGAAGGAATGCCGATCGAGGTTCGCCGATGGCTTGATGGTTCAGAGATGGTGTGGGAATACGGTCCAATGTTTACCGCTCGCCTAAAAAAGTTATAACGGTTACTAAATAACTCCGCCGTATTAAGCGTTGGCCACCGTGGTGATGGCCGCGAAGTGCCAAGCCAACGGGCGGAGGGTTTCCGGGCTTAGGACTCTTGAGGCTGTTAGTTGCGAGAATAAACATGAGGGGAAGAAAAAGCTGGTGAGCTTTAATGTGGAACCCAAAAGGCCCGCACCTCGCCGGTGCGGGCCTTTGTTTAGGCAAATAGGGGCTTAGCAGAGAATAAAAGGGTCATCGCAGGAGCCGTCGCCTGGATCCCAATAGTTGTTGTCGCCGATGCCTTCACAATATTCAGGGTCGAAGCGTCCTGAGGCACAGAGTGCTTCGGTGGCGGTTGTGCCTGCGGTTTTGTGGCCAATAACTTCGTCAGAGATGTAGTCGACGGCTTCACCGGCTTTGCGGACGATCCAGTCCCACCAGCCTTCTTCAGAAGAGTCTGCTTGTACTTCTGGGGTTTCCTGTTCAACAACGGGCTTCCAAATGATCCAACTGTCGTCTTGGAGCGCAGAAGAGGCTGCTTCTTCTATCGAAGAAGTATCGATGGGGCTTTTATGGTTTTGTTCTTTGGGTGCCGCTGAAGCAGCGCTGGTCATGCTGGCCATTAGGGCTAGAGCAAGTCCTGCGACTTGCAAGGTGCGTTTGAGTGACATGTATTTCTCCTTGGTTATGAACCGCCCTGGTGGGTGGCTTCACAATGGAGAGAGAGAATGCCCCAATATCTGACACCCTCAAAAAATATCTCCCCAAAGTTCGTGACGTGGGGTCAGACCCCACGTCACGAACTTTGGGTGGTAGTTGGTGGGTGGTGGTTGGTCACATTGACGTAGGGAACGGCGCTTGGGGGGCTAGCGTTCTGAGGTGGCTACACGTAACGACATTCGAAACATCGCCGTCATCGCGCACGTCGATCATGGAAAAACAACTCTGGTAGATGCGCTACTGCAACAAACCGGAGCTTTTAGTGGCCATCAAAAGGTCACCGAGCGAGTCATGGACTCCTTGGACTTGGAACGGGAAAAAGGCATCACCATTTTGGCCAAAAATGCCTCCATTACTCATAAAGGGGTGAAGATCAACATCGTTGATACTCCCGGTCACGCTGATTTTGGCGGTGAGGTAGAGCGAGCCATGGCCATGGTTGATGGGGTTATGTTGCTGGTTGATTCCTCTGAGGGGCCTCGCCCGCAAACCCGCTTCGTGCTTCGTAAAGCGCTTGAAGCTCAACTATCTCTCGTGGTGGTGGTCAACAAAATTGATCGCCCTGATGCCCGCATTCCTGAAGTCCTTGACGAAATCTACGAATTGTTTCTCGACCTCGACGCCACCGAAGAACAAATTGAGTTCCCTATCGTTTACACCGAAGCACGCGCCGGCCAAGCCACCCTGGACCCAGCGGTGCACGGAACCGACTTGCAACCTTTGCTTGATGTGCTGGTCAACGACGTTCCGCCTCCGCAACACGATGAAGATCACCCCACCCAAGCTTTGGTCACCAACCTCGCTTCTTCTCCTTATGTGGGTCGCATCGCCATTTGTCGGGTAGCTCACGGCACCTTCAAAAAAGGGTCTGCTGTGGCCTGGTGCAAAGCCGACGGAACCATTGAGCCCGCCCGCATCGGTGGCCTCACTATTACCGACGCTCTGCAGCAAACAGAAGTAGACGAAGTTGGCCCTGGAGAAATAATGGGTGTTTCGGGTATTGAAGGCATCACCATTGGTGAAACTTTGGCCGACATCGACGACCCTCGCCCCCTGCCGGTTATCACCGTTGATGAACCCACGCTCTCCATGGCTATCGGTATGAATAACTCGCCGCTAGCTGGTGCGGACGGCACCAAATTGACGGCTCGTCAAATTGGGGCTCGGTTGGAAATGGAACTCATTGGCAATGTGGCTATTCGGGTAAAACCAACGGAACGCCCTGACATGTGGGAAGTCCAGGGACGCGGCGAACTCCAATTAGCGGTGCTGGTAGAAACCATGCGCCGTGAGGGCTTCGAGTTGACCATTGGCAAACCTGCCGTGCTAACCCGAGAGATAGATGGCATCCTGAACGAACCCACCGAGCGACTCACCGTTGACGTGCCCGAAGAGCACATGGGGGCGGTAACCCAACTCTTAGGCGAGCGCCGAGCCCGCATGCTGGACATGGTCAACCACGGCACCGGTTGGGTGCGCTTGGAATACATCATCGCCGCCCGTGCCCTCATTGGTTTCCGCACCGAGTTTCTTACTGAAACCCGAGGCACCGGCCAACTCCACCACATTTTTGAAGGCTGGGAGCCATGGCAAGGCGAACTGCGTAGTCGAAAGTCAGGCAGCGTAGTAGCCGACCGCATTGGGCCCGTCACCCCTTATGCCATGGCCAATATTCAAGAACGCTGCAGCCTCTTTGTGGGCCCCACCGAACAGGTTTACGCCGGCATGATCGTGGGCGAAAACCCTCGCCAAGAAGACATGGACATCAACATTTGTCGAGAGAAAAAGATGACCAACGTGCGGGCCTCCTCTTCTGATGACACGGTACGCCTTACTCCTCCTCGCCGTTTGTCTCTTGAACAATCTTTGGAGTTCATCGCCGACGACGAGTGCGTTGAGGTAACTCCTGTCCATGTTCGTCTACGTAAAGTCAATTTGGATGCTGGTCAGCGTGCCCGGGAAACCAAAAGACTCAAGACGGCTCGAGATAGCGACTAATCTAAAACTGCCGGTCTTGACTGGCCCCTTATGACGACTCCTTTTCGTTTTTTTCGCCTGGTGCTGATCAGCCTGCTGCTCGTTGTGGCCGGGTGCTCGTCTGGCTCTGTGGCTCTTGGGGTTTCTGGGTCGTTGTCGGCTTTGTCTGCTACCACCACGACTACCACGACTACCACGACTACCACGACTACCACGACTACCACGGTGGCAGAGGCAACAACTTTGCGGAACATTTCAATAAAGCAGGAGCCTTTCACCTTAGAAAAACTGGTCAACGGTTATTTCGCTGCCGAAGACCGGGCTTGGGCGTTGCGGGTTGTTTGGTGTGAGTCTCGGGCTGAACCAGACTCAATTGGTAACACCGACATCAATAAAGCAAGTGGTGCTTCGGGTTGGTTTCAGCATTTGCCTAAATTTTGGGAAGGACGCACCATTGCTGCGGGTATCCCGGGGGCCGATATTTTGGACCCCATAGCGCAAGTAACCGTGGCCGCTTACCTGCTATATGAAACGCCGCAAGGCAGCGGACATTGGTACCCCTCCGAACATTGCTGGTCGTAATCGCAAATCATGGTTTAGGATGACGCTATGACCGTTGTTGAGATTGCTGGGTTGCATAAGGAGTACAAAAGGTTCCGCCACGAACCCACTTTGGCGGTTGACGGGCTTGATCTGGTGGTTGGAGAACCCGGCCAAGTAGTAGGTTTTTTGGGCCCTAATGGTTCAGGGAAAACCACCACCATTCGTTGCTTGCTGGGCTTGATTCGCCCCACGGCCGGCACGGTTCGGTTGCTGGGCCACGATATGCCGCATGGGGCGGCCGCTGCTTTGGATCGTGTCGGGGCTTTGGTAGAAAATCCTAAATTTTTTGAAGAGTTCACTGGACGCCGAAACCTCCGACTCTTGGGGCGTATTCGGGGCATTAAGACCCAAGCTATTGAAGACATTTTGACTCAAGTGGGCTTGGCTGACGCCGCCGACATGAAGGTTCGTAAATACAGTTTGGGTATGAAGCAACGCCTCGGAGTGGCTGCTACTTTACTTAAAGACCCCGAATTGTTGGTGCTCGACGAGCCAGCCAATGGGTTAGACCCGGCGGGTATTGTCGAGATGCGCCGCATGCTCCGCGACCTAGCTAATGACGGAAAAACAGTGTTTGTTTCTAGCCACCAATTGGGCGAAATTGAACAAGTTTGCGATGATTTGGTGATTATCGATCACGGCAAGGTGGTGGCCTCGGGGCCGGTAGACCAGATCGTGGATGCTTCGGCCCTAGAAACCTCGGTTATCACCATTGATGACCCCGCAGCGGCTATTGAAGCGTTAAATGCCGCTGGTTTTGAAGCAAAGGCCAAAACGAAAACCCAAGTGGTGGTAAAGCCCGCCCCCGACAACCCTGCCGCCCTTACCCAAGTGTTGGCCGAAGCGGGGCTTTACTTGCGGGGTTTGCGTTCGGAAGGGCGCAGCCTTGAAGAAGTGTTCTTGTCGCTGACCGAGGGCCGGTCGGGGGATGTCCGCTCATGAACTTCTTGCTATTATTGGGTAGCGAGTTTGAACGTTTTTTGGCCCGCCGCATGGCCCGAGCTTTGGTGTTGGTGGTTATGGGTATCGCGCTTATTGCCGGAGTAGCGACCTTTTTAAATCATGAAGCAGAAAATTCCAGCGCTGTCCGTCCTGCCTATAACGAATCCTGTGTCGATGAAACGCTATATCAATTTTCTCAAGAGAATATAGGGGATCTCCCTCCCGAGTTTGCTGGCTTTGAAGACCTTTCGGAGAGCGAACAGCGTGACCTAATCGGCAATGCGTGGTGTCAAGATTATTACATCGAGGACCGCCGCTTCCACGCCACATTGCTGCTTGATGAAGGGCAGTACACCGACTGGTCTGAACAACGACCTGTTGTTGAACGGCACACCACTGGTGCCGGAGAGGGCTTGTACTGGGGGTTGCAAGGCATTTTGCCCACCATCGGTCTCATCGTCGCTTTGCTTACCGGTGGCTTGGTTGGGGCGTCGTTCTTTGGCGCCGAATACCGTTTTGGCACTATAGAACAAGTGTTACTTTGGGAGCCCCGTCGCCATCGGGTGATTTTGGCTAAGTATCTCACGGTGTTTTTTGGGTCGGCTCTGGTGGCCATGGTGGCTTCACTATCGGTGGTTGTAGCCTTGTGGCCTACCGCCCTCTGGCGAGGCACAACCGAGGCTGTTGATGCTCGTTTCTGGATTGACCTCGTTTCAGTTACCGGGCGTATCGGGATAACCGCTGGTTTGTTAGGGCTGATCGCCGGCACGGTGGCTATTATCACCCGCCATACCGCGGGAGCAGTGATGGCCATGCTGGGCTACAACATCATTGGCGGGATTCTTATTGACCTTTGGTTGAAGTGGCTGCGGCCTTGGGATCCCTTGTTTAACCTGGCGGCATTTATAGGAGAAGGTGACACCTTTAAATGGGTGGAGTCTGGGCGTTATCATGAACAAGTTTTTGCCAACACGTACCTCGCGGCAGGGTTTATTGGCTTAATGTTTGCTCTTGGGTGTGTGGCTTTGGGTACTTTTATTTTCCGCCGCCGAGACGTTTCTTAACTTGTCGTGAAAAACCCTGGCGTGCTTTTTCTTTGTGTGCATAATGCTGGCCGTTCTCAAATGGGGGCCGGGTGGATGCGTCACTTTGGTGGCGACCGGGTACGGGTATTTTCGGCGGGGTCGGCTCCGGCGAGCCAACTCAACGCTTCGGCTGTGGCAGCCATGGCCGAAGTAGGCATAGATATCACGGCCGCTCAACCCCAGCGCTGGACCGAATCGTTGCTTCAAGAGGTAGAGGTGGTGATTTCTATGGGGTGCGGCGATGCTTGCCCGGTTTACCCCGGCAAACGTTATGTGGATTGGCCGTTAGATGACCCGGCGGGCCAAGACCTTGACATGGTGCGTCAAGTAAGAGAGCAAATAAAAATGAATGTTCTGTCTCTTCTTGACGAACTCATGGTGGAGGCCGTTTGATGGCTCGTTACGAAACAGAGTTTTTTTCGGTAGACGATGACCGGCAACAACTCGTAACGGCTATTGCCGAACTGGCGACTGCTGGCGACGGGTGGGTCAACCTTGAGCCCAAGGTAGACGAAGACAGTCGAGTAGAAGTGTCCGGTTTTTTTGCCTGGTTTTCGGCTCGCGGCCCGCGGGTGCCGGTAGGTACTTTTGTGGCCGGCAATGATCGGGATGCTGCATCGGTGGGGTTGGCCCATGGTTCAGGGCGCGGGGCCGGCGACCGACTCGAAGACCTCGGGGTACAAGCCCCCAGCGACTGGTCGCCTCGCCAAGACCATGCCAAGCACGGCTTGGTTTGGCAGGTTCATCCGCAAAAGGTGGATGCCGCAGCGGTAGCCGAGATTTTGCTTAAGGGAACAACAGCTCTGGCCTCGGTGCCTACCATTGGTGGTTGGGTAGTCACGGTGCACCGCCCAAAGTAACGCTAACTTTCAGCGATGGCCTGTTTTATGAGGTCAATGATTGCTGCGGCTTCTCCTTGGTAGGCCACTGCGCAGTTGGGTGTTTGGTCTGACCCATTGCCTCGCTCGTCGACCACGGTCATTCCTCGAGTGTGGGTGCCGGTCGTTTCTACGCTGACCGCTCGTGGAGAAAAAGTAAAAAGCTCCGGGTGGGTAACCGCTAACACCGCACAGGGGTCGTGCATGGCACCTGTTTCGGCTTGCAGGTGGTTGCGGTAAAAGTCGGCGTAAAACTCCAACAGATGAGTCATGGCCGCTCCGACTGGGGAGTCAACGGCTTGGCAAAAGCTTATTTCTGGAGCACCAACTTGTACCTGGTGGGTGAGGTTGAGGCCGATCATGGTTAGTGGGCTGTCGCTTTGGAACACTATTTCTGCCGCTTCTGGGTCGGCATAAATATTGAACTCTGCTCCAGCGGTTACGTTCCCAAGCCCTTGGGTGCTGCCTCCCATCAAGGTGATTGAGGCCACTCGGTGGGCGAGACTTGGGTCGGCTTTCAGCGCTAAAGCGATGTTGGTGAGTGGGCCGATGGGCACTAAGTGAAGGCCCTCTTCGGCCCGGGTGGTTTCCACTAAATACTCGATGGCATTTTCGGAGTCCGGGCCGCTGGTGGGCTCAGGGAGGTCCAGGCCGCCTAGCCCGTCGACACCGTGTACATGGTCGGCAAAGACGGGTGTGCCTTTAAGTGGCCCTTCCGCTCCGGCGTGGACCGGCACCTCAAGACCTAATAAATCTCGCAAACGTAAAGCATTGTTGGTGGTGCAAGCCAAACTGACGTTGCCAGCTACTGTGGTGATGCCTACAAGGTCAGCCCACCGGGCGGCCGCCACGACGGCAAAGGCATCATCTACCCCTGGGTCGCAGTCCAAAATGATACGTGGGCGGTTGTTCATGCAGAGAACCTAGCCAGAAACCGGCGGTAAAGAACGGTTGGTATCGGTGTTGGTTGGGTTACCCGGTGTATCTGGGGGTGTCGCTGTCGGGTGAGCGTGACATGGTGTCTGACACCATGTCACTCGAGTTAGTCAGCGAGGCCGCCGTCTACGTGGTGCAACCGTTTTACCGCTCCTACTAGTACTTTGCGGGCCAGGCGAGGGTTTTCGTCTAAGAGGGTAGAAAATTCTCGGCGGTTCAAGGCTTCAATGACCATGTCGGTGTCGGCGGTAACGTTAGCCATGCGGGGTACGCCAGCAATGATGCTGAGTTCGCCAAAGAAGTCGCCGGCGCTCAAAGTGGCCAAAACTTTGCCTTTGCGGCGTACCGTGGCTTGGCCTTCCAAAATGATCATAAACTCACGCCCCGGCTCGCCCTCTCGGGTGAGTTGACGGCCTGCTTTTACGTTAACGGCCGTCATGAGGCGGCTCATGGAACGCAACTCTGCCTTAGAAAGTGCGGAGAAAGCTTCTATATCGGAAAGGGTGGCAGTGGCGTCTTTTGTGGTCATGGGAACTCCAAATTGTCGTTATTGCATTGTGGCCGATGGGCGAAGAAAAAGCGTTAGAAGTGACGGTAAACACGTGTGCCTTGTGGCTCGCTACGAACGGGTGCGCTGGCGGAAAAGGCCCTCTTGGACCACCGTTGCTATATGCCTGCCCTCGGGGCTAAAGACTTCTCCTGTGGCCAACCCGCGTCCACCAGTTAGCCCGTGTGAACGAAAATCGTAGAGAAGCCACTGATCAGCGGCCGCCGGCCGGTGAAACCAAATTGCATGATCCAAACTGGCGCCGATAAAAGTATCGTGATAATCGGTGTCGCCTGAGCGGATTTCATCTATACGAGGATGCGAACTGCTGATGGCGTTCATCGGCAGGTCATCCGAAGCAAAAGCTAGTGCACAACACTGCAAAATGCGGTCGCCGACGTAGTCGCCGGCTACTCGCATCCATGCCGCGGTACGGCCCTTGCGTCGAATGGGTATACGTTGGTCGACCAAAACCCATTCGTCTTCGTCGGCTCCACTTCCCGCTTCTCCAACATCATCGGGTAGTTGTGACTCTTGGACATCGGCTTGGTCTTCGTCTATTTGGAACGAACAAGACAGATTGAAAATAGCACCATCTGATTGGCGAGCCACCACACGGCGAGTAACGAACGAACGACCGTTACGAATACGGTCCACTTCGTAACGAATGGGTTCGCTGCTTACCCCGCCGCGAATAAAATATGCATGCAAAGAATGCACGTGGTGATCGTCGTCCACGGTGAGCGCAGCGGCCCGCAAAGCCTGTGCCACCACCTGGCCGCCAAAAACCCGGCCCCACGGGTATTCCGGGCTAGTTCCCACGTAGACATCTGGGCCATGAGGCTCTAAATGCATGAGTTCCACGAAGGGAGGCATTTCGAATTTCGGTGGAGAGGATTGTTCAGTCACAGAGCACCATGGCGGCGTGAAGTGCCACGCCGTTTACTAGGGCGTCTTCGTTGAGACGCATACGGTTGGAATGGCACGGAGCAGCGGTCAGACAGTCGGCAATATCTGTGGGGCAAACACCGAGAAAAGCCATCACCCCAGGGACCTCTTGCAACACATAAGAAAAGTCTTCGCCGCCCATCATGGGGGAAGGCAAAGAGAGAAACTTTCGGTCACCCAACGTTTGGGTACAAACCTCGGCAAAACGGTCTGCCTCTGGCGCATGGTTTACCGTCACCGGGTAACCGGTGGTGAGCGTCACCTGAGCGGTGCAATTGTGGGCCAAGGCGATTTGGGTACACACCCGTTCGATGGCCGTCCGAATAGTGCTGCGGGTTTTTTCTGAAATGCAACGAACGGTGCCTTCAAAAAAAGCGCTCTCCGGAATCACATTGCTGGTAGTGCCCGCTTCGATATGGGTGACGCTGACCAACGCGGGGTCAAAAGCGTTTATCTCACGAGTCACTGCGGTTTGCAAAGCAGTCACCATGGCCGCCAACGCTGGGATGGGGTCCACGCAAAGATAAGGAGTAGAAGCATGGCCACCCTTGCCGGTCACCGTCACCTCAAGTTCGTCAGTAGAGGCCATCAGGGTGCCGGGTCGACAAGCGGCATAGCCAGTCGGAATATTCGGCGTGATATGTAAAGCGAAAGCCCGGTCAACGCCCTCGAGTACCCCTTCGTTGATCATGACCGGTGCCCCGCCGGCCCCCTCTTCGCCGGGCTGAAACATGAAGCGCACCCGGCCTTTAAGATCTTGGCGGCGGTCGGCCAACAAACGAGCGGCCCCCACCAGCATGGCGGTGTGGGCGTCATGGCCGCAAGCATGGGCTCGGCCGGCTTCGGTGGAACAAAAAGCTTCGTCAGTATCTTCGGTCATCGGCAAGGCGTCGGTATCGGCCCGCAACAATACGGTGGGGCCATCGTGTTCGCCTTCTAACTCAGCGACTACCGAAGTCAACCCGGTGCCGGTAGAAACCGTTAAAGGCAACCCAGCGAGGGCTTCAACAATTTTTTGTTGAGTGCGGGGGTTTTCTAGCCCCAACTCTGGGTGCTGATGCAGGTCGCGTCGCAAAGCGATCACCTGGCCGGCTACTTCCGCAGCACCTTCGAGAAGTTCATTCATGGCTTCATCATGGCCGAAAAAAAGCCGCTTGCCATGGTTGGCGGCGTTAACCGACAGTTATTTTGGTGACAACCCCGTCAACAATGTCAGCGTTTACTCGGTCTTGTCGATAATCCGCAGTGACGGCGTAGGCCTCACCATCACGAGAAACCACCCGAAAGACGTAATCCGCAGATTCTGTAGTCTCTTTTGCTTGGTCCTCAGCCATTCCAACTAAATCTGTCCAAGTAAAACCAGCAACGGGTTCCAACAAAATGATGGTGCCGTCGTCTGCCGTGAGTTGGGTGAGAAGGTCGCCGCCACCCGAAACGGTTAGGGGCGAAGAAGCTAATGCTTCAAGAAAGGCAAACCAGTCGGAATCTTCCTCACAAGCCATTTCAGTTATCGCCCAATCGGCAACAACAATGGTTTCGGTATCTGTGCCCCAAACCCACTGGCCTCCGTAACCGTTGCAGCCTGCGTTTCCGCCGAATTTTTGGTCAGGGTCAAAGGTAAGCGTTACTTCGTTGGGCGGTGGAGTAACTGCGTCAAGATTTTGTAGGCCAACCACCAACCAGTCGGAACCGACAAGCGGATGCGCAGCCACAGTAGTAGGCGGAGCCGAAGAAGAAGGAAGCAACGTGGTCGGTGTCGCAAAGTCGGCACTGGTAGAGCATGCGGCAAAAACCAAAAGGGAGCTAAGTGAAACGGCGAAACGTTTGTTGATCATGGGAATCCTTATCCAAGTTGTTGTCAATATATAAGACGTCGCCGGGGGCCGGTTTGGTTCCCGTTAAAAGAAAAAGCATGATGGAGCCATGAGAGCAGCGGTAATCACTCAACACGGCGACCCTGAGGTTCTCCAAATACAAGATATCCCGGCCCCGCAACCCGGGCCCGGAGAGGTACTGGTGGACGTTGCGGCCAGTGCGCTCAACCGAGCAGACCTGCTGCAACGCATGGGCCTTTACCCCGGCCCACCGGCCGACTTTGACGTGCCCGGCTTAGAGTTTGCTGGCCGAGTGACCGCCCTGGGGGTCGAAACAACCCGGTGGTCCGTAGGCGACCGAGTAATGGGTATCACCAGCGGAGCAGCTCACGCCGAGCAGTTAGTCGCCCACCAAGACTTGGCCATGGAAGTGCCAGAAAACATGGATCTCCAAACAGCCGGGGGACTGCCCGAAGTGTTTATTACCGCTTGGGATGCTTTGGTTTTGCAAGGCGGGCTTCAAGCCGGCCAAACTGCGTTAGTGCACGCCGGAGCATCGGGAGTTGGCACGGCGGCAATCCAGATTTGCCGGCACCTCGGAGCCAAAGTGATAGTGACCGCTTCGGGCCCCAAGGTTGCTCGCTGCACCGAATTAGGTGCCGACCTCGCCATTGACTACACCAGCCAAGACTGGGCAGTTAAAGTAAAAGATTTCACCGATGGCCAAGGGGTCGATGTGGTGCTAGACGTTATCGGCGGGGAGTATCTAGAAAAAAATGTGCGTTCGCTGGCCTTGGGAGGAACCATTGTTCAAGTAGGGGTCATGGGCGGAGGTAAAGCAACGTTTTCTTTAGGGATGTTGCTGCCCAAACGAGCCACCCTGCGGGGCACCGTATTGCGGGGGCGCTCAACAGAAGAAAAAATAGCAGTCAGCCAAGCGTTCTCAGAGCAAATACTGCCCGGTTTCATCAACGGAGCATTAGAAGTAGTGGTGGACCGGCGATTCAGCCTTGACGACATTGCCCAAGCGCACCACTACATGGCCAGCAACGCCAGCGTAGGAAAAATAATTCTAGAAATATCACCCGAAGGTGTTAACTAGCCAGCGGTAAAGCCAGGAACATCACGAGCGGCGGGCCCGGTGTAAATTTGCCGAGGACGGGCAATGCGCGACTCTTGTTGCAACATTTCGTCCCAATGAGTGAGCCAACCGGGGGTGCGCCCGATGGCGAAAAGTACAGTGAACATTTCTACTGGGAAGCCCATGGACTGGTAGATGAGACCCGAGTAGAAGTCCACGTTGGGGTACAAACTACGGCTAACAAAATAGTCGTCGGCTAAAGCCACTTCTTCGAGTTTGAGGGCAATGTCTAAGAGTGGGTTTTTGCCCGTTACTTCAAATACTTGGTGGGCGGTTTCTTTAACAATGACTGCTCGGGGGTCAAAGTTTTTGTACACCCGGTGGCCGAAGCCCATTAAACGGCCTTCGCCTGCTTTGACCGATTTGATGAAATCGTCTACCTGGTCGAAAGACCCAATATCTTCGAGCATGCGCAACACCGCCTCGTTGGCGCCGCCATGGCGGGGGCCATAAAGCGCCGAAGCGGCCGAAGCCACGGTGACGTAAGGGTCGGCGTGAGAGCTACCCACTACCCGAGCCGCTGTAGTGGAACAATTTTGTTCATGGTCGGCATGAAGCACAAACAACAAGTCCATAGCATCACGCAAAACCGGGTCAACGTCATAACTGCCGTCGGGGTTGCAGAACATCATGGTCAAAAAGTTGCTGGTGTAATCCAGTTCTGGGTCCGGCTGCACATAGGGGGCGCCGATGCTCTTGCGGTAAGCGCTGGCCGCCAGGGTGGGCATTTTGGCAATAAGGCGCAGCATCTGGGTGCGACGTACTTCGGGGTCATCGATGTTTTTGCCTTCGGGGAAGAAGGTAGACAAAGCAGCAATGGCTGAAATTAAGACCCCCATGGCGTGTGCGTCGTCGCGGAAACCTTCCAAGATGCGTTTGTGGAAGTTTTCGTGGATGGGTGCTTCAGCAGAAATTTCTGCTTTGAAGGCGGCGAGTTCTTGATCAGTGGGGATCTCGCCGGAGATCAGCAAGTAACACACTTGTAAGAAACTTAACGAGGGGGCTACTTGTTCGATGGGGTAGCCGCGGTAACGCAAAATGCCGGCCCCGCCATCAAGGTCGGTGATAGAGCTCACGGCACCGGCAGTGGCACCAAACGACGGGTCGGTAAACCAAATACCCGGCAAGAGGCTGCCCCAGGCTTTGGCGTCTATGCCACCATTGTCAATGGGGATTTCGACGGTTTGGCCGGTGCGGTTATCTGTGATGCTGATGCTTTCGGACACAGGGGCCTTCCTTCGCTTTTGCGGTCAAAAATTCGGTACTTTCTGACTTTACGGGGTTCTGCGCTGCTTAACGGCTTGAAAGACGCGAAAAAAGGCGAAATTTATATTTAAGCCGTGAAGGAGACTAAAGCGGGGTGTTGTCGTGGCGTCGCCGAGGAAGACGTTCACGTTTGCCGCTTAGCAGCATTAAAGCATTCGTAAGTTCTTTACGAGTCTCTGACGGGTCGATAACCCGGTCAACGGTCCCTCGCTCTGCAGCAATATACGGGTTCAACAAGCGCTCTTCGTAAGCCGCCACCAAAGCCACCCGCTCATCTTCGTCGGCATGGCGATGTAAAATCTCTACCGCCCCCTTGGCCCCCATGACCGCAATCTCCGCCGTAGGCCAAGCCAACATTAAATCGTTACCCATGTAACGAGAATCCATCACAATGTAAGCACCACCGTAAGACTTGCGTAAAGTTACGCACACCCGGGGCACAGTGGCTCGGGCATAAGCAAAGGCCATTTGGGCGCCGTAGCGGATCATCCCTCGCCACTCCAAATCTTTGCCGGGGTAAAAGCCAGACGTATCTACCAAAGTAACGAGCGGCAAATTGAAAGCATCGCAAAAAGCCACGAACCTTCCGCCTTTTTGCGACGCAGGAATATCAAGAGTACCCGCAACCGATTGCGGTTGGTTAGCCACAATGCCCACCGACTGACCCCCCAAACAAGCGAAAGCAGTCACCAAGTTGGTGGCGAAATCAGCGCGCGGTTCTAAATAATGGCCATGGTCAACCAAGCTTTCGATGACGTGCCGCACGTCGTAACTGCCGGTTGGCGAATCAGGAATGAGCTCGGCCACTTCTGGAACCAAACGGTCCAACGGGTCAGAACAAGGCCACCGAGGGGGAAGGTCATGCAAACTGTCGGGCAAAAAAGTTAACAACTCAGCAAGCAACTCATCAGCGGCCTCTCGGTCAGGCGCGGTGAAATGAGCAACACCAGAGATTCTCGCGTGCTGCGAAGCGCCTCCCAACCTTTCTGCGGTGAGGTCTTCGCCAGTGTATTGGCGCACCATATTGGGGCCACTAATAAAGGCGTAAGCATCGTCAACCATGATGACCAGGTCAGCAAGACCCAACAAAAGAGCCGGACCGGAAACCGCCGGGCCAGTGACACAAAAAATAAGTGGAACCACCCCAGAGCACTGCACAAACTCACGAGCGGCGGTGCCCCAGCCATGAATACCCGCCACCCCGTGGGCTACATCGGCGCCACTGGAACTCAAATGGCAAACCAAAGGAAGCGACTGACGCCGAGCCATACGGGCCGCCTCGGCGAGATTTTCCCCATCAACAGGAAGCAACGCACCAAGATTTTCTCCGCCTACCTCAACACGGACCACACGCCGACCATCAAGGGAAGCCACGCCAAAAGACACGTTCCCGCCAGTACCAGACCGCAAAGCCAGCGAAGCAGCAGGTGAAGAAGAAACTTGGGACACGTTTAGGGCGATCTCTCAGGAGTAAGTAAGGGATTAGGGGACAACGGTACCTTAGACCGCTCGGACAATGATCAGTGATCAAAGGCCAAGTAAACCCCCGGTTGCAAAGGAGCAATGTCGCTCACCACGCCGGACAACACCTCAATGGTGGAACGAACCGGAGTAGACGGGGTAGTGCGTTGGTTAAAAGTTAAGCCCACCGATCGCCGGGTAAGCCCATCGATACGAATGAGCACCCAGTTGTCGTCGGGATGGTCAAAAGCTGCACTGGCCGGCAACAAGGCCGGGGCATGGCCTTGGAGGGCTAAGGAAGCCAGCAGCCGTAGACCGTCAACTTCTGCAGAAGGTTCAAGGTGAATCCCGATAGAAGCGAGTTCTTTATCTACGGCATCGCGAAAGGTCGTGCCCGCAGGGGTAAGCATGATGGGGTAGTCAGCGAGTTCACGAATGGTGATGGTTTTTCGGTTGGCCCACGGATGATCACGAGGCGCAATGATCACCCGTTCTTCTTCAAAAAGGTTCAAAGTAGATAAGCCGGCACCAACCACCGGGGTGTTCACCACAGCCATATCTAGTTCACCGTTGGAAATACGAGAGAGAAGCGAGGTAGTGGTGGCGTCAACCAGCATGGGTCGCAAGGCGGGGTAGAGATCGTTGAGTCGCTGCAAAAGTGGGTTAGCCAGCCAACGAGCGGTGGTCCCGATGCAGCCGATACGCACCAAGCCAGCGACCTCGCTACGCATGGAAGCGATGTCATCGGTTATGGCTTGAAGTTCGTTACGAATACGCTGAGCGCGTTCAATG
>Ga0302117_10000676_pt1 | contig 15336 bp, 11 predicted proteins | sample AG5_322_MG_FD_203112 | JGI IMG/M metagenome (GOLD analysis project Ga0302117, IMG submission 203112) | Marine microbial communities from Western Arctic Ocean, Canada - AG5_32.2 | ecosystem: Environmental > Aquatic > Marine > Oceanic | place: Canada: Western Arctic Ocean | collected 2017-10-01 | reverse complement strand
AAGGCATCTGCCCCACCGTCAAAATCAGCCGCTATAATCTTGGTTACGCCTTCATAGGCGAAGGGTGGGAGTTGATCTTGCAGGTTGGTCAGGTCATCTGTGACGCCTTGCCCCAACAAATCTGGTCGGGTCGATAGGGTTTGGCCAAGCTTAATGAAAGTCGGACCCAACGTGGTTAAGGCTTTGGACAACCTTTGGCCGGGCCGGAGCGCACTTAGGGCTGGGACGGGCTTGGCCGTGAGCCTGGCAAGGGCTGCGATCGTTCGGCCTTCTGCATACCCATCAAGCAGAAACAACGCATCGTGCTTGGCGAGGGTCCGGCCGATTAAGAACAGACGACTGAGATTGCGAATTGTACGAAACATAAAAAATTAAATCACTTCATTGCGAGGTCAAGAACGCGCTAGCGTGTGGTGTGTTTATAGCCGCCAACCAGAATGAATGGCAGCAATGCCACCTGCAAAGTTGCGATAACTGATCTGGCCGAAACCAGCATCCGTGATGAGGTCGACGAGAGCACCCTGAGCGGGAAAGCGCCGAATGCTCTCTGCTAGGTAGCGGTAGGCATCACCCTTACCGGAGACCACCTGGCCGAGCCGCGGCAGGATAGAAAAGGAATAGGTGTCATAAAGTTTGTTGAGCACCGGCAAAACGACGGTGCTAAATTCAAGACATAATAGTCGACCGCCGGGTTTGAGCACGCGCCGGGCTTCAGCTAGGGCTGCCGGGATATCGGTGACGTTGCGGAGACCAAAGGCAATTGTATATGCATCAAAATGCATGTTTGGGAACGGCAAAGACTCTGCATTTCCCGCGGCCCAATCCAGCCCATTTAGCTTGCCTTTGTCGAGGGCACGGGCGCGGCCTTGTTCCAGCATGGCCTGATTAATATCGCACACGGTAACGGAGCCGGTCAGGTCGCGAACGCTCTTGTCCCTAATCATGCGATCGAGAAGGCGAAACGCGACATCACCTGTTCCACCCGCGACGTCGATGATTGACCAATCGGCTTGTGGGGCCAGCCAGTCCGCCATGGCGTCTTTCCAAAGGCGGTGTACACCGCCACTCATGAGATCATTCATGAGGTCATATTTGGGTGCAACGGCGTCAAAGACTTCTCGAACGCGCCCTGCTTTTTCAGACTCTGTCACGGTTTCGAACCCAAAATGGGTCGGGTTGTTAGATGTTTGTTCGTTGGTATTCATAATTATCGACATCTTAAACGAAGCCCCTAGCGTGGACCATCCCTATTGGTGGTCGTGGTGCCGAACAGAAAAGACCGGGCCACACCTCCTTTGGGGCTCGACACAGCCCTGGGGCTAGAGCAGTCTCATTCGTATGCCTGAGTTACCTGAAGTAGAAACCACCTGCCGTGGTCTGGCGACCGTTCTTGAAGGGCGACGTTTGTCCAAAGTCGAGGTTCGCCGGCCCAACATGCGGATCCCGTTTCCCAAGGGCCTAGCGCAGACGCTCACCGGACGCACCATCGACCGTGTTTCACGAAAGGCAAAATACATCTGCCTTCATCTCGACGACGGTCACGTCGCATTGGCTCACCTTGGTATGTCTGGGCGGATGGCGATTACCCGGCCGACCACGGCACCTGGGAAACATGACCATGTTGTCTTTGATACCGATGACGACGTGCGCGTGCTATTTAATGATCCCCGAAGGTTTGGGCTTTTGACGCTAACCACGGAAGACGGGCTGGCAACTCACAAGCTTCTGGCGCGCATGGGGCCCGATCCGCTTGGTGATGATTTCACGCCGACTGTTCTCTCGGCCGCTCTTTCCGGGAAGGGAACAAGCATCAAGGCCGCTCTCCTGGATCAACGGTTAGTGGCCGGGCTGGGGAATATATATGTCTGCGAGGCTCTGTTTCGGTCTGGCATATCTCCGCGACGTAAAGCGGGTTCTGTGGCTGGCAAACGCGCCGCGCGATTGGTCCCTGTTATTAAAGAGGTGCTGACCGAAGCCATTGCGGCCGGGGGCTCGACATTGCGGGACTACGCCCAACCCTCTGGGGAGCTTGGGTACTTTAAGTTCAGTTGGAAAGTTTATGGCCAAGAGGGAGAGTCTTGCTCCTGCGATCCAAGCGGTAAAGATGGCATTGTCGTAAAACGGATCGTCCAGGCGGGTCGGTCCACATTCTTTTGCTCTAGGTGTCAAAGATGAAGAAACGAAACACAGCGCTAATTTCTGCTCTAGCAATCGCCTTTTTCGGGGCATTCCCTATTCGCGCCGCAGACGTTTTTTTGTCGGGATTTGAAGATTTGCCACTCATGGCGGGGCTCACCCAGGTGGTCGGTAACGGTATCCTGTTTGACACCCCCCAAGGCCGCATTGTACAGGCCTCTGCTGTCGGCGCGGTTAGTCAATCTTCTGTAATGCAGTTCTATGCTGAAACGTTGCCTCAGTTGGGGTGGGCGCGGGTCGACGACGCTGAATTTCAGAGAGAAGGCGAAACGCTCAAGGTTGAGTTCACAGATCTAAACCAAAGGCTCGAAGTTAGATTCCTCGTGGAGCCCACCGCAAACGAGTAGTAACCTCATAGCTCTCTTCCCTCCCATTTCAATCTTATTCAATTTACGCAAGGACACATGGCTCCAATGGCTTATGCAAACATTCTCGTCGAAACCCGCGGACACGTTGGGCTAATTACCCTTAACCGACCGAAGGCACTTAACGCATTGTCATCTGGTCTCGTGGCTGATTTGGGCGTGGCCTTAGACGTCTTTGAAGACGATGACGGTGTTCGTGCGGTGGTGATTACAGGTAGTGAAAAAGCGTTTGCCGCCGGAGCCGACATTAAGGAAATGGCGGATAAGACGTTTGTCGATTGCTACATTGGCGAATTCATCACTAAGGGTTGGGAGCGCATCACGACTTGCCGCAAACCCATTATTGCTGCAGTTGCTGGATACGCGCTTGGCGGTGGGTGCGAAGTCGCCATGATGTGCGACATTATTTTCGCTGCGGACAACGCCAAGTTCGGCCAGCCCGAAATCACCTTGGGCATCATTCCCGGTGCCGGCGGAACGCAACGCCTGACCCGTGCCGTTGGGAAAGCTAAGGCAATGGATATGGTTCTGTCCGGGCGTTCAATGGATGCTGCGGAGGCGGAGCGAGTCGGTCTGGTGAGTCGCGTGTTCCCCGCTGATGACCTCATTGACGAAGCGATGAAGGCTGCAGAGCAAATCTCCAATATGTCCATGCCGTCTATTATGATGGCCAAAGAGTCCGTAAACCGTTCCTTTGAGTCCTCTCTGGCTGAAGGTATTCGGTTCGAGCGCCGCATGTTTCATGCCACTTTCGCCCTTGAAGACCAGAAAGAGGGCATGGCGGCCTTTGTTGATAAGCGTCAGCCGACCTTTAAGCACCGTTAACGTTTCATCGATCATTTTGCTTCTAAGGTTGACGAAACGCCGCGCGTTAACTATAAGGCGCGCCTTGATTTCCAGTTTTTATAGGATTGCCAAATGGCCCATCACGCTTCGGCCAAGAAACGTATTCGTCGCAATGCCCACCGGTTCGAGATTAACCATGCGCGCATGGGCCGCATTCGCACATCCTTGAAAAAGGTTGAAGTTGCTATCGAGTCTGGCGACCATTCCGCCGCCAGGGATGCCTTCAAGTTGGCAATGCCAGAATTGATGCGGGGCCGCACTAAGGGCGTTTTTCACGCCAATACTGTGTCACGTAAAATCTCTCGCTTAAATGCACGCATCAAGGCGATGGCTGCATAAGCCTTTCGTCTCTGAATGTTCCGCCGGCGACCATTATCTAAGCACCGGAAACATCAAAAACCAGCTCCATCTTTGTTCTACTCTGCCCCGGCGCCTTTCTGGGGGTAAGTTTTTTGCGGCTTGGTTCTTAGAATTTAAACACACCATACCTTCTTGTGTTAGTGAGGGGTGTGCCGGTGCTTTGGCAACACTAAATGTAGATGGGAATCGCAACTCAAAACGGTGATTTTCACTCTGAACTGTCAAGCTATCTTTCGCCTTGTCTTTCGTCCGCCTGCAGCTAGAGTTCGGGTCTTCGCAGTCATCCGATTCCCATGTTCTCCTCAAAGAAGAGCGCGGTGATTGCAGCTAGAAAATGGACATACAACAACTCAGCGTTGGTCGCGTTAGCTGATAATTTTGCTGGGGAGTTATCAGCGCTAGTGATGCACCTGAGAAAGAAAACAAGGACGTGGCGGTGAAACGAGAGGAAGTGGGATCGACAGGTCACGCGGAATGGCATCGCGTCAAGCTCCGGTTAAAGCATGAGTTTGGTGAGTCAGCATATAAGAGTTGGGTGAACCCTATCGAGTTCAGTGGCGTTGACGGCGGCGCTGTGAATTTAAAAGTGTCCACGCGCTTTATGCGCGATTGGGTTTTGACTCATTATGCAGACCGTATTCGTGCGCTGTGGAGCGGCGAGAACCCTGATGTACGGCGTGTTCTTGTCGATGTTGATGTCCCCTCCGAGGTTAAGTCTTGTGGCGGCGAGCCTTCAGAAAAGTCTGTGCCGGCTCAACATGTGCTGGTTGGCAATACCAATGCCGCTGGTGGCGATGTGCTTGCCGACTCGCTATCTGCCCCATTAGACGCACGTTACACATTTGATAATTTTGTCGTCGGTAAGCCGAACGAATTTGCATACGCTGCTGCACAGCGCGTTGCTGATTCTAATCAGGCTAGTTTCAACCCTCTGTTCCTCTATGGCGGCGTTGGTCTTGGTAAGACCCACTTGATGCATGCAATCGCGTGGCAAATTAGATTGCGGTCACCTCAGCGTCGGGTGGTGTATCTATCTGCTGAGAAATTCATGTACAGCTTTGTCCGGGCGCTGAGAAGTCACGACACGGTTTCTTTTAAGGAGCAGTTTCGTTCGGCTGACGTTCTGATGATCGATGACGTGCAGTTTATTTCCGGTAAGAATTCGACCCAGGAAGAATTTTTTCATACGTTTAATGCTCTGGTTGACCAGGGCCGCCAGATCGTGTTGTCTGCCGATAAGTCACCGTCTGATCTCGAAGAAATTGGAGATCGTCTACGGTCACGACTTTCGTCTGGTCTGGTTGCAGACCTGCACCCCACCACATTTGAGCTGCGACTCGGCATTCTCGATGCCAAGGCAGAGCAACTTGCTGTGGCGGTTCCGCAGAAGGTTAAAGAGTTTCTAGCGCACCGGATCACGTCGAACGTGCGCGAACTTGAAGGCGCGCTGATTCGTCTCAGCGCCAATGTGCAGCTGGTTGGCGGGACTATCTCCCTCGAGCTGGCGCATACTCTGCTCCATGACTTGCTTAGGGCTCATGACCGTCGGGTTACGATGGATGAGATTCAGAAGCGGGTGGTAGAACACTTCCAGATTCGATTGTCTGATATGAGTTCTGCTCGCCGATCTCGGACCGTCGCCCGTCCCCGGCAGATCGCTATGTACCTATCTAAGCAGCTCACATCCCGCTCTTTGCCAGAGATTGGCCGGGCTTTTGGTGGCCGGGACCATACAACCGTGATTCATGCCGTCCGTAAGGTCGAAGAACTCATGAAGGGTGACGTGGCGTTCGCAGAGGACGTTGATCTATTGACCCGGATGCTTGAGAACTAGGGGCCTAGTAACCCGCACCCTAGATAGGTCCTCTGGGCCACCTCTGGGGCCTAGATAGAGCCATTTTATCTACCCTCTGCCGCTCCCTGTGATATAGTGATTTACCTGTCGTGCGGTGGTCGATTCTTCGATTGTTGTGCCCCCCTAAAATTCATCGGCAGGGGCTCGGAAAGACCTTATTTTCTGCCGTTTTTATGGCTAGGGGGTCCTTGAGGGAGGGGGAAGCTCGTAGAGACCAGCGATGCGTTCCGCTTAGCGGTCTTTTGTTGAAAACTAAAGAATACGGCCGCTTATGAAACTCGTTATTGAACGGTCTGCGCTCCTTAAATCTCTGGGTCACGTCCAGAGCGTTGTTGAGCGGCGGACCACGATCCCCATTCTTTCGAACGTGCGTCTTGATGCTGCCAAAGGCAGCCTCAGCCTTAACGCCACGGACATGGACCTCGAGATCGTCGAATCTGCGTCGGCTGAGGTCAGCGAAGGGGGTGAAACTACCGCCCCAGCGCACACTATGTACGATATCGTGCGTAAGTTGGCCGATGGCGCTCAAGTGGAGCTGGCATTTGGTGGTGATGGGCAATTGACCCTGACGTCTGGCCGCTCCCGCTTTCAGCTTGCTTGTTTGCCGGTCGATGATTTTCCGGCATTGGCGTCTGGTGATTTCTCACACACGTTTAGCCTATCGGCGACGGACCTCCGCTCTTTGATTGATCGCACCCGCTTTGCGATCTCAACGGAGGAAACCCGCTACTACCTGAATGGGATTTATCTACACGGAGCAGATAGCGGCGGCGTTGATGTTTTGCGTACCGTTGCGACGGATGGTCATCGCTTGGCGCGGGTCGAGCTACCGCTACCCGATGGTGCGGCGGGCATGCCCGGCATTATTGTACCTAGAAAGGCGGTCTCTGAAGTTCGCAAACTCATTGAAGACGCTGAGGGCGAGGTTATGATCTCATTGTCCGACACCAAGATTAGGTTCTCCATCGGGCATACGGTCTTAACGTCGAAGCTCATCGACGGCACCTTCCCGGATTACGAACGAGTTATTCCGCAAGGTAATGACAAAGTACTTGAAACGGATTGTAAAACTCTGTCCAAAGCTGTGGACCGTGTCTCTGCCATTAGTTCTGAGAAGTCTCGCTCGATCAAACTGAATATGGAAAAGGGCTTGGTTACTTTGTCTGCATCCAGCCCTGAAAATGGCAGCGCGGTTGAGGAGGTTGAGGCGTCGTACGACGCGGGTCAGCTCGAGATCGGATTCAATTCTCGTTACTTGCTCGATATCATGCAGCAGATTGAAGGGGACGCTGCTCGCTTTACGATGGCTGATGCGGCCTCGCCAACTGTCATTCGTGACGTGTCTGATGGATCGGCTATCTACGTTCTGATGCCGATGCGGGTGTGACCGCTCTGACGGACACCGCTCGCCCAAGTTTGACTGCGTCACCGCCCGCTCTTGGGGTGATTGGTGTTGCACGCCTCGTGCTGACCGATTTTCGGAATTACAATCATTTAAGCCTACACCTAGACACTCGTCCGGTTGTCCTGACCGGGGGTAATGGTGCTGGCAAAACGAACATTCTTGAGGCCTTGTCTTTTCTAACGGCAGGCCGTGGTTTGCGGGGCGCTAAGCTTGCCGACGTTGGTCGTCGTGCGCCAGAAGAATCCAGTGACCGCCCCTGGGCCGTCTCAGCTGAAATCGAAACGCCCGCCGGATCGACCCGGCTCGGAACGGGTATTGAGGCTGCAACTCCTGACCGTCGCTCCGTTCATGTCGATGGTCAGGCCGTTAAAAGTGTGGCGGCCTTGGCGCAATACGTCGGTGCGATTTGGCTGACCCCAGCAATGGATCAAATTTTTACAGAGTCGCCAGGAGAGCGCCGTCGGTTCTTGGACCGCCTTGTTACGGTCCTTGATACCGAGCATGCTTCCCGTTGTGCGGCCTACGACCAAGCGGCGCGTCGGCGTGCCCGCTTGTTCCGAGATGGCGTGACAGACGCAGCATGGTATGAGGCGCTTGAGGATACATTAGTTCGGTATGGGGTCGCTATTGCGGCGGCGCGTCGAGACGCTATTGCTAAGCTCAACGAAGTTCTCGCAGCTGCTGAAGGCCCATTTCCTTCTGCGCATTTATCGCTATCCGGCCAGGTTGATCTGTGGCTTGAGTCCCTGGCTGCTTTGGACGCTGAAGACGCGTTTCGAGAAAAGTTGATTGCGTCGCGCCTGGGGTGGGCACAATTAGGTGATATTCCGACACCGGAAGGCCCCAATCGCTCCGACCTTGTTGTTGTGATGGCCAAGACCGGACGCGCGGCTTCAGAGTGCTCGACCGGAGAGCAAAAGGCGCTGCTGGTTTCTATCGTGCTCGCTCATGTGCAGTTGCAGTCTGACCGGCGGGGATACCCACCTCTCTTGCTTCTCGATGAAGTCGCAGCGCATTTGGACCGAGATCGTCGCCAACATTTGTTTGACCGAATCACGAGGTCTGGTGCACAAGCCTGGTTAACCGGAACAGACATTTCTGTGTTTTCTGGTTTTGGTGACGCGGCGCAATTGTTCTCCGTCTCCGACGGAAAAGTGTCCGCCGCCTCTTCTGCGACAGTTGTGTCCTATCCCTCGTCTCTTTCGCACCCTCATTCCAAACCCAACTGAGTACCCCTATGAGTGAACAAGTTGCTAATCCCGACGTTTATGATTCCGAATCCATCAAGGTTCTTAAGGGCCTTGAGGCGGTGCGCAAACGCCCTGGTATGTACATCGGTGACACTGACGATGGATCGGGTCTCCACCACATGGTCTATGAGGTTGTCGATAATTCCATTGATGAGGCCCTAGCCGGCCACTGTGATCGCAACGAAGTCATTCTTAATGGCGATGGCTCTGTCACGGTCCGAGACAATGGCCGGGGTATTCCCGTTGACATACACAAGGAAGAAGGTGTGTCTGCGGCAGAGGTTATTATGACCCAGCTTCATGCCGGCGGTAAGTTCGACCAAAACTCCTATAAAGTATCTGGCGGTTTACACGGCGTTGGTGTGTCGGTTGTAAACGCGCTGTCGGATTGGTTGGACCTTCGTGTCTGGCGTGACGGCAAAGAATACTATGTGCGCTTTGCCCATGGCGAAGCCGTCGCACCGCTTGACGTAGTTGGTGATGCGCCAAATGTGGATGGAAAACCCAAGACAGGTACGGAAATCACATTCTTGCCGTCAACCGGCACCTTCACGATGACCGAGTTTGATTTTGGGACACTTGAGCACCGCCTGCGCGAGCTCGCGTTCCTTAATTCAGGGGTTCGTTTGCAGTTGATTGATGAACGGCATAGCAAGGCCAAAATGGTCGAGCTGCATTACGAAGGAGGCATCGAGTCGTTTGTTCAGTACCTGGATCGATCCAAGCAGGCTTTACATGAGCCGCCTGTGACGGTTCAGGGTGAAAAAGACGGCATCGTTGTGGAGCTGTCTTTGGAATGGAACGACAGCTATCACGAAAATACACTGTGCTTCACCAATAACATCCCGCAGCGAGATGGCGGCACGCACATAGCTGGGTTTAGGGGAGCGCTGACCCGCACCATTAATACCTATGCGGGTGAGTTCGGCTTCACCAAAAAATGGAAGGTGAACCTGACGGGCGACGACATGCGTGAAGGCATGACCTGTGTGCTCTCAGTGAAAGTGCCTGACCCGAAATTTTCGTCGCAAACCAAAGACAAGCTTGTGTCATCTGAGGTTCGACCTGTTGTCGAAAGCGTGGTTGGAGAAAAACTCAGTGAATGGTTTGAAGAGCACCCTGGCGAAGCCAAAAAGATTATCGGTAAAGTGGTCGAAGCGGCTGTGGCGCGTGAAGCGGCACGCAAGGCGCGCGAACTCACGCGCAGAAAGGGTGCGCTCGATGTGTCGTCACTCCCTGGGAAGCTAGCTGATTGCCAGTCGAAAGACCCTGCGCTTTCCGAACTGTTCCTGGTTGAGGGTGACTCTGCGGGCGGGTCTGCTAAGCAGGGCCGTGATCGAGCCACCCAGGCCATTCTTCCGCTGCGCGGAAAAATCCTAAACGTTGAGCGCGCACGATTCGATAAAATGCTGTCATCCAATGAAATTGGCACTCTGATTACAGCGCTGGGAACCGGCATCGGCCGTGAAGAATTTAATATTGAGAAGTTGCGCTATCACAAGGTCATCATCATGACCGATGCTGATGTTGACGGAAGTCACATCCGAACGCTTCTGTTGACTTTTTTCTATCGCCAAATGCCAGAGCTGATCGAAGCTGGTTATCTGTACATCGCGCAGCCACCGCTTTATCGCGCCAAGAAGGGTAACTCTGAAGTTTACCTTAAAGATGACCCGGCAATGGAAATCCACCTTATTGATGGTGGCCTCTCCGACGCTGTTCTGGTTACCCAAGCTGGTGGGCAAATTGCGGGTGACGATCTTAAAGCGTTGGTTCTCAAGGCGCGTGATATCAAAAACACGCTCGTGCAGATGAGCCGCGCTTTTCCCATGCGGATTGTTGAACAGGTTGCTGTGGCGGGGGCTTTTAATCCTGAAGCTCTTTCTGACCCAGCAACCGCCGGGCCGTCTGCGGAATACATTGCACGTCGCCTCGACACCTTGGAAAGCGAATATGAAAAAGGGTGGTCAGGTGAGGCTGCAGATGTGGGCGGGTTGATCTTTAAGCGCACCGTACGGGGCGTGACTGAGACCCATGTGCTTGATGCAGCGACCTTGGATTCAAGCGAAGCGCGGCATTTGGATGCCTGTGCCTCGGAGCTACAGGAAATCTACGCACACCCATCAATTCTGAAGGTTAAAGACAAAGAAGTGCAAGTGCATGGACCTGTGTCATTGGTTGAGGGCGTGTTGGTTGAAGGTAAGCGCGGCACAAGTCTGCAGCGCTACAAAGGTTTGGGCGAGATGAATCCAGACCAATTGTGGGAGACCACGCTCGATGCTGACGTGCGGAGCCTTCTTCAAGTGAAGGTAAGCCATGCTGACGAAGCCCATGAAGTGTTCTCAACATTGATGGGCGATGTTGTTGAGCACCGACGGGCGTTCATCCAAGACAACGCCTTGAACGTTACCAACCTGGATATTTAGTCAAACTCAGCCGGTCGGGAGTTGCATCTTGAGCACCGTCACTGTTCGTATGAAGGTGAAGCCAGAGTGTCACGATGACTTTCTGCGTATTCTCAAAGACGTGACCCAGGCTGTCGAAGACAGCGAGCCGGATTGCTTCGACTATGCCACATGGAAGACAAGCACGCCCTTCGAGTATCTGATGGTTGAAAGCTATCGCAGCGAAGCGGGGCGTGAATTGCACAATGCGCAACACACAGATGTGTTCCAGGGGTTTATAGATTGCTTGGTTGAACCACCCAGAGTTGAGGTCTTGGGTGATCTGTCATTCGGCACGGTGTCTCAGTCGTAAGCCTGACAAATGCTGTGATACGATGCTGCATGGATCGAGAGCTGTTTAGGGCCCAATTAATCCCTAAGTGTGGCAGTTCAGCCACAAATTGACCAACCTGTGGCGATTACGCAATGCTCCCCTAAAACCGTATGGTATCTCTGTGGATATGTCTTGTGATTATCCTGAGATTAACCATTGTCTCAAGCTTCGGATTTAAGGTCGCCGGTTTCGTGCGCTTATGCACGATGACCGAGCAGGGGATTACAAATATTCGGGCCTCAAGGCTCAACTTTTTGGAAGGAGAGACCACCCAATGACACGTCAAACGCCACTATTGAAGGCCGCGCTTTATGGAAGCGTTGCTATGTTTACGAGTTCGCTTGCCGCTGAGGCCGTCGCTCAGTCGCTCGCGATTGAGGAAATTACGGTTACATCTCGTAAGCGTGAAGAAAGCTTGCTTGAGATTCCGGTTTCTGTGACCGCGTTCTCGCAAAGTGATATCGACGCTCTTGGCGTAAGAGACCTAGAATCGCTCTCAAAGGTCACTGCCGGCTTTGTTCTCGATAACGTTGGCCCTGGCGGGTCCGGTGGGCGTCAAAACCCAGCCATTCGTTTTCGTGGCCTAGCCGTTCAGCAGCCCAGCCCAGCTTCTCGTGCTGGTGCGGTGTTCTGGGATGGCGGTTACATCTCTGACGGTGCAGGCATTCTGCCTCTCATGGATTTAGAACGCGTTGAAATAATCAAGGGTCCCCAGACTGCGTTCTTTGGCCGCAACACCTTCGCTGGTGCCGTGAGCTATATTCCAGCGGAACCTGGCGATGAATTCTCGGGCAGGGGATCTGTCGATTTCTCGCCGTCACAACAGAGCAGCTACAACGTTACCGCTGCTGCTGGCGGTCCGATTACGGATACGGTTGGTCTTCGCGTTGCCGCGACCCAGAACCGCAAAGGCGCTGACTTTGAGTACGATAATGGCGATCCGGCCGGCGAAGAAAACACCACCGCAATTACGGCTGTGTCGACTTTCCAGGCCAACGAAGACTTTAAGCTCAAAGCGTCTGGTTTTTATGTCCGGTCCGATGACACCCGGGCGCAACAGTCTCAGCGTGCAAACGTTCCGCTGGGTAGTTGTGATTTGACCTATGGCGGTGAAATTCGAAATGTTGCCGATGGTTCAAGTGGCGGCACGTTCACGACAGATCTTTCTACGAGACCTGCAGGAAATGTATTCTGTGGCAACATCCCTGACTGGGATGTGGTTGAGCCAAGCCTTTCCGATGTTGGCAAGCTCACCTCCAGCACGCCTTTGTTCCTATTTTCAAACCCGCTGTCCTTTGTTCAGACACTTCCTCAAGAAGTTCAAGGAAAAGGCATTCCCAGCGCACCAGATGGCTTGGGTGCAGAATACAAATTATGGCGGGTCGATTTTCAGGCTGACTATGATCTTGCCAATGACGCAACGATTAGTGCTCAGTTCACCCGGGGTGAGTCCACTCACCAAGTTTTGTGGGACAACAACTTCGGCACACCGGCAGGATTTTTTCTTGCGTCCGGACCGTGGCTCGCAAATATTGCGACAGCTGTTCAAGATACCTACGCCGAGGCGCGGTATGCCTCCAGCGGTGAAGAACGCCTGCGCTACATGCTCGGCGTGAGTTACTACAAGCAAACCAATGACCAGGCTGCATTTTCTTCGTTCGGTGCAACTCACAACCTAAACTTCTCAGAAGGTAAAAACATCGGCGTCTTCGGTTCGATCGATTACGACGTATCCGAAGAATTCACGGTGTCCTTGGAAGGCCGTTGGAACGAAGACACGCAAACCACTCTGTATGATGGTATTTCAACCGTCTCAGCTAGGGTAGTAATTGATCCAGCCACTGGCCTGCCGACAGGTGCGATTACTGACCTGGAACAAAAGTACGATAAGTTCATGCCGCGCGTGATCTTGTCATACCAACCCATGGACGACATGAACCTCTACGCCAGTTGGTCTAAGAGTAATCTGCAGGGTATTTTTACCAATGCGGTAGACTACTCTGCAGCAGTGGGAGTCCCTCTTTCGAACTTCTTGGGTGATTTCACGCCAACGCAAGCATTGTCAGCCTTTGAAGTCGGCATAAAACACAATGTGGGTGGTTGGTTTAATTACTCCATTGCGGCCTATCACATGGACTGGGACAACCAGACCTTCTTCGAATTGAGCCCCGCACCATTTTTCACCGCGGCTAATCTGTCCGGCGATGCCAGAATCAAGGGCGTGGATATTGAGATCGATGCCGTGCCGACTGACTGGCTGCGGGTCACGGCAGGTGTGTCTTACAACGACGTTGAGTTGACAGACTTTGCTGGTGCTGGGTCTGTCGCCACCTCAGTACTGACGGGCCCGGGCTTGCTGTCCGCTGGTCAGCAAATCTCCGCTGTCGGCAATCGTCCACGGTATACGCCGAACTGGACCGGAAGCATTTCCACAACCTTCCAGCTGGGTGAGTTGGCTGGGATGGAGAACGATATCTGGCTCCGTGTCGACAGTATCTACCAGGGTAATTTCTTCGTCGACAACTTCGAGTACAACAAGGTGGCTGGGTACTGGAAGTTTAACGCCCGGCTCCATGCCGACATCAACGACAATTTTGCCGTTGAACTCTATGGCTCGAACCTGACAAACGATCTCAGCCACAACACGGCTGTTGGTACGACCAGCATCTTCTTTGGCACAGACCGTAAGAATTTTGCCACTCTACCGCGCAAGAGAGAGTTTGGTCTTAAGTTCCTGACCAACTTCTAAACTCTTACGACATACAAAAAATTGGCCGGCTGTATCTTCGGGTGCAGCCGGTTTTCTTTTGTGTTCAGTATCCTTCGTTTGGCTCAATCGAATACCGTAAGAGCAGTTGCTGACGGCCTAATGTTTTCTAGAGTCAACGGCTTGTATGGATTTGTTAACCGATACTCGTTTGTAAATCCCTGAACTCATTGAGCACGCACGATAAATTTTCGAAAACCCCGTCATGCATGGGCTCGTTCCTCGCAAAACGCGATTTTTAGTTTTTTGACGTGGAGTTTCGGGGTGAGATTTAGGGGTCGTTGACGGCGACTTGAACCCGGTCATCACCCTCTTTATGAGCCTCCACCTTATCAAGGTGGTCTTCCTAGGTGTCGGCGCACTCTGCCAAGGCGAGAGCCAACACATCGTCGATGGGCTTCTCCAATCGCTCGGCCAGCGCTTTCAAGCGGGCTTCTAGGCCTTCTGATATGGTGACTGTGACGGATGTCGCATTCACCGGCCGCTACTTATTTTGAGGTCGGTTTGTTGCCGCCCCGATGCCGTTAATGCCTGACTAACCGTAGATATGCGATACTTTGCCCCTACATGACCAAATCACATGGTCGGCGAGGGATATGGTTACGTTAAAAAAACCTAAAAACATTAAGAAAGCTCAAAAGCCGCCAGCGGAGAAGACGTTGCGTGGCTGGTGGTTCTGGCTCTCTAACGGCTTATCAGTCTTCATCTGGATGACCCTGCTGGGCGGTGGGGTGTTGGGTTATTTTGCGCTCGGCTTACCGAATGTTGATGAAGTTGTCGCCTCGACTCGACGCCAACCCATCTTGACCGTTCGGGACGCACAAGGTGGGGACATTGTTCGCGTTGGTGCTCTTTACGGCGAAGCGATCTCTGTCTCTGATTTGCCGCCCGCCTTGCCTGCTGCTGTGATGGCAATTGAAGACCGTCGCTTCTACAGCCATTTTGGCATAGACCCCCGTGGCTTTGTACGCGCCATGCTCGCAAATATACGGGCTGGCTCTGTGGTTCAGGGCGGGAGTACAATCACTCAGCAGGTTGCAAAAAACCTTTTTCTGACGTCGGAACGCACGATTAGTCGGAAGATTAGAGAAGCTATCCTGGCGGTGTGGCTTGAGCAAAAATTTACTAAAGAGCAAATCTTAACGCTCTATCTGAACCGTGTGTACTTGGGCTCCGGAACTTACGGGGCTGAAGCGGCCGCCCAAACTTATTTTGGGCGTTCTGCTCGTGACGTCTCTGTGTATCAAGCGGCGATGATTGCGGGGCTTATGAAAGCCCCATCCCGCTATAATCCAAAAACGGACATCGATTCTGCGCGTGCGCGGACGGCGGTTGTTCTGCAGGCCATGGTCGATGCAGGGTATCTGACGTCCGCGCAATCAGAAGCTGCCAAGAGTGGCGGTCAGGTGAGTGTGAGTAAAGTTGTTTCTGGTAGGGGGCGTTATTTCGCCGATTGGGTTCTCGCGACGCTGGATGGCCTTATCGGACCCATTGAAGACGACCTTGTCGTCCAC
>Ga0302117_10000665_pt1 | contig 15411 bp, 11 predicted proteins | sample AG5_322_MG_FD_203112 | JGI IMG/M metagenome (GOLD analysis project Ga0302117, IMG submission 203112) | Marine microbial communities from Western Arctic Ocean, Canada - AG5_32.2 | ecosystem: Environmental > Aquatic > Marine > Oceanic | place: Canada: Western Arctic Ocean | collected 2017-10-01 | reverse complement strand
GCGGATATTTACGGTCCAAGTTTGCCGATCATGACCGGACGCCGTGGAGAAAAACCTTCTGTATCTGAAAATCGTTTGATTCCGCTGGAATCATTTGGGATGCATACTTTGTCAATTGGAAACCTGGTTGAAGAAAATGACGCTGTTATCTGGCGTGGCCCTATGGTTCACCAAGCGCTTGAGCAACTGTTGCGAGATACAAACTGGCCCGGTGGTGATTTTATGATCATTGACATGCCTCCTGGTACCGGAGACGCACAGCTTTCTTTGTCTCAGTTGTGTGAACTTACAGGAGCAATTATTGTTTCTACCCCTCAGGATGTCGCGTTGATTGACGCAGTAAAGGCCGCGCAAATGTTCAGCAAAGTCGAAATTGACATTTTAGGGATTGTCGAAAATATGAGTTTTTTCACCTGCCCCAAATGCGGTGAAGAAACTCCAATCTTCAGCCAGCACGGTGCTGAAGATGCCTGTAAGAAACTGGAAGCACCTTTTCTAGGTGCCATCCCCATTGAACTGCAGGTGCGTATAGGCGGGGACGAAGGCAAACCGTTGATGGCAAGCAACCTCGACTCACCTGCTACAACGGCATTTAAAAATATTGCCGATAATTTGGTAAAAGTTTTGGAAAGTTAATTGATCTTCATAAAAATAAGGAATAAAGTCAAATACCAATTGACTTTTTAGCCCTCTCTGATAATATTTAATGTCCCTTTTGGGTCGGTAGCTCAGCTGGTAGAGCACCTCACTTTTAATGAGGTGGTCCGGAGTTCGAACCTCCGCCGACCCACCATAAATCAAGTTACTTACGAGTATTTGAGTGACTGAAATTAAATTGCATTTGGATAATTTTTTTTGTATCTACTCGTACATTTTAATACCCTCGTTCCAATTTTTTTCTCACCGGGACTAAAATTTTTTTGAAAATTATTCTATGTTCCTGCTGATATCCATGACTTGGGATTCGGTCGCTTAATACTTCTTTCAATATTCTTCAAAGTCTTCCTCGGAACATTACCGTTCTTGTCTACTCCTGCTAACAGATTGATGTACTGGCTAGAATATTTCTGCTTAGCATCAACCTCATGATACTTCATTGCTTGCTTATAGTAACAGGGCATTTACTCTTGTGCAAAGCGTCTAAAAAGTAATCAACTGTTTTTTAGAATTACTAGAAATTGTTGATTTGCTTTATCTATAAAATATATTTTAGTAATTTGCCCTTAAAATAAAATATTAAATACTTGTATTATCTATACTTTACATATAGTTCATACATTGTTTAATTTATGGATATAAGCAAATATGCTATGAATTAAGCATTGAAACCAGAATATTCTTGTTTCTCAATATATGATTTAAGGTCTAATAATGAAAAATGTATTTTTTATTTTCGTTTTAATTTGCCTTTCCGTGGGGATTATCAGCTCTTGTTCATCCGATGATGAGGCAGTTGTTGCTACTGCTACAACTGCTGCTGAAGCTGCTCCTGCTGCTCTAACAGGAACAGCAACAACGATAGCAGGCACTACTTATACTTATACAAAATCAATGATGTCTCGCTGTAGAGCCGCGGGAGTAGATTCTGAGGAAGGAGATACTTTATATTATAACAAACAATTATTTTTACATGACAATAAGACACTGGAATATAATGACCAAACTTACAGTAATAGTACTTGTACAAGCAAGCTAAGCAGTTATACTTATAACAGTACTAAAAATGATGGTTGGGACCCTGCTTCTTTCGATAATGCATCATATGAACAAAATTCTACTGATCGAGTTTTCACAGATACAATTACTGATAATTCAAGCAACGTGTTAGACAGTAGCACATATCATGTGCTGATTTTTAATCAACCAAATTGTGGTGGCAACGCAGGTCAAGGGTTCATGATCGCTTATCTAAAAAGTGCTACTGAAATACAATTGTCTAGTAAGTCTTGCAAAACTCCCGTAGGTACATGGAGCGGCTCTGATAACGACTCTAATGCTTATTCTTTAGACTATGTTTTTACTTCTCAATAAGTAATCTTTTTTTATTTGAGTTGATCAACATCAACAAAACTAAAAAGTTCAGTCACACACTCAGTTGTGCGACTGAACTCCCTCACTAAATCCTTCACAAGCCAGAGAGTCTCCACTAACCTCCACACATTGTAATTCACACTAAGTTCTGGTGCTGATTTACTCAATTTGAGTTTGAATCCTACGATGCGGCTGTTGCTGCTTATGAAAGTCCTTCCTACCAAAAGCATTAGCAGCTTTAGATAACGTTTCGGACAGGGATATTAGAATCTTTGAGGGTATTTAGATTTTAAATAATAAAGGCAATAGGATCCAAAAACTGGTTATTATAATTAGCCAGTTATAACCATTTTAAGTAGCCTATTTTGCACGAATAACACAGCACCAAAAGTCCTGTTTAATTTAGTAATCACAATATTCCTTTCAACGAGTTCATTATTTATTCCCAACTGTATCATCTCTTCTCTATTAGAATCATGACTTTGAGCAAGTTAACGCATACATAATCTATGTCAAACAGGTGTGTCTTTCGACATTTGGAAAATCTCTGGCACTAAGTTTTAGCTGCTCGATTACTCTGCTAATTAAAATAACCTATTAGGCCGAACGCACAATCCCTTATACAGAGAAGTTAAACTTGCTATTGTGCGTATTTTGCGATATTAAGATACAGCAGAAACGCAGAACTTCCTTAGACTCTTCCAGCAGCAGCATCTAAAATTAGGAGTAATATGAAAATTTTGTCAGTTACTATCAGCAGAAAATTGTTTTTCATTTTCTTAATCAATTCAATTATTACTGTCACTATTTCAGGAATGGTTATTTTTTCATTTTTGGGATTATCCGGTCAATTCAATGTTAATTCAGAGCTTTCAACCTATAAAAGTACACTTGATTCTATCAGGATTGAGCAATCAAAGCTGAAGGGTCATGCGCAATCATTTTATTTGAATGTGTCAGATCAAACCATCAAAGAAGGACTGGCAGACATAGGTGCTTCAATTATCTTTATTAATGCATCTCTGGAAAAATTGACAGATGACAAAAACCAGACGATCAACAGCAGTTCTCTTGAAAGTCTTCACAGATACAATTTGATAGACGATCAACTGCTAAAAATTGATTCTTTGAGAGCAAAATACGGAGTAGCGAAGTCTGCAGAGGTTTATGACGCTGAATTAAAAACGCTGAAAAATAAGCTTAAAAATAACACTTTTATCTATGACTTCCATCTGGATGATTTAATTGCCAGGACAGGAGACAAAAATCTAAATCAACTTATAAGTTCTTCAAAATTTAAGACTGTTATTTCAAAGGATTTGGAACAGATTAAAAAAGGAGTAAAAAATCTAAATCTTTTTACCAATAGAATTGCCGAGGTTTCCAATGAGAAGATGAACTCGGGTCCTGTTGCAAAAAAGAATATATCTAATCTAATCAATGCCTTTAATGAATTTAAGGGTAAAAGGAAGAGAATAATTTTTAAAATTAGATCAAAAAGGAGTCTGGTTGCAGGCAAACCGGAATACGAAACTTTCATGCAACAAATGCTTGGCGGTGAGGCTGATGGAGTGGATGGATTCCAGAAAAAAGAATACCTCAATAAAAATTTATTCTATCAGTTGGATCAACTAATTGTTGAACTCGATGAAATCATGAGCGGATCTCAGGCAAAAAGGGATAAAGTTGGTTCTGCAAATAGTTCAGATCTTGATTGGATGTTAGATGACTTTAAATTTCTCCGAGATGATTTGGCCAAGATTGTCAATGAAACAGAGTCAAAGAACAACATTGATGCATTCTCAAATGTTGACAAACAGTTTGTGAAGACTTTCGAGAGTGTTAAGAAGTCTGGTTTACTGGTTAGTGAAAGTGAATTGCTGGACAACAAATATACAGAGTTGAATCTTGGCTTGTCCAGGATACTGGATGACATCAATGCTGTGCTCACTATAGACATAAACACAATCAATGCCAGCGTTATTGGTGAAACTGACACTTTCATCTGGGTAGTGATGATCATCACCATAATCGGACTGCTTATCAGCCTCATCTTTGGCTTTCTGGTGAGAAGGTCGATCACAGCGCCGGTGAATGACCTGGTCAACATGTCAAAGGACATTGCACAGGGTGAAGGAGATTTAACCAAAAGGATTGTGATAGCCGGCAAAGACGAACTCGGTGATCTGTCAACCTGGTTTAACATGTTTCTTCAACGTCTCAACAATATGGTAGTTGAGGTCAAAAAGCATGCCTCAAACATCAATGTTTCCTCCCAAGAGATGGCTCTTGGTAACCAGGATTTGTCCAGCCGCACACATCAGCAAAGTTCTTCTCTGGAGGAAACCGCGACTGCGATGGAAGAAATTAACAGTATCGTGCAGAACAACGCGGAAGATGCTAAAAATGCCAATGAAATAACACAGAAAGCACAACAGTCTGTGGTTGACAGCAGAACCGAATTACTTGATACAGTCAACAAATCCATCGATACAAACCAAGAGATGCTGCAGAATCTACAAAGTACCAATACGAGTGTGGTTACAGCCATGGAGGAAATAATGGAAAGCTCCAAAAAGATTGAGGGAATCACCACGTTAATGAACGACATAGCCTTTCAGACTAACCTACTGGCACTCAATGCCTCAGTCGAGGCGGCACGTGCAGGAGAGCACGGTAAAGGATTCGCTGTTGTGGCGTCAGAGGTTCGTAAACTTGCTCACCGTTCCGCAAAAGCATCTACTGAAATTGGCGTGTTGGTTCAGACCAGTCTCGAACACATAACCTCCGGTCGGAATCTTGTCAAGGATGGAGAACAAGGCATGGACGAAATGAGAACTAAAATTGAAACCATGCTCAATAACCTCAAATCTGAGAGTGATTCAAATCTTAACGGAATTCTACACTCAGTAAAAGAAGTTTCAGAAGTGATGGAAAACATCAAGGTTGCTTCTCAGGAACAAGCTGAAGGAGTAGATCAGATCAACAGAGCGATTGCAGATATGGACCGAATTACTCAGGAAAACTCAGCACTTGTTGAACAGAACACAACCGCAAGTCAACACATGGCAGAGGAAGCAGAAAACCTGCAGGATCTGCTTAACACCTTTAAGGTAGAAGAAAGTGATGCCAGTTCCTCTGAACATATAAATGAGAATAAACAGAATAACCTCAAACTTGGTCAAAACAAATTTAAACAAATTCCAGACAAAACGGTAACAGGAAAGCCGGCTTCACAGACTCAAAACACAGTAAACGAGAATTTACCACCTTTCAAATGATCAACTTGACTTCAATCCATAATTGTACTGACAACAGTTTGAGATGCTTTTGAGTAACTCATCAAATATTGTTGCCTCCAGAGGCAGGTTGATCAAGGTTAATGAACCGACGGACGCGGAATTTAATCTATTCAGAGACCTTGTTCTAAAAGATCTTGGCATGGAATGGGGAGATGACAAGAAATATCTGCTCTATGCACGAGTACAGCGAATACTACAGGAACGCCAGTTGGAAACCTTTCAAAGTTATTATGATTATATTGAAAGGGAGGAGAACAGGAAGGAACTACAGTTGCTCTACAATGCCGTCACAACTACCAAAAGTGGATTTTACCGAGAGAAGCAGCATTTTAAGTTCATTCGGGAAAATGTTTTTCCGGAGATGAAAGATCAAAAAAGTAATCAGTATTCAAAGCTTAGGTTCTGGAGTGCAGGTTGTTCCAGTGGAGAGGAAACCTATACTTTAGCCATGGAAGCACATGATTTTTTTGGTACATCTAGGGTCTCAAACGGAGGTTTACGTATCCTAGGTTCTGACGTTAACACTGGTGTACTTGAATTCGCCATAAATGGAGGATATACCGAGGAGCAGATTAGTACTATCCCTGACTCTCTCAAAAAAAGATTTTTGGTCCAGGCCTCGGTTGGTCAAATTGATCTTCAAAGAAGGATCAATAAAGACATTCAGAAATTAATTCAATTTCGTCAATTCAATCTCATGGCTACTGCATATCCAATTGCAACTAAGTTCCAACTGATATTTTGCAGAAATCTGCTTTATTACCTGCATCCCAAAAAGAGGGAATACCTGTTGAAAAAGCTGGTGGATAATCTTGAAATAGGGGGTTGGCTCGTGCTAGGTATTACTGAAACCGGTTACAAGTTAGATGGAATGAAAAAACTGGCTTTCAGCATCTATCAAAAAGACTGAATCAAATTTATATATTCAAAAAAACTGCTATGGATATTGAGCTCGAAAATACAGGAATTAAAGTAAAAGGCAATTGTGTCATTCAGGAACTCCTGCCTTTACAAAAGACTATGCTGGAAATGATCGAGTCTGAACGCAGCAGTGTAGAGCTTGATTTATCAGGCATAGAAGCCATTGATACAGCAGGGGTTCAACTTCTCGCTGTTTGTCGTAATAACGCATTGGAAAAAGGAAAGACCTTCCGAATTACCGCTGAGTCTGAAGCAGTCAGGGAAGCACTAATAATAACAGGATTGGAATCATTATTTGAAGATTCAAAGAAAGATTAGCTCGTTATGCCGGCAAAAATAATGACAGTTGACGATTCGAGAACAATCCGCGGACAAGTCCGGAGGACACTCGAAGAACAGACTAAAGAAAATTACACAATTATTGAAAAGGAAGATGGTTTAGAAGCATTACGCTGGCTTTCTAGCTGTTTGCGTAAAGATCTCCCAGATGTGATTGTTCTTGACCGGAACATGCCAAACATGAGTGGAGACGAGTGCATCAAAATTCTCAAGTTGGATGAGGACTGGAAGAATATACCGGTACTTTTTCTCACTGCACAAAGTGACATCCGCCAGTTAGTACTTGGTCTCGCAAAACTAGGAGCGGATGATTACTTACCTAAACCGTTTGATTTTGACGAACTAGCGGCGCGTGTCAAAGTGATGGTAAGAATTAAACAGGCAGAGGACGAATCCCGCAGGCTCAACAAGGATTTGGGAGTTTCACTGATTCTACAGAAAAAAGCATTTGAGGAGTTAAAGACCACAAAAATTCGTTTGGCCGAAACAGAAGCTGCAGCAAAACTGACTGCAGTCTTTGAAAAGTTTGTTCCAAAGGAATTTATAAAACGTATTGCCCCGGACGGACTGGAACATTTAAAATTTGGAAAAGCAGACACTGACTTTATCAGCATACTTTTCTGTGATATCCGTTCCTTTACTACTCTTTCTGAAAAAATGAATCCACAGGAACTTGTGGATTTTCTCAATGATTTTTTCAAACGGATGACAGGACCTATATCTCAAAACAAAGGTTTTGTTGATAAATTCATTGGTGACGCGGTCATGGCTTTGTTCAGTATTCCGAAAGATCCAAATGCGGGAGATGCCTTGAACAGTGTCAGAGCCGCAATTGGGATGCAAGAGCAGGTTGCATCTTTCAACAAAGATAATGAAAGAACAGACGATAATCTGCTAAGGGTTGGAGTTGGAATTCACAGCGGACCTGTGATTATCGGAACAGTTGGTTCGGAAGAACGTATGGAGTCTACTGTCACCGGAGACACAGTAAATCTTGCCTCGAGATTGGAAGGTTTAACGAAGTTCTATAAAAGTAAAATATTAATTTCTCAGTCAACTTATGAGTTTATTAAAGATGATGAGTCGCTGGAGTTTCGTGAACTTGACCTTGTTCAAGTAAAGGGCAAAGAAGAACCTGTCACCATTGTTGAAGTCTGCAACAGTGACCCTGAACCAATTCGTGAACAAAAACTAGCAAGTCGTGAAAAATTCGCTGAAGCATTGATAAGCTACCGTGCACAAAAATGGTCAGCAGCAACGACAAAATTCAAATCCTGTTTGAAAGACTGTCCTGGAGACGGAGCTGCAGCATTTTACCTGGAGCGCTGCAAAATATTTAAGAAAACACCTCCTCCAAAAGACTGGAAGGGGCAGCAGATTTTTGAACAGAAATAATAATTAATTGAACAAGTAACAAATAATAATCATTCAACACAGGCAGAGACAAAGTGGACAATCCAGCTTTGGAAGAATTTGTTGAGGAAGTCGAGGAGATACTCGAGGATTTGGAAGAAGGAGTCCTTGAACTCGAAGTCCAACCGAAGAAACGCTCACTGATCGACCGTATCTTTAGAAATATGCACACCATAAAAGGTGGAGCAGGAATGGTCATGGAGACAGAACTAGCGGAATATGCTCATCATTTCGAAAATCTGCTTGACAAAGCACGTAACGGAGAAATTGTCTGTACTCCTGAAATGGCATCTCTGCTCTTGAGTTCAATTGATGGATTCAGATCTTTTATGGACAGAATTCGTGAAGGTGGTGAGGTAAATCACGAACTTATAGACAAGACACTGACTCAACTGCAAGAATTTGAAAGTAATGCAGGCAAGCCTTCGAGCAAACCACCTGCAGAAAAAACTGCTGAGAAAAAAACTGCCGCAACCCCAAAGGCAGAACCAACTCCTGATGAAAAGATAGAAGCGGAAGAAAGTCCTCCACAGGAAGATAAAACTGCTGAAAGCGAAAAGACTGAAGAGCAGGAAGAAGTTCTGTGGGATGATGAAGATGAAGGAGAAGAAACAGCTTATATGCTACATCTTAAATTTGATTCCGAAATGTTGCGCAAAGGTTCAGATCCGATACTTTTGCTTAAAGATTTGAAAGAGTTAGGAGATTTTAATATTATTCCTCATTTAGGAAAATTGCCTGATCTGAAGAACCTTGATCCTGAAGATATTCATCTCTGGTGGAGTGCGAAGCTCGTCACCACCAGACCACCTGAGGAAATTGAAAATATCCTCATTTTCTTTCAGGACGAGAAAAATGAAGTCAAGTTTGAACCAGCGGAAACTCCGCCTGAAGATCCAGGACTTGCCTCATTAGGAATATATGATGATCAGGAAAATAAGGAACAGGAACATAGACAAGTTGATCAAGCAGAAGTAGATGCAAAATTAGCAGAGAAACAAGAACCTGTTCTGGAAGCGGAAGAAGGGCAAAAGGTAGAAGAAGTTCAAGAAACTGCAAAAGAAATTCCCGCTGAGGCAGTTTCGACTGAAGAAGAACCAAAAGCAGCAGTTCCTGCAGTACAATCGCAACAATCTCCTCCAAAGGATGACACGAAGAAAGACTCTGGTATCAAGGCCACACAGTCAATTCGTGTAACGACTGATAAACTTGACAAACTGCAAAACCTAGTTGGTGAAACTGTGATCAATCAAGCACGACTGCACCGCTTGAGTGACAAAATAATGGAGATAGATGTGAACCTTGGTGAGATGCTTCTGCAGTTTGTTGAGGACAATGAAAAGTCCGTATATGAACTTCAGGAACAAATCCTCCAGGTACGCATGATTCCAGTGGGAAGTATTTTAAATAACATGAAACGAACGGTTCGTGATTATGCTACTCGCAGCAAAAAGAAAATTAAACTTGAAATTGAGGGTGGTGATACAGAACTGGATAAAACAGTCACAGAACAGCTTCAAGGACCGTTGGTTCACTTAGTTCGTAATTCAATGGATCACGGGATAGAAGATTCAGAAACACGAGTAAAAAATGGTAAGGATCCTACCGGCACCATTTTACTTAAAGCATCGCAACAGGAAGGTTATGTAATAGTAGAAATAGAAGATGACGGAAAAGGCATTGATTCCAAAGTTATCTTTGATTCTGCAGTGAAGAAAGGATTTATCAATGAAGCAGATATACTGACTGAAGACGAAATTTACAAATTACTGTTCCTTCCAGGGTTTACAACTACTACCGAAGTTACTGACGTTTCCGGACGAGGAGTAGGTATGGACACCGTAAAGCGTGACATTGAAGCCTTGCTTGGAACAATTGAAATTTCAAGTGAACTACACAAAGGTACCAGTACTAAACTTAAATTGCCGCTGACACTTGCCATCATTGAAGGAATGATGATTGATATAGGTAATCAGATTTTCACAATTCCTCTTCTTTCGGTTAATGAGTCACTGAGGCCTATTCCAACACAAATCAAAAAAATTAAAAACAAAGGTGAACTAGTGGAAATTCGTGGTGAATATATTCCCATGTTACGCCTGCATGAGCGTTTGAACATCAAACCTAAGTACAAGGAACCCACTGAAGGCCTGGTAGTTGTTGTGCAACACGGAAACCAAAAACAATGTCTTTTAGTCGATGAAATAGTAGATCAAGGACCGGTAGTTATCAAGAGTATGGAAGATAATTTTATTCAGGTACCTGGTATTGCAGGAGCTACCATTCTCGGCGACGGCAAAGTTTCATTCATTTTAGATATAGCAAGTCTTGTTAATTGAAACCCAAAGAAAAGGGAGTGATGGAAAATAATCAAAGCAAAAATTACCTAGGTTCAGTAAATCTTTCTGATGAAGATCTGGAAGACATGAGCTTGGAGGTTTCCTACAGCGAAGGTACGAGGTTAATAACCTTCATTCTTGGTGATGAAAAATACGGTCTGAACATTCTTAAAGTACGTGAACTTATCAGCTTTCCGGAGGGGCTGACACGTATTCCCGGAATGCCTGATTACATTATTGGAATGTTCAACCTAAGAGGACTGGTGATTCCTGTAATGGACCTGCGGGAAAAATTTAAGATGTCAGGTGAGGAAAGGCATGAGTTCTCAGTCATCATCATTGTTGAAGTAGAAGATAAAAACATTGGTCTTACTGTAGATTCTGTTTCCGATGTAATTTTTGTCAAGGAAGAAGACATCCAGGAGACGACTGAGTTAGCAGTAAATGTTGATACTAAATTTATTAAAGGCGTCGCTAAAACTAAGGATGAAATGGTAATCCTACTGGACATAGACTTTCTGTTATCAAAAGCAGAATTTGACACATTATTGGAAGAAGAGAACGAAGAATGAGAGAGAAACCGTCACCTCCTTACAAAGTACTTATCGTCGATGACTCTGCTGTAGTCCGGCAGACATTGAAGCAGATTTACTCCTCGGATCCTGAACTGGAAGTCGTTGGGACTGCACCGGATGCTCTAATCGCACTCCGTATGTTAGGTGAATCAAAACCTGATGTTATCAGTCTTGATGTACAGATGCCCAGGATGGACGGGCTGACTTTTCTTGAACGCCTGATGAAGTCCAACCCAATGCCGGTCGTAATGGTCAGCGCGTTAACTACTCAGGGCAGTAAAGAAGCATTACGCAGTTTAGAACTTGGTGCTGTTGATATAGTAGAAAAACCTAAATTAGGTGTCAGAGAGGCACTTGAAGAAATTTCGATCCAGATTTGCGATAAAATAAAAGCCGCGGCACAGTCCAGAGTCATAACGCCGCATCAACGCTTTATAACTCCCGCGAAAAAATTTAGTGCTGATGCTATTCTTGCTGCGACAAATCCACCAACGGGAATTAAAGGGCAGGATTCATTAATTGCCATTGGAGCATCTACAGGAGGGACTCTTGCACTGAGAGAGGTCCTTTCACCTTTACCGGCTGATATGCCAGGTATTGTGATTGTACAGCATATGCCGAAAGCTTTTACCACTTCTTTTGCGGAAAGTCTTAATAATGAATGTCGCTTGAATGTGTGTGAAGCCAAAGAAGGAGAAAAAGTGGAACGTGGTAAGGTCTTGATTTCACCCGGTGATCAGCACATGATGCTCAAACTAGTAGGCAAAGAGTATACTGTTACCATGGACAGCGGAGAACTTGTTAACCGTCACCGGCCTTCAGTCGATGTCCTTTTCCGCTCAGTAGCAAATCTTGTTGGAAAAAAATCAATTGGAGTGATCCTGACAGGAATGGGTGATGACGGTGCGGCCGGCTTGTCAGAAATGCACGATGCCGGTTCACTGACCTTAGCCCAGGACGAGGAATCCTGTGTAGTCTACGGTATGCCGCGTAAAGCCGTGGAATGCGGTGCAGTGGATGAAGTGAAAAACCTTGAAGGAATCGTCAAACGCCTGATTGCACTCCGTTGAACCAAAGGGCATTCAGCACAAGGAGATGAGCATGAAACATTACTATAATCCTTCCCTCTTGATGAAATCAATTTCTGCTAGAGTTGAGAAAATTCAAACAGAAAATAATACAGTAAAAACTGTTGACAGCTAAATTATTATGTGCTAATTTTCTGGTTAATTTCTCTCAGAAAAAAAAATAACTTATCAAGGTTATTCATGCTAAAATCTTCGTTTAATATTCAGAATTTTCTTCTTCTTTGTTTTATTATTTTCTGTAGTTCTTCATCTGTACCTGTCTATGGCGGCGAGACACCATCAGTTCCAGGCACCAAGGTTTATTTCATAAATTTAATTGAAGGTCAGAAAATTAAGAGTCCATACCTTGTACAACTCGGTCTGACAAGTGAGATGGGAATCGCACCTGCACTGGCTGACTGGCCTGATACCGGTCACCATCACATAATAATCGACTCAACTATTACTAAAATGAACAAGTCGATCAGCAACAAACACGTTCATCTGCATAAGGGACAAACAGAAATTTCGCTTAAACTGCCAGCAGGTAAACATACAATTCAAGTTTTCTTTGGAGATTATTCCCATATTCCTCACGATCCTCCAGTAATGTCGGAAGTCATTAATATAACTGTTGAATAAAATTTATCTATGTTCTTAAGACGTTTGACAATTCGGAACCAGTTAGTGTTTGTAATTATAATTGGTGGTATTCTTTCGCTGTCCACCATGGCTTATGTACTGATACGAATGCACAGCAATTTTGCTGAGTATCAGTTTATGCTCAGACATGAACGCTTAACCACTCTTATGGCCAGTGAAATGGCTCCCGCGCTACATCTCAGTGATGGCCGAATTATCGGTAAGAAAGTTAAGGCCTTTGTGTCAACGGTGGAAGAAAATTTGATCCTGCTTAAGGCATACAATCTTGAAGGTGATGAGGTCTTTGAAAAACGTAACCGAGATCAAAGCCCAGACTTGAACGACAAAATCCGGAAACATCTACGGAAGCTAAAGCAGGGTGAAGAATTTAGAGAAGATTTTCCTGAAACTGTAATTCTACTCCAGCCGGCTTTTCTTCCTGGTGATGAAATAGGCGGTTTCATTGGTGTTGCCTGGAGCAAGCAGGAATTAACTGAACTTCGCTGGGAACTGATTCAGATGGCTCTGATAATTACTGCCGCAATTCTGATTTTGGGTGGTATTATCATTATCTTCATCCTCCATTATTTTATTACCAGACCTGTTGGTAAAATGGTGATGTTGATTGACCATGAATCACAGGAAATTGCCGATGCAAACCGCAAACTTGCAGAACGGACACAACGACAAAGTTCCTCTCTTGAAGAAACTTCTGCGTCAATGGAGCAGATGTCAAGTATTGTGTATAATAATGCAGACGATGCAAAAAAAGCCTCAGAGCTTGTACGTTCTGCGCGTGACAAAGTAGATTCAGGTCGCGAGGAACTGCAGGAAGCCGTCAGTAGCACCATTGAAACAAATGAACGTACAATGGCTGAACTTCAAACCGCCAACTCTCATGTAGTGGAAGCAATGGGTGCTATTTCTGAAAGCTCTACTGAAATATCCGGAATAATCACCTTGATCAACGACATCGCTTTTCAAACCAATTTACTGGCACTAAATGCTTCAGTTGAAGCAGCACGAGCCGGCGAACATGGAAAAGGTTTTGCGGTAGTAGCCACTGAAGTCAGAAAGCTGGCTCACCGTTCTTCCAAAGCTGCAACCGAAATTGGCAAACTCGTCGAACTTGAAATGCAGAGTATAAAAAACGGTAGAGAATTCGTTGAAGGAAGCGACATTGCTCTGAACAATATGAAAAAAGAAACTGAAGAAATGTTGCAGACCCTTAAGAATAAAAGCAATCTCAGTATGGATGAAATCTTGAATGCAGTTATTAATTTTGCTGAAATGATGGAAAACATTGAAGCAGCATCTTCCGAACATGCCAGCGGCATTAGCCAGGTCAATGTGGCAATTACGGACATGGACAAGCTCACACAGGAGAATTCCATGATGGTCGAGCAGAATGCATTGGCCAGTCAAAACATGGCTCTGGAAACTGAAAGGCTCGGCAGACTGTTTTCTTCAAGGGAAGGCAGACAAAAAAACATTTCTCTAGGCATCGGTGCTGAGCAGCACAACAGATCCACACGTGGCATCCCGGCAACTACCCAGCATGATTACAATTCAGCAGATGAACCGAGGGTTCCGCTGATTGAAATCCCTGAAAGAAGAAGAAACCTCGATAATTTTGAGTGAAACTAAATTATTGATTTTCCGGAAGACTAATACCTACTGACCGCTGCATTTAAGGGTCAGATCAACATGCAGAGAGGGCTGATCGTGCAGAGCGACTCTGATGTCTCTCTGACGTTCGTGCTAAAGGACCCTCAGCAGATGATTGTACTTCTTCTAGTGAACCAAGAAGCAACTGAGAGGACTTGGAGCACCCCCCCTTTATCTGCCAAACTAGAGTTACTGAATTCTTCACGATAACACGAAAACTGGTACTAAGACTTCTAGTCAGTATGCGGTATTTAGTGTGCTTTAAAATCCAAACAAGGAGGTAAATTGACAACATTAAAGATCAACGGAAAACAGCACACCCTGATACTAGATCCAGAAACCCCTCTGTTGTGGGCGCTCCGTGATCACCTTAAGCTCCACGGCACCAAGTACGGATGTGGTATTGAGCAGTGCGGTGCCTGCACAGTTCACGTCAACGGACGAGCAGTACGGTCTTGCGGTATCACAGTGGGAGACGTAGCAGGCAAGGCAATCACTACCATCGAAGGACTCTCTCTAAACAGTAATCATCCTGTACAGCAGGCTTGGACTGAAGTAGACGTACCCCAGTGTGGTTATTGCCAAACGGGTATGATCATGGCAAGCGCTGCTCTACTGGAGCGAAAAGCCCGGCCCACTGACAAAGACATTGATCGCTCAGTAACGAACATCTGTAGATGTGGAACATATAATCAAGTCCGTAAAGCTATCCACCTGGCTTCGCAAATTAAGGAGGGACTATGAGAATATTCCAACTCAATCGACGTGACTTCCTCAAATCATCAGCATTCGCAGGGGGAGGTCTGTTTCTTGGACTCTCAGGATTTGCGAAATTGGCAGAAGCTGAAGCAGGCAAAGCATTGCCTCCCTACCTCCGAATTGCTCAGGACGGAGGCATCCACCTCGGAGTACCAAGTGCTGAGATGGGACAGGGGATACACACCACACTGGCCATGTTCTTGGCTGAGGAACTGGAAGTTGAGATGTCTCAAATTAAACACATCGAAACTCTCCACCATCCAGATTTTAAGCATCCAACTTTTGCTGAGTGGACAAATAACGCAGCCAATTTTCAAATAACTGGGGGGAGTGTTTCTATTAGAGCATGGCATCT
>Ga0302117_10000663_pt1 | contig 15428 bp, 9 predicted proteins | sample AG5_322_MG_FD_203112 | JGI IMG/M metagenome (GOLD analysis project Ga0302117, IMG submission 203112) | Marine microbial communities from Western Arctic Ocean, Canada - AG5_32.2 | ecosystem: Environmental > Aquatic > Marine > Oceanic | place: Canada: Western Arctic Ocean | collected 2017-10-01 | reverse complement strand
CGCCAATTCTGTTGCGTAAGTTTGAAAACCGTTGGGAGGTCGTGCTGAGTCTCCAGCAAAATTCTTTGGTCAAATCGCCCGGCTTACAGGGGCCGATTGATGATGCGTTTCTGGATCGCTTTATGATGGTAAAACCGAGCGGTAAATCAATGAATGCCGCGCTTGGCAAGTGGGTTGATCGTGAAATGAACGAAGCCATTACGCAGTGGCATCGTCAATTCCGTGGCAACGCGCGCGTGATCTCGGACACGCATCTCACGCGAAAAAATTTTTCACAAAATCTGATTCTATGGGGTGACCCAAAAAGCAATTCGATGATTGCAAAAATTGCCGGTCACTTGCCAATTGTTTGGACTGAAAAAGGAATCCAACTCAAAGATAAATCGTGGCCTGCCGATAAATTTGTTCCGGTCTTGATTTATCCAAACCCGTTTGACCTCCGTTATTACGTAGTGATCAACAGCGGCTTTACATTTTCCAAGTACGGGCACTTGAGCAATTCCATGCAAAATGCAAAGCTTCCCGATTACGCCGTGTTGGATATGCGAGTGCCTATTACCGAACGCATCCCAAAGGGTGTCGCGCATGCTGGGTTTTTCGGTGAACGGTGGGAGTTGACCGAGAGTGAGGGGAAGGATTAACCACAAAGAACACTGAGATGAAAAATTGGATTTTGATTTTACTGATTGCCCCGATGACTTGGGCCGCGCCGAAGAAGCCGCAATTGCCGCCGGCCTTTGATCCGCCGGACCAACTTTTCCGAATGGCGCCAATGCCGCAATCAAGCCGAAGTATCGTTGTGCCCCTGTCCGAAACACTTCATCTAGCATTTGATACTGAACTGTGCCGCATTCACAGCGTTTGGCAGGGTGGGAGATTGAAGTTATTTGGGCCGGCCTATCATGGTGGGAAACGACCGTTCATTTGCCAACCGAACGGGCAGCGCCTTTGGGGTAATCCACCGATTGCTTCATGGCGTTTTTCGGAAAGCGAAGAACTCAAGGGGTCATACAAATCCTGTAAAACCAGATTCATTGGCATCAGCACAGACGTCGGTAAAGTGACGTTTGTTTATGAATTGCTGATCCCAAAAACCCCGCCGGTGAAAATCCGGGAATGTGTCTTTGCCATTAAAGACAGCGTGGTGCGCTTCATTGAAGTTGGGCCTTGCCCGCATGCTTTGATGTATCGGGCCCACGTTGAAAAAGGGAAGATGCCAACCCGATGGAATGGAAATCGCGCCCGCTTTGAGCGGCTCAATAACAAAACGATTGCAACCAATTTCCTGCGGCCGGTTGATACGCTGGGCGTGTTGAGATTTTCCAAGCATCAAGCAAATATCACTGTGGAGACCTTCACGGAGGAAGGGACGTTGAAGGGTAACCTTTTTCATCTCGAAGAGGGAAGCATCCTTGAAATGCAACTCAAATTCGCCAAGAGCAAGAATCCATTCACGTTTTATTTTTCATCTACTATTGAGCAGGAGAAAGGTTTCAATCTTTCTCATGAATTGCAAAACCTGACATTCAAGCAACCCGTGCCGCCACGAAAACCACTCATCCTTAAAGCAAACCCCCGCGCGCGGAGAAGTTTTGCCTTGAGTCCATATTATAAAACCGAGGCGTTTGCATTGCCGGAAAAAATGAATTTAATGGTGACGGGCATGGATTGGTTGGCGAAGGATCAATTGGCAGTTTGTACTTACGCCGGTGAAGTTTGGATTGTGGAGGGCGCCACGGGTCCAGTTGAAAAAATGAAGTTCCGCCGATTTGCCCGTGGCATGAATGAGCCCATGGGTGTACTGGTAAAGGACGGAAAAATCCACCTTGGCAACAAGGCCGAACTGACGCGATTGAGCGATACTAACAAAGACGGCATGGCCGATTTATTTGAATCTCTCAACCGTGATTGGGATTACACTGGCAGCTATAATGCGTTTTCGTATGGGCCGATACTCGACCGTAAAGGAAACTTCGTCGTGGCCAACGCCGGCCACGCCGGGCGCTGGGATGCACGCCATATGGGCTGGGCATTGCGCATGGCACCGGGCAGTGCCAAGGCAATTCCCTTTGCCAGTGGATTTCGCGAGCCGAATGGCATCGGCACTTTCGGGCCAGATAAGGATATTTTTGTAACGGACAATCAAGGTGCGTGGATTGGTGTGTGCCGTTTAAACCATTTACAGGACGGTAGGTTTTTCGGGCATCCCTCTTCAATTCCAGCGCGGAAGGAAATGTATGCGGGGCGAAAAACTTACACGTGGCCAGCAATTTGGTTCCCCTATAAATTGGCCCGCTCAACCAGCGGGTTCTGTGAAATTAAAGATGAGCGTTTCGGCCCCTTCAAAGGGCAAATGTTGGTTGGTGATTTTCAAAACGCAATTGTCACGCGTGTTCAGCTTGAAAAAGTAAACGGCGAATGGCAGGGCGCGGTGTGGCCGTTTTTGAAGGGATTCCAATCCGGCGTGAATCGGCTTGTGATGGGATCCGACGGCCATCTTTATGTGGGCGGCTGCAAGACCGTAGCGTGGGCGGCAAATGCGCCATTTTCACAAGGGCTAGAGAGGGTGAAGTTTAGCGGCAAAGTTCCGTTTGAAGTCAAAACAGTTCACGCCATGCCGGATGGGTTTGAGCTGACTTTCACAAAACCAGTTGACCCCAAAGCCGCTGGCGATGCGGCGGGATATGATGTGTGGCAATACAATTACAAATACCACAAAAATTATGGTTCACCGGAATTCGATCACGATGGCAAAAAAGACAGCTTCACGGTCATTGATGTGGCTAGCGCGACTGTGTCTAAAGATGGCTTAAAGGTGCGGCTCCGCCTCAAGGGTTGGAAAGCGGGTTACGTCACCGCCGTGCGCGGCTTGGATGCCCGCAGCGCCGCCGGCGAAAAACTATGGCACGACACGTTTTACTATACGCTGAACCGGATTCCACAGAATTGAGTGTTCACTGATAACAGTTGGCAACATGAGTGAATCCCACCTTGTTTCCGCAGTGTAATTCCGTTAAGTTATTCGCGATGAATGCTTGGCGTTTAATTCTCTGCAGTTTGGCTTTAGGCGCGATCGCGCTGGAGGGAAGAGAAGGGGAGCATTGGGCATTCCTCAAACCTCAACGTCACGCGTTACCAAAGGTGAATCAGGCGGATTGGCCACACAATGAGATTGACCGCTTCATCCTAGCTGAACTCGAAAAGGCAAAACTCCGCCCTTCAATTGAAGCAGGCAAAGCCACTCTGCTGCGACGGGTGCATTTGGATCTAATTGGCCTGCCTCCTGCCCCGGCCGAGATTGATGCGTTCCTCGCAGACAAGCGCCCTGATGCCTACGAGCGTGTTGTCGATAAGTTGCTCGCGTCGCCACATTACGGAGAGCGATGGGGCCGATTCTGGCTTGATGCCGCACGTTATGCGGACAGCGATGGCTACAGCCACGACGCGCCACGCGTGATGTGGCGTTATCGCGATTGGGTGATTGAAGCATTCAACGCTGACCAACCTTTTGACCAATTCGTCATCGAACAACTCGCGGGCGACATGCTGACGGGCGCCACGCAAGCCCAACGCATTGCAACTGGCTTCCATCGCAACACACAAATTAACACCGAGGGCGGCGTGGACAAGGAGCAATTTCGTGTGGACTCCATCATCGACCGTATCGCAACCACGGGCGAGGTGATGTTCGGCCTCACCTTCGGCTGCGCCCAATGCCACGACCATAAATTTGACCCTTTGAAGCAAGTTGAATTTTATCGGATGTTCGCCTTTTTCAATCAAGTCGATGAACCGCGCGTAGAAACCCCCACCGCCGACGAAACCGCCGCGCGCGCAGAACACAACCTCAAACTGAAAACCTTACAGGTAAAAATAAATGGCGCAAAGAAAGACAGCGAAGCACAGAAAAAATTGGCGAAGGAATTGGCCGCATTGAAAAAGAAACGGCCCAAATCAACGACTGCGTTAGTGATGCGCCAACGCAAGTCGCCGCGCAAAACATTCCGGCTGGTGAAGGGCAACTTCACACGGCCATCCGAGGAAGTGCAACCGGGCGTGCCGGCAGTGCTGCACGCGTTTCCCGATCAGGAAAAGGCCGACCGGCTACAATTTGCACGCTGGGTGGCCAGCCGCGAAAACCCACTCCTCGCGCGCGTAACCGTGAACCGAATGTGGCAGCACCACTTTGGCGTGGGTTTGGTGCAAACAGAAAATGACTTCGGCACGCAAGGCACACGGCCCTCGAACTACGCATTGCTCGATTGGCTTGCCACGGAGTTTGTGCGATTGAAATGGAGCCGAAAAGCAATGCATCGGCTAATGGTCACCTCGGCCACATACCGCCAAGCTTCAAAACGACGCGCAGATTTACATCAACTCGATCCATACAATCGATTGCTCGGCCGACAGGTTCGGATGCGATTGGAAGGCGAAATTATTCGCGACAACGCACTCGCCATCAGCGGATTGCTCAGCCGCAAGCGGGGTGGCCCCGGCGTGTTCCCGCCGCAACCGGACGGCTGCATGAACCTGGGGCAACACTCACGAAGCTGGAAGACCAGCGTTGGCGAAAAACGTTTTCGGCGTGCGGTGTACACTTACCGTTGGCGCGCAACTCCGCACCCAGCATTGAAAATTTTTGACACGCCCGACGCCTTCGCCGCTTGCACCCGGCGCCTGCGCTCCAACACTCCCTTGCAGGCGCTCACGTTGCTGAATGATCCGGCGTATTTTGAAATCAATATCGGCTTCGCACGGCGCATCCTTAAAGAAGGGCAGGGGAGTGATGTTGAAAAATTACGTTTTGCCTTTCGTCTTTGCCTCGCACGAAATCCCGATATAGATGAAGCCAAGATTCTATCCGATTTATTGAAACACGAAATGACTGCCTTCACCAAAGATCCGGCCCAAGCGGAAACCCTGCTAAAGGGACGTGAAACGGACGGGTTGCCCGTAACGGAATTAGCCGCATGGACAATCGTTGCGCGGGTGCTGATGAATATTGACGAAACAATTACGCGAGAATGATTCCCAATAATAACACTCTGCAAATCGCCACACGTCGGCATTTCTTCAGCCAGTGCGGAATGGGCCTCGGATCAATTGCGTTGGCGTCATTAATGGGCGAACAAGCATCGGCAAATCCGGCGAACCCGTTTGCACCGAAGCAACCTCATTTTTTGCCCAAGGCGAAGAACGTAATTTTTCTGTTCATGGCCGGCGGGCCGTCACATTTGGATTTGTTTGACTGGAAACCGGAACTCAAAAAACGACACGGCCAACCCATTCCCGAGTCGTTCACCAAAGGCAAGCGATTTGCATTTATGAACAGCTCGTTCAAAGACGCGAACAAATTGCAGGGCACCATCCGTGATTTCAAACAACACGGCCAATGTGGGATGTGGGTGAGTGAATGTTTCCCGCACATCGGCACAGTGGCAGACGAGTTGACGCTGGTGCGCACCTGCAAAACTGAACTATTCAATCACGCACCGGCCAAGCTATTCATGAACACGGGCACAGGGCTCTTTGGCCGACCAAGCATGGGCTCGTGGGTGACTTATGGCATTGGCACCGAGTCGCGCGATTTACCAGGATTCATGGTGCTGCAATCAGGCCCGCGCGGGCCGCGGGGTGGGGGCGTGAACTGGGCGAGTGGTTTTTTGCCGACTACGTTTCAAGGCGTGCCCTTGCGCGGAAATGGCGATCCCATTTTGAATTTGGCCAGCCCTAAAGGCATCGACAGCGTTCGCCAACGGGAATCCATTGACGCGGTGCGCGCGTTGAACCTCAAACGCGCGATGGAGACGGGCGACCCCGAAATCCAAACGCGCATCGCCAGCTACGAAATGGCGTACCGCATGCAAACCAGCGCGCCGGAGCTCATTGACATCAAGAGCGAAAGCAAAGCTACACTCGACCTTTACGGCGCTCAACCTGGCAAGGCTAGCTTTGCCAACAACTGCCTGCTCGCGCGCCGACTCGTCGAACGCGGCGTACGCTTCGTGCAGCTTTACCACACCAACTGGGATTCGCACGGCGGCCCATCCCAAACACTCACGAAGGATTTTGATAAGGTGACCAAAGATGTTGACCAACCGTGCGCCGCACTCATTCGCGATCTCAAGGCGCGCGGACTGCTTGACGACACGCTAGTGATTTGGGGCGGAGAATTCGGGCGCACCCCGATGAGCGAAAAACGCGCATCGCCCGGACGCAACCACCACATCGACGCCTTTAGCATGTGGTTTGCCGGCGGCGGCATCAAGCCCGGCAATGTCGTGGGCGAGACCGACGAGTTTGGCTTCGGCGCAGCTTCCGACGAATGTCACGTTCATGACCTCCACGCCACCATCCTCCACCAACTCGGCATCGATCACAAACGCCTCACTTTCCGTTTCCAGGGCCGCGACTTTCGCCTCACTGACGTCGAAGGCAAGGTCATTAAACAAATGCTGGCGTGATGAGCGCACTCGCCCAAAGTGTTGCAGGATGCCCCCTGCCGACAAATGAACCTGTATTGGTCGCCGTTTCAGGCGGAGTGGATTCGATGGTGCTGCTGCATGCATTGCGTAACCATCGAATTGTGGTGGCGCACTTCAACCATCAATTACGCGACGGTGCGTCGGATGCTGATCAGCAACTCGTCGAACAAACGGCTGATGATTTCAACATTCCAATTGTGGTCGGCGAATGGGAACCGAATGGAGAAACCATTCGCCGACACGGACTTGAAAAAGCCGCCCGCGATGCGCGGCTTGATTTTCTTTCCAGAATGGCGCGGCAGCATCAATGCAGTTGGGTGGTCATGGGGCATCACGCGGATGATCAGGTGGAAACATTTTTCTGGCGACTGCTGCGCGGAGCGGGCGGGCGCGGCTTGGGGGGCATGACGGAGGCGGCTCCGTTCCCGGGGCAACCGAGCATGCGGATCGTTCGGCCGCTTCTAAAGTTGCGGAAAGCTGAAATTCTGGCGTACGCCAAAGCGGAAGGTGTTTCGTTTCACGAAGACGCAAGCAACATGGATCCGGCTCATTTACGCAATCGCATTCGCAATCAATTACTGCCGCTGTTGCGCGATGAATTTCATTTGCAAACAGATTCGGCCGTCCTCCAATCCCAAAACCTGGTGAGCGAGGACGCTGATTGCGTCAAAATTTTAGCGGCGGAATGGTTAACTGCGAAGGCACCTCAGCCCTTTGCCCAGCTTCATCCAGCGTTGCAACGCCAGGTGATTTGGCATCAGCTCATTGCGCGCGGTGTGGAGCCGGGGCATCAGTTGATTGAACATCTACGCCTTCACCCCGGACAATCACGATCCATCAATTCCGCAGAACGATTAACGCGGGACATCGCCGGTCTTTTGCATTCAGAAAAATCCAACACCGATAAAAGCCCGCCCGATTCAATAGATTGGACATTTCATGCCGGCTGGAATGAATCTCAATTTTGCGGGGCCACACTCCGTTGCCGCATGGGCACAGATAAACTGCCCATGTCCGGACTGGGCGTAGAGTGTTTCGATGCAGACCGAGTCGGGTCGAGCGTCATGCTGAGGCATTGGCGGGCGGGAGATTGCTTTCAACCCATCGGGCTGGGGAATTCAACCAAGCTCCAGGATTTATTTACCAACGCTAAAGTGCCCGCAGCCGAAAAACATCGACGCATTATTGCCTGCGCAACGAATGGGGAAATTTTCTGGGTTCAAGGCCTGCGCATCGGTGAAATGGCCAAAATCCGGCCGGATACACAGCGGTTTTTAGAGTGGCGCTGGATGCCTGTCTAAGGGTTTGCCCAAACCTGATTTCTGTGATAAGCTGCTCCTTCGCGAATGAAAGAAAAAGAACCGAATGCAACCGAACGCTCGATGAAGCCGTGGATTATTTACCTCGTCATCTTCGGCGCAATTTTTGTGCTGCTTACGCTTAATACGGATCCAAAAAAAGGCGCAGAGCAACAAATGGATTATCGTGAGTTTAAGGAGCTGCTTGATAAGGGGCATATCGTTGAGGCGAAAGTCAAATACTCGCAGACGACGGATTTGCGCGAGATCAGCGGAATCATTGCCAAAACGGATTCAAACGGGGATCCCATCAATGAGCCCGGTCGCAATGGCCACAAACACGGCGAACATTTTACTTTTGAGTCGTATATTCCGAAAGACCACGAGGTTCAACTTCTCACCGCACCCAACATCACGCAAGAACGCGAGAGCACGCTGCTGATGAGTTTCCTGATTACGATTCTTCCGTTTTTGATCATCGTTTTCTTCATCTACTTTTTCTTCATTCGCCAAATTAAAATGGCGGGCAAGGGCGCAATGAACTTTGGCAAAAGTAAAGCGCGGTTGATAGATAAGGATAAAAATAAAATCACATTCAAAGACGTGGCCGGTGTGGAGGAAGCCAAAGATGAAGTCAGCGAATTGGTTGAGTTTTTAAAGGACCCCAAAAAATTCCAAAAACTCGGCGGACGCATCCCCAAAGGCATCCTGATGATTGGCGCGCCCGGCACCGGAAAAACGCTACTGGCGAAAGCCATTGCAGGTGAAGCGGATTCGGGGTTTTTCAACATCAGCGGCTCGGACTTCGTGGAAATGTTTGTAGGCGTGGGGGCGAGCCGCGTGCGGGACATGTTTGAACAAGCACGCAAAAGCACACCTTGCCTGGTGTTTATTGACGAAATTGACGCCGTAGGCCGCCACCGTGGTCACGGTCTCGGTGGAGGTAACGATGAGCGCGAACAAACGCTGAATGCACTGTTGGTTGAAATGGATGGCTTTGATTCACAAGAGGGCATCATCATTATTGCCGCCACCAACCGACCGGATGTGTTGGATCCCGCGCTATTACGGCCGGGGCGTTTTGACCGACAAATCACCGTGAGCCTGCCTGATGTGCGCGGGCGCGAAGCAATTCTCAAAGTGCACGCCAAAAAGGTGAAGCTCGCAAAGAAGGTGGACCTCTCCATCATTGCGCGTGGTACGCCTGGTTATTCTGGCGCAGAGTTGGCTAATTTGCTTAACGAAGCGGCGTTGCTGGCCGCGCGCCGAAATAAAAAACGCATTGGTATGGTTGAGCTCGAGGAATCACGTGACAAAGTCCGTTGGGGCCGTGAGCGCCGCAGCATGGCGATGACCGAGGAGGACAAAAAGCGCACTGCCTGGCACGAGGCCGGCCACGCGATCATCAATGTAATCCTGGAACACTGCCACCCGCTACACAAGGTCACCATCATACCCCGCGGGCAATCGCTCGGTTCCACGATGAGTTTACCGAAAGATGATGTGCTTAATTATCATCGCCTAGAAATGCTCGACACCATTTGCATGACAATGGGAGGGCGCATTGCCGAGGAGATGTATTCAGGCGACGTCTCCTCCGGCGCAGCGGGTGACATTCAGCAAGCCACCAAAATGGTGCGCGCAATGGTTTGCCAATTCGGCATGAGCGACAAACTGGGCATGGTTATGTACGGGGGTGATAACGAATACGTCTTCCTCGGGCGCGACATGGCAAAAGGCAAAGATTACAGCGAAGATACCGCGCAATTAATTGATAACGAGATGATGCGCATCACGCGAGAATCCTACGAACGCGCCGAAATAATTATTAAGGACAACCGCGACAAGCTCGAAGTTATTGCGGAATGCCTGTTGGAATATGAGACGCTTGACGGAAAACAAGTGGAAGAAATCGTGCGCACTGGAAAATTCAACCCGCCTAGTAATCCGAAAAAAGGCGGAGATGGGCCGGAAGGACAGGAAGCGGCAACGCCTCTATCCGACTCGCCCAAAAACAAAACCTCCGAGGATGACAGCGACCTCGGCAGCACGCCTGCACCCGCGCCCGCCTAGAACCTATGAAAATTGCCCCCTCGCTTTTAGCGGCGGATTTCGGGAAATTCCAGCACGAGGCAGCGCGAGCCGAGCGTGCCGGCGGCGACTGGTTACACCTTGATGTAATGGATGGGCATTTTGTGCCGAACATTTCCTTTGGACCCGATGTGGTGAAAGCACTGCGGCCGAAAAGTAAAATGTTTTTTGACGTCCACTTGATGTGTTCACGTCCAGAAATTCTCATCGAACCCTTCGCTAAGGCGGGCGGCGAACAAATTATTATTCATGCCGAACTCGATGAGAAGGTGAACGACCTTATTTGGCAAATTCGCAATCTCAATCTCAAAGTCGGCCTTGCCGTGAATCCACCCACTCCCATCGCCGCCACTGAACCCTACCTCGACAAGATTGACTTATTACTGGTGATGACTGTGAATCCCGGGTTTGGCGGCCAATCCTTTATGGGCGAATGCCTCCCCAAAGTGCAACAGGCATGGGAGTGGCGCCGCGCACGCGGGCTGGGTTATCGCATTGAAGTCGATGGCGGCGTGGACCGAACCACCGCCGCGGAATGCGCCCGCGCGGGAGCAGATACGTTTGTCAGCGGCACTGCGCTCTTCAGTAAACGCAATATGAAACAAGCCATTACGCGCATGCGGGAAGCCGCGGAGAACAACCGCAAACGCAACTGATGTCGGCACAACATTCAAACATTAAGTTTGGCACCGATGGGTGGCGCGCGGTGATGGCCGAGGAATTCACTTTTGCAAACGTGCGCGCCGTGGCGCAGGCCACCGCAGATTACTTCCGACGCCGCAAAACCCGCACTACCCGCAAGCGAATGGTCGTGGGCTATGACCGGCGTTTTTTGTCGGATGAATTTGCAATGAGCGTGGCCGAAGTGTTGGCGGGCAATGGCTATGAAGTTGTCCTCACCAATGCACCCACACCCACGCCGGCGGTTTCATGGATGGTGAAAGCGGGGCAGGGGAGGGCCGGGGTGATGCTCACTGCCAGCCACAACCCGGCCCGCTTCAACGGCTACAAACTCAAACTCCACCACGGCGGCCCGGCAGATCCGGAGTCGTGTCGTGGCGTGGAGGCGCTCATCGGGAAACACCCCGTCCGTGCGATGCCGTTCAAAAAAGCAAACTCGAGAAAACTGATTCGTGTAGAAGATATTCGTCCGCGCTATTATCGGGCATTGCGAAAATTGGTGGATTTCAAACTGATCTCCAAAAGCGGATTACGATTCGGGCACGAGGCGCTCTTTGGAGTCGGCGCCGGATGCTTTGAGGAATTACTCGAAGGCACCAACTGCGAGGTCACCACCTTTAATGGCGCGCACGACCCCAACTTTGGCGGCATCTGCCCCGAGCCCATTGAGCGAAACTACACCGCCACGGCGGAGGCGCTTCGCCGTAAGCCGGTGGATTTTTGTTTGGTCACCGATGGCGATGCCGATCGTATTGGCGGAATGGACGGCCGCGGCAATGCACTCACCACACACCAAATAATTTGCCTGCTACTTGAGCATTTTATTGTGCGGCGGCAGGGGCAGGGGAGGGTGGTAAAAGCGCTCACGACCACTTCGATGGTCGATATCATATGTCGCCGATACGACCTAGAGCTCACTGAGACTGGTGTAGGTTTCAAATATATTTGCGAAGAAATGCTGCGCGGCGACGTGCTCCTTGGCTTCGAGGAAAGCGGTGGCGTGGGCTTCCCCAATCACGTTCCTGAGCGCGACGGTTTACTGGCGGGCCTGATGATGCTTGAGTTGCTCGCAACGGAAAAGCAGCCACTCAGAAAATTGCTCACCCGATTAGATAGTGATTTTTCACCGCACCGTTATGGCCGGCTTGACGCCCATTTCCCGCTAGAAAAACGCAGCGATCTCATGGGCCAATGTGCGGTGCATCCGCCCAAGCAATTGCTCGGCTCGCCGGTAGAGCGGATGCAAACCTTTGATGGCGTGAAGTACACCGCCCGCAACGGCTGCTGGCTGATGCTGCGGGGTTCGGGCACTGAACCGGTGCTCCGCATTTACGCCGAAGCCCCCACCGAGTCCGGCGTTAATCAGCTACTTGAGACAGGCCAAAAACTTGCACGGGCCGCTTTGCGATAGCTTTTATCTTTTAACCGCGCCGTTTGTGGGTATCTTCTCGCGGACGCGTTTGAGCGAACGCTTTTTACGGATCAGGGATGGACCCCAAATACATACGAAATTTTAGCATCATTGCCCATATCGACCACGGGAAAACCACGTTGTCGGATCGGTTGCTTTCGTGCACGAACACGGTGAGCGATCGTGAGATGGAGGAGCAACTCCTTGACTCAATGGACCTCGAACGCGAGCGCGGCATCACGATCAAGGCACACCCGGTGACCATGATGTACACCGCCAAGGATGGCCACGACTATGAATTAAACCTGATCGACACTCCGGGGCACGTGGATTTTTCCTATGAAGTTTCCCGCAGCCTCAGCGCGTGCGAGGGCGCGCTGCTCATCGTCGATGCCGCACAGGGCGTAGAGGCGCAAACAGTTGCCAACGTCCATCTCGCCAACCGGCAGGGCCTTGAGATCATTCCGGTGATCAATAAAATTGATTTACCGCACGCCGACGTGCCCAACGCCATCAAGCAAATCGAGGACGTGCTCACCATCCCCGGCGACCACGCCATCCCGTGCAGCGCTAAGGAAGGCATCGGCATTGAGGATATTTTGGAAGCCGTTGTGGAACTCGTGCCGCCGCCTAAGCCGACTGCGAACGGAAAACTGCAGGTGCTCGGATACGATTCGGTTTACGACCCTTACAAAGGCGTGATCATTCACGTGCGGGTTTTCGATGGCGAGCTGCGGCCCGGCATTCGCGTGCGCATGCATCATTCGCAAAAAACCATCGAAATCAAAGAAGTCGGCAGTTTCAACCCCAAACCATATACGCGCGATTGCCTTGGCCCGGGTGAAACGGGGTATATTTCCGCCAACATCCGCAGCCCGCGCGATGTGAAAATGGGCGACACCATCACGGACACCACCGATGCCGCGCCCGTACTGCCCGGCTTCAAAGAAGTGCAGCCGATGGTGTTCAGCGGCATTTACCCAATCAACTCTGTAGATTTTGAAGGCCTCAAAGGCAGCCTCGCCAAGCTCCAGCTCAACGATCCCGCATTTGTGTATCAACCGGAAAGCTCTGTGGCACTCGGCTTTGGCTTTCGCTGCGGATTTCTTGGTCTGCTGCACTTGGAGATCATCCAGGAACGGCTGCGGCGGGAGTTCGACATGGACATCATTGCCACCTATCCCAGCGTGATTTACCAAGTGGTGCTCACCGACGGCAGCAAAGAAGAAGTCGACAACCCCGCGCACATGCCCGACCCCTCTGTGATTGATTGGATCGAGGAACCGATCGTCCGCTTCTTCATCATTTGCCCGAACGAAAATATCGGCGACATGATGAATCTCATCGGCGATAAGCGTGGACAGCTCGAACACACTGAAACCCTTGACATCACCCGCGTGATGCTCGAGGGCACGCTGCCTCTTAACGAAATCCTCATTGACTTTCATGACCGCATCAAGAGCATCACCCGTGGCTACGGCAGTATGGATTATGAACCCGCCGGATACCACCAAGCCGATATGGTGAAGCTCGATATGATGGTGAATGGGGAAGGGGTAGACGCCTTTTCCAGTATCGTGCATCGCGAAAAAGCCACTTCCCGTGGTCGTTCGCTGGCTGCCAAATTGAAAGAAGTGATCCCGCGCCAGCAATACAAGGTCGCCATTCAAGGCGCAATTGGCGGCAACGTGATTGCACGCGAAACAATCGGCGCGATGCGCAAAGATGTCACCGCCAAATGCTACGGCGGCGACATCAGCCGCAAACGCAAATTATTGGACAAGCAGAAAAAGGGCAAAAAACGAATGAAAGCCATCGGCTCAGTCAACATCCCGCAGGACGCTTTCATTAAAGTGCTCAAAGCATAAGGCAAAAAGTATGACAAAAAACTGGCGCTGGTTCATTTCCAAAACATTCCGCGACGCCGTAGAGTTGCACAAGCAAGTCATTAAACTACTCGCCGCCCAAAGGGATCTCCTAAAACCTTCGCGCGTGGATGAACTGCAAGCCGCGCTGGACGCACTCAAAACCAAACTCACCGGCCCTATAAACAAAGCAGAACTTCTGGACGAAATGGACGCGATGATGGTCGTCGCCGATCGTGTGCTGATGCCATACCCTGACGCCACGGCGCGCGATTGGTCCGAAATGTGCCTCGTCGTCATCGTCCTCGTGCTGGCGTTCCGAACCTTCTTTTTCCAACCCTTCAAAATCCCCACCGGTTCAATGCAACCCACGCTCTACGGCATCACCATTGAAAACCTGAAAGATCGTGCCGGCACTGGAAAAGTGGAGCAGGGGACACTTACGGCTAACATGCCCACTTTTAAGCCGCAAGATCTGGGCCGGACCGTCACCTTCACCAATGGTAAACGGGCCGTGATCACTCGATTCACGGACAACCAACACGTAAAGCTTTCGCCGCCTGACGCTGTTGATGAGCAAAATTTTACAGTTTCTTTTAAATTACCAAGTACATCCGAGAAAATAACTGATAAGTTAAGAGGATATACCTACCACTCACTGAAAGCAGAAGGCCGTTGGCAATTTATACAAATTGATCCACCCAAAACATTTCTCCCTTTCATCTCCAAACAAAATCTTGTGTTTAAAGATTTGGACACCGGCAAAACAATTAAAAAAACCGCATGGCGCCCGCCGTTAGATTCACACCAACATCCTATCATTGGGGGTACCTCAGGAGATTACGGCCAACCTCGAATTGGTGATGAGTTCACAAAAGGTGAATTCGTCTATAAATTGAGAGTTAAAACCGGGGATCATTTATTCGTTAATCGAATCACTTTCAACTTCCGTCGCCCGCAACGGGGAGACATTTGCGTCTTCAGCACCAAAGGCGTTCCCGTTCCCCGTGGCCCAGATGGCTCGGACCTGTTTTACATTAAAAGATTGGTAGCGCTTGGCGGCGAAACTATTTCCATTGGACGTGATCGCCACATCCGCATTAACGGCAGACGCATAGACGCCAATGATCCTGGCTTTGAATTTTTATATGATTTCCCTGTGGACCACGCCTCTATTCATAGCGACCATGTCCGCATTAACGGTCGACGCATTGAGGATGACAACCCTGCATTCAATATTTTCCTCGGGAGTGAACCAAAAATTGATTTCCAATCCGCAACAGGTCAAATTATTTCTATCCCAAGATACCTTGCTATCAATTCCGAATATTCCGGTCACATTAACAATAGTCACCCCACAGCTTCCCATAGCCCACCAACTGCACCAAAATTCCATCATTCTGGAATCACAATGGAAATACCTCCAAAACGATATTTGATGTTTGGTGACAACACCACCAACAGCGCCGATTCCCGCGATTGGGGCCAGTTACCTATGAAAAACGTTATCGGCAAATCTTCTTTCGTTTATTGGCCGCCACTGTCACCAAGATTCGGCTGGAGTCACCGCTAGCCCCTCATCTCCTCGAACAACGCA
>Ga0302117_10000655_pt1 | contig 15457 bp, 23 predicted proteins | sample AG5_322_MG_FD_203112 | JGI IMG/M metagenome (GOLD analysis project Ga0302117, IMG submission 203112) | Marine microbial communities from Western Arctic Ocean, Canada - AG5_32.2 | ecosystem: Environmental > Aquatic > Marine > Oceanic | place: Canada: Western Arctic Ocean | collected 2017-10-01 | reverse complement strand
GAGGAGGGGGTGTATGTTCTTCGTTAGTGTTTTAGTTAACCATGAAAACATTGTATTACTTCCTTTTCTTTAACATCAAACTGCTCACCACAGCTTCTTTCTTCTCTTCTGTCATTTTAGTCCACATAGACCATAATATGGCGAATAATGTGACTCCAACACCTACTACAGTATTTGTGTCACCTGCTGATATGCCATCCAATAACTGGGGCAAAATCGTATCTAAACTCTGTTCTCCGTTAGCTAATACGGCGCCTGCTATTGTCGCCAATAATGCACGGATCACTCCACCTGGCATTGCTGTGTTCATAATTTACTCCTTAATCGAAAAAGTCGTCCCCGCATGTATTGCAAGGATCCTTTTCTAGTGCTTAAAATTCCCTACACTCAGGGCGCCATGCTTCAATGTCATGGGCTTTGATGATAGCGGGTGTTCCTGAATAATCTGCCTCGTCTGGGTCGTATGTCACAAAAATAATATCCTTTTGCTTCGCCCCACTGAAAGGCACCTGGTCAAACCCACTACAAGAATCTCTTATTCTGAGAATAAAAGTATCCCCGTCAACCCTTATCCAATATTGACCGCAGTCATAGAACCCTGCATCACCCGGAATCAATGGTATTTCAGTGAGCCGTTCAATTCTGCATTCGAGTTTGATCAGTTTGGGATCACCACTACTGCGGCTCGAGTCGAAAGGGTCTTCACATCCTATGAACATGAATGCACATAGAAGTATTAAACCTCTCGTGATTTTCATTCTTCAGACGTCCCACCGAAAACTGTTTCGTCTCCGCGAATTTGGATGGTGTTGCCGTCCCCCTGAACGTTCACTGATGTAGTGTCTCTTCCGGCATCCTGATATCCACTATCACTCCCACCACTGTCAGTTAATTCCCTTACGCCTTTATATACAGCGTACCCTATAACCCCATCGGCGACACCGGCAGCTGTAGCCCTGAACGGATGCTCTTTGATATATCTCAAATTGCCCAGATCAACACCTACCATTACACTGGAACCATCGGCCTGCACTCGAACGGCACTTACCTTTTCGTTTTTATCCCATGATTGTTTTGCTACATATGAAACACAGCCTGAGCCGCATAACATAATCATTAGTGTTATTGTTAAACATGTGAATCTCATATCACACTCTCCTTTGCTAGTAATTATAGGGATTCGGCTAAATATCAACCAAATAGCTTATGCCAAAACCGCGACCACCAATTTCTTTTCTTCTTTGGTGGTTTTGGTGTTGGTTTGGGTATTGGTGTTCCTTCTTCATCTTCTGATGCGGCAATTGCCTTGCCCACATCAATGACACCATAACCCCACGTATCATCCCTACCTACAACACCTTTATCATCTGCATATTTGATAAGGTGTTCTTTTATTTGTCCAACTGTTTTGCAGTCGTTTTTTCCTGTCTCCGCTTCTTGGTCGCGGTGCTTTGCTAACAAAAGGGCAACTAGTCCGGCCACAAAAGGGGTTGCCATGCTCGTTCCCGATAATTTGACATATCGACCATCCAACCAGGTGGAGTATATATCAACTCCAGGTGCTGAGAAGTCTGCTTCGGGCCCAGTTGAATTAAATCTTGCTGGTTTGCCGTGCTTGTCAAATGCGGTAACACAGATAACTTCAGAATATTTTGCGGGGTAGTTTACTGCTTTCCCTCTTCCGTCGTTGCCCGATGCAGCTATAATCGGAATATCTGCTGCGTATAGTTGCTTAATCAATCCGTGCATTTCGGAATTGTATGAATGAGACCCGAGACTCATGTTAATTACATCTGGTTTGATGCTCAGTGCGTATCTCAGCGCAGCATTAATACCACTGAAACTACCAGAGCCGTCAGACCCCAGTACCTTGCATGTGATAATAGTACATTCTGGGGCGACTCCGACCATGCCTTTCGAATTATCACGGGCACCTATAATACCACACACATGAGTGCTGTGACCGTTCTTGTCTTCTTTCGCGGATTCTGTAACTACGTAACTACCGGACTTGTCCTTGTCCATTCCGCCTTCCAAATCGGTGTGGTCTGTATAGCCTGTGTCAATTACCATGACTACCATGCCCTCGCCGCGGGTAACTTTCCATGTCTCGGGCACATGCAATTGTTTCACATGCCATCCTTGTGACTGTGAAAGGGTGGAAACCACCTCTTTTACTTCGTATGGATATAGGAAAATATCATCATTTTGTGTCTTATTTTTCATAATCATTACCTCTTTCGTAAATACTTATAGATTTTAACATCCGTTCTATATAAATATTCACATGAGGATTTACTATTATGGGAATTAAATTTGACATTCTATGTGATACGGTTTTGGTGGAGGATTCTGAATTATCTCGTTTTTTCACGGGAGCAGAGCCTATTAGAAAGATTCACCAGGAACTGGGATTAGAGGCGGGTGAGCAGCCAAGCATTCAATCGACAAGAAACCGACACGTTATCTGGGACGCATTGCGAACGGGTGATGCCATGTTTGTGGTGATTCATAAACCACTGAACATACAACAAGCCCGAAAGAGACTTTCCGACTCTTTCTTAACAAATAGTGATGATGCGGCCACTGACAAGCCAAGATCACAAAACGAAATTCGCCAGGGCATTAATAACGCTCTCCGTGTAGCGCCTGAGGGTGAGACGGCGGATGCCGATGCCGTTGCCCGGCTCAAGAAAATGTTTTTCGGGCGTGCTCAGAATTTCCAACCAGGAAGTGGGTATGCAAACGCCCGCGGTGGCATCGCAAACGCTATTCGTGAAGTATATGGGGCAAAGAGTGATGAGAAGATAGCCGAACTGAATACCTTCATCACAAACGTCACAGAAGCAGATCGTTTCATGATTAAACGTGTCGCTACTGGTGGTGGTTCGATGGCAACGAACAGGAAACCAGAATCAAGGAGATTCCCCATCGCAACGCGACCCGGAGAAAGAGTCACAGGACAGCAATACAATGTATGGATGTTCTCAGGTGACAAGTTCATCTCCAAACAAACTTTAAAGAAAAACGTAACTCATATATTCCGCCCAGAGAAAGGTGGTTTGTCTGAATTGAAAGGATGGGCAGACCGAGATTACTATCTGGTTCGTAATAAGGCGTTCCAAGTTCAAAACGCGACCACAACAGCTCCTGGAGAGATCAGCCTACGAATCAACCATGTTGGTATTTCAGCATTCACTAAAAACACCATCACAAAATACCAGCCAGTAGTAACTAAGAAGATAGGCGAAAACCAGGCTGCAATGAAACAGTGGTACCTCGACCAGACGGATGATCCGAACTCAACGGAAGTGGAAGCTGAAGAGGCTCAACGTGATTATCGCCGCATGTTGGGTGTGATGCATGGGAAGATAGAGTTTGATTATAACCAAATGTTTTCCGATTACCTCACAAAGACTAATGTGATGGAGGATATACGGGCAACGGACAAAGAAGGTGGTGCAGCTGGCCCTGGTATTACAATCTCCAAGACCATGGAGAAAACCCAAGATCCTCTCGGAGATGGCTCTGATGGCTCTGGTGGTGCACCGGGGGGCATGCCGTCACAGGATGAATTGAAACAAGAGCTTAATCAGTATCTCACTGCAGTCATAGGGTCTCAGTCAATGTCACCACTTACACTGCATTTTGATACTGAGTCAACCTACTCAGCATTCCAGCGAAATTATATCACCTTCATGCTGCGTAGGCTGATCAAGTCTTCAGGGCATGGTGCCGTAGAAGACATTCTGATGGACATGTTTAACTAAGAGCTAACTTCACAAGTCCCTGTCCTCTACGAGGCGGTGCATTGCGGTTGGATGATCTTGGTGCGTCCTCAGACGTTGATTTGGGCTTCATGTAACGGACTTCCTTCTCCCCTACTACCTTAGGCACATGAGATGAAGTGAAATCCGCCGCCAAACTATTGCGAATGGGCACTTCTTTGACTATCTCCCACCCCTCTGTCTGGCCATCAAACCGCAAATAGTCGGATCTTCTATCGGGCTTAACCTGGGCGACGTAAGTCACCTTTCGTATTTCTGTTGGCACCATCTGGCATTTCTCCCCGATGACCAGACGATCTGTTGCGTGGCATATGTAACTCATTTATTTCCCTTTCGTATTTTCTTGTGTAGTACCTTGCATGTGTTTATCATATGCTTGGTGTCCATGTTGCCGTTGTTGTAATTGTCAAAAACCACATCGAATGCTGCGAACGTTTTCCGGTCATGTTCTTTAATTTGCTCTTTTCTTTTAATGTATTTGATCAATGTATTTTCCCTTGCCCATCATAATCTATTATCAGGGGTACCTGCTCCTTACTGAACTCATATTGTTCGTCTAATATTGAAACGCATGCGAATTTTGTGTTTATGTTCTTGTCTACATCCAGCCACTGAGAGTTTCTAGGAGCTGAATGAATGTGGCCAGACAATACGTGTTTGGGCTTATTCTCCAGCTTGTCAAGCGCATTGAACAGTGCCTTTGATCCTAAAGATTCTACCTTATTGCCCCACTCAGTGAGGTTCTTTTCATTCTTGAGTCCATCGGTTATATGGTCACAGAAACGAAATACAGGTCCATGTGTAAGGAGGATATCTAATCCCTCCGGTATGTTGAATATGTTAGCTAGTTCCTCGTCTCTATCAGCGAAGCTCCACACAGGCGGCCCCTTTTTGCCCCAAGACGGCAGAACCACCCAAGGCGAACCGAAAATATGAATGTCGTCAATGATGACACTGGAGTCGCACAGATAATGGACATCATCTGGCAATGCATTATTGATTGTGCGATTACCCGCACCCTCTTCCGATCGGTACACCTCATACAGATATACATCATGATTGCCTGCTATGAATACAATGTGCTTGGCCTTCTCCTTAGCCTTCTCTAGCTGAGGGATAAAGGTATCAAGAAACCATTGCTGCTGAGTATAGAAATCATGAGTCAGGTAGGCAGGGGATATGTCACCCCCTATTAATAGTATATCACATTCCTCTATCTTTTTGGGGAACGTGCGACCGTGAGTGTCTGATATGGCTTGAATTTTCATTTATTTAAATCCTGGTACGTGTTCTTCTATGTTGTATACTTTACTATAATCATGACTTAAAAGCACGGGCAAATCCACGTGTCCCATTTTTATTACGGCGTTGCGCACATCGCGCACTCTTCGTGATGCTCTCTTCTTATACGGGAACCACTCATTCAGAATACTTCTTCGGAGTTTACATCCCTGACATTCTGGGATATTGAGCTTATAGGTCAAGAAGGCAATGGAATCACCGAGACCCAACGCACAAGAGGGTATTTTAACCATTTCGGCGTTGGGTAGTTTGTCCGCTAGGCGCAGGCAACGTTCACAGTTATCTATCCCTACGATAATGAAGGGGTGCTCTTCCATTAACTGATTTCTTTCTGTGCCTTCTCGATGAACTCCCTGACCTGAGCTTCTGATAACTGTACTTTGCCACCAAAGTCGTCTTTGATCTCCCAGTCATCCCCTTCGATTGTGGTCACGGGGCATTTCTTCCCACCACAGCACATGCTAAATGTTCTCTTTTCAATTCCGTTCATATTAATCTCCTAGAAAAAGAACTTATGTGTGTTCTCTTTTGTTCCAGCTTCTTTCCTTAAAGCCTCTAATCTCTCGTACGAATAAGCCTTGCTCATGTTCTCATTGTTCTGTATGAATAACTTATTCAATACATCCATAAAATCGTTGATCTCTTTCTGGATATATCCCTTCTCCAGCCATTTCTTGTTACGTGTGAACAGGTCTTTCCATAGTCGTGATCTGTCCTCGTAACTGTATGCCACCGCATCTTGCAAGGAGATGAAGCTATTCGTTTCTTTGGTTAATGTACTTGGATCCATTTGACGATACTTCACCGTTTCAAGGTCAATGCGATCTACTGCCTCTTGGTTCTTGCCCCTATATCCCATTTGAAGGCCTTCGAGGTAGTTCAGTACTCTTTCATACGCATCTTGTGTTTGCTCTTCTTCAAAATAGCTATTGACCGTTTTAAGTTTATTCTCGAGAGGAACACCAGCCCCCTTTATATTGGATCGTATGATCTGCCATTTAAGATTGTATTTGGTTATTCCTTTTGATTTCTTCATGAGGTGTATTCCGCCTTCAGTTCTCGTATGTTCCGCATTACTCTATTGCGATATATGTTGATCATTTTGAAATGTTCAACCTTATCTGGTTTGTTTTTAATTTTGTCCATTATCACTTTAGCTGCGTCCTTTTCGTCCAAAAGAACATTGAGTCTATAAGCATATTCTTTCTTTTTCATTCCCATATTATAAAGCTTATTATGAAGAGGTCACGCAGATTACCTACAATTATTTATGTGCCGTTATTGACTTTAATAGTAGAGGGTTAAATATTTGTATGAGTGAAGAAAAAACAAAGGCAAAACGTACGAGAGGTAAACCGGCCAGGCGCCGTCCGGGGTATAACAGAGACGGTTCCAAAAAAGCACCCAAAAAGGCAACTAAAAAAGCGGTCAAAAAAGACACTGAAGCACTAGCAGATGTGATTTTCGCGGATCTGGAGGGAGGAGAAGAAAGGGAAGAACCGGAAGAAAGTGCACCCAAAGCCCCCAAAACCAAGAAATCCAAATTCCTACCTATGCCCGGTAAAAAGAGCAAGGAAGAGAAAGAGGAAGAGGAAGAAGAAAAGAAGCCTATTGTATTGGAGCAGGGTACTCACCCATCGAACGCATTTGTCATACAGAAATCCATTATGAGAGAGACTCATAGCATATTGCGCCGTCATTTCGGGGAGGAACATCTCGATTATTTCATTCACGCCGAGAACAGGTCAGACTTTAGTAAGCACGGTGTGCGAAGGAAATACAAGATAGTCCTGATAGAGGACAAAAACGGGTTCAAATACAATATTTGGTTCGATCTTACGAATCTCGGCGCGCTATCCTATTAAACGCGCTTTTGCGCAATCGGAAGGGCGTTGTATCGCGCGACCGTGCCATGCCGAAGGGGTTTATATGGGGTATATGATGCGATATCTTATACTTGTTTAAACAACGCCTTGATGATACCTTTCATCTCGCCTTCGGATCTTTGCTTTTCCCTCTCTGTGTGGCATTCATCGCATAGTGTGGCAATCCACCCCTTCTCTGATTGAGACACGTTATCAGTGGCACCACATTCTTCACAAGTCACGTATGTTCGGTTTTCCGCCTCATTAATGAAATTCATCTCTGTGTCATATATCTCATCAATCTGTGAGCGGGTGTATAATAGATCGCCATAGGGTCTTTTTCTTTTCGCCAGATAGAAAAACCGAGTCAGTGCATTTTTGGCCTTGTATTTCAAAAACGGTATCCTGTAGAAAAAACCAGCAGAGTTGTAAAATGTCCAGCTATCGTCAAATATGCCCGTCGTGTAGAATCTCAGCGTGCCGAACTTCTCCTTTACTTGAGTTGCCGATACCTGGTATCCATACAAAGTATGAAGCGACTGAAGCTGGTGACATAAACGATATAGGATATCATACCAGCCATCGCCGCAGTCAAATCCCCAACACATGCATGTTTGGTTCGTTGGGAGATTGCGCTGTGCGAATATCTCAGGGAACTCCTTGCATAATTTTTCGTCTAATTCTTTTCTCATTTTGTTTCTCCTCATATCCTGCTTTCACCGCGTGCGCCTGCACTTATATGCACGAACTCGCAATTGTTTTTGAATTCCTGGGGATTCCCAGCACCTACATACGAAAAGGTGCTTTGCAATCCCTCACGGATCTCCTTAAATATGTACTTAGCCTTGCCTTGAAACTTTACCATTTTGATGGCACCCTCAACAAATCGGTTCTCTCCCTTATTCTCCCCACTTGAAGATCCTCCATATACCTTGTAAAATTCGCGCTCTTCGTTTCTATATACGTTACCAGGCGTCTCTGTAGTGCCCGCTAGCATGCTACCCAACATCACAGCATCTGCATATTTCAATGCCTTTGCAATATCCCCCGGACTACTGAGACCACCGTCTGCTATAATGCTTTTTGGGGTTTTCATTGACATCGAAGCCTGGTGGATTGTTTGTAGTGCGTATAACTGGGGCACACCAACTCCTGTGTTGTAGCGTGTGCGGCATACAGGAGAAGGACCAATCCCCACTTTGACCGCGTCTGCTCCCCACTCCACCAGATCCTCATATGCTTCTGGTGTGGCCACATTGCCCGCTATTAAGGTGACTTTATTCCGAGCTCCCCTGTCCCACCGGAGAATCTCGTTATTGATCCAGTGTAACATATTCATTGTTAGTAGGTGATGGCCATGTGCAACGTCTATGCAAAAGATGCGTGCTCCTGCGTCATATAACTCCTCAAATCTGTATTTGTCTTCTTCCTGCACGCCCAACGACACCCCAGCTCTCGGTCCGTTGTACTTTGAAGTTTCTTTGAAATCATCGACAGCTCCCTGGACATCTTTGAAACGGTGCAGTATACCTAAACCCCCTTCGATGCTCATTAGGGTCGCCATTTTAGGCCCTGTGACATCTTTCATATTAGCAGAGATCACCGGGAATGGGAGGTGGTGATTTCCTATGGTGGTTGATAGTGTTATAGGTGACCGGTGGAGTTGTTCTGAAAATCTCGGCTTGATTAATACGTCTGAGTATGTATACGCTTCTGGAGTTGTTTGATTTATATTCATGCCATATATTAAAGGCATTGACTGGTTAAATCAAGGAAAAAAGATGCAGGTGACCTGGTTAAATTGGTGTGGGTCACCTGCATCCAAAATTAAAGCCCCTGAGTTTCATTGTTCACATCACAAGGATCGGATCGGCCACTCAGGGGCTGTGGGTATTAACCGAAGTTATGCATCCACCTTTTGGGGCTTGCCTTTCCTTGTGCTTCATTATTACTTACACTACGTCCCCGGGAAACCACAACACTTTATTCGGTTCTTGCGTAATCCAGATAAGGTTTCCAGCTCTTGCAAGGATGATCTCTCCTTATGTGAGCTAGTGGGCTTATCCATTTAGGCTTCTTTGGTTTGAACAACAATGCCATGTTTGCCTGCTTCAACGTCTTGTCAGCCTTACGGGCATTGCACTTCCTGCAGCTCGATATGGTATTCTTCCATGAGCTCCGCCCACCTTTGGACTTTGGATCAATGTGATCAATGGTCAGATCACTCCGCTGGAAATCACCACCACAGTATGCACACGTGTAATTGTCTCTCTGGAATATCGTCTGTCTCGAGTACTTCACCTCTCTCTGGGGAAGCTTGTTGTATCTCTTCAACGTGATAATCTCGGGGACTGCTATCCTGGAGGATACGGTGTAGACGAAAGGGTAGTCATCTTCCATTTCGGAGAAAACCAACCAATCCTCAAATCCATATCTCATACCATCTCTGGCTATAGAGATGCCCTCACCTTTATAGATCAAAGACATTGCCTTCTGCCATGTAACAATATGAACAGGGCTTCCGCCTTTGTTTAAAACCAGTACGTCCGGTTTCCTGCCTCGTTTTTTCATTTCTAATCCATTCTAATTGTGCGGCCAGCACTTGGCTGCATGTGAATAATTTTCTCGATTTCTTTCTTTACTACGCTCTCAAGGTGGATAAGTGAATCTTCAGATACCCTTGTAAACTTATGCGCGCGCGTTGCTTGTGCATAATCTAAAAGAGTCTGTTTGCACTTCTTCTTGTTAATCAGCATACTGCTCATTTTGTCTTTCCTTTCTCTGTTGTCTTTAGGTTCTCTAGGGGAGGCCCGCAAAGCATATCTACATATTTGGTGATAACCACATACACCGGAGAGCTCGTCTTGAAACTGAACCTCTTCGAAGCTTCGTCGGTGATCCATTGCCTCATATCCGTACCAAATTCCTGTGCTCGCGCCTTCCAATCGCATACCATCTCCATAATGTATATGTTAGGCATGTCATGAATGGATCCCCAATATTCCGGGTGATGTTCATTCGTGCAACTGTGCTGTTCGACCGCCTGGACCAAAGAAGCCATCTCGGACTTATTCAGTTTCGGCTTCTGGTCTCTCAGTGCCATATACTCCCATTCCATCCCAGTGAATTTACTGTTGTCATGCCGGAGACTATTCTGGATTAGGGTTCTACCCATTTTAGAATCACCTTGCTCCATTAGTTTCTTAGCCAATACCAGACAATTGTTCTGCACTAATTGTATGTGCATTAAAAGATTTTCCAGGTATTTCACCTCTGTTATATATTCTTCTGTTTCTACTGTCATTTCATTCCTTGTGCCATCGTTTTGATCATCGTCTTCCAATCTCCGCTTCCTGTGTATCCTGTGCGGATGCGGATAGACTGAATGAGCGTTCTCAACCCATAGGCTTTAAAACTCGTCGAGATTGGACTGATGAATTCCAGTACTTCCTTTTTGATGTTCAACGGAACATCAGTTTCAATCTTGTCTAGGAGGTTACTCATGTGTTCAGTAACCTCATCGTTGCTCATGTGCAAATCCATGCAGAATGATCGCGAACACAGCGCATCATCTATCTGATCAGCGTACATGTTCGATATAAAAATGCACCTACCTTCGAAATCGAAAAACGGATCGATATCGTCTTTATTGTTCGTTTTATCCGTGAACCAACTGACACGTCTTTCATCATAACTGTCCAAAGCTCCTTTTAATACTCCAATTGCCTTTGGGTCCTTCAGTGCTGAATCGCAATCGTCAAACACCACGAAACAATCGCGGTGATCATGCAAAAGCTTGTACAGCCCAAAACCCAGCGAATGGCCGGTTACGAACAGGTAATCCCTATCCTTCTTCAAACCGGCCTTCTCCAATTCATCTCTCACCAAATGCGTTTTACCAACACCAGCACGACCTGTGATCATGGCGCTTGGGTTCACACCATCAATCACCATTCGGACAATCCCCCTGATGTACTCGAACCGTTCTTCAACGGTGCAAATAGGTTCCCGTGTTATTGTCGTTTCAGTGTTGGTGTACCCGTCTATTACTGTATATACGAGTTTCTTTCCTTCTTTCCGGGATGTAAGCTTGCCTTCGCTAATCAACCCGTTCAAAGTATTACTTACCAAAGCAACCGATGTTCCTGACAATGATGTAATTGTCGAGGAGTAAAAGGGCTGCGCCTGTGCGAACACTGTTTCAATGACTTTGTCTTTCTTACTCATGATGAACCTTTCTTTTTTGTTAATCATTACCCTTAATATATAGTAATAAGAGTAGGGGGGCACGTGTATTCGGGAAGGGAATTAATTAATTGATGGGAGCCTTCAGTATTAACTGATATACCTCGTCGGGTGGTAGCTCCTCGTCGTAAACGTCACGGAAAATCTTGGCATATCCTCTCTCTACCCATAATGACATAGAATGGTTCATTCCTATGTCGTGGCCTTGGCGTCTACTTTCGTCCGTTTTGAAGAATTCGATGCATTTGAGTTGTACGAAGAACGAAGGCTCTGTAAATCGTGACTTGACGATTTCTTTAAGAATGCACCAGTCTGCGCAACAATACGGCTTTACTGCCTGTTCAATTTTCTCTGCAAGACGGTCTTTCTTGTCCATAAATACACCTGTGAATACTTATGGGTTGGAAGCACTAATATTGGGTGTAGTAGAATTGTTCGACTTGAATCTTGTCCCATGGAACCCCTTGCTCTATCAGGTATTGTGTGGTGTCTGTTATCATTTCTTCAAGCCCGCACACATAGTAGGTATACTCGTCAGGTTTATCGGTAGGTAACTTATCAAAATATCCTGATACGTGTTTGGGGGTATGGTTTATACTATCTACGCGTGATATTGCTAGATGTGTTGTTTCCCCTGGCAGCATATCGTCCATGTTCCTTACTCCATATAACACCATGTGTGGTTTGTGTTCATAGTATCTGAGAGCGGAGATGAAGGGTGCCATTCCCGTGCCGGTTGCGATGTAAATGTATTTTTTGTCTTCCTGGTCTTTTCCTGGTGTGAAATACCCGAATACAGAATCCCCAACTTCAATCTCATCACCCACTTTCAAATTCGAGATGTATTTAGAAACTCCTGTTTCGGATTCAAATATGCGTACGTACAGGTCCAGGAACTCCTCTTCATTTGGTGATGAGGCGATACTGTATGGTTTCCGAGTCCCTGAATTGGGATTCGTAATGTCTATGCAGCTGCCAGGTTCGAATATTAGTCCGTTGCGCTGGCACCTGATAAAATGTATGAATTTCGAATATCTATCCGATTCCAACACTTTTAATTTCATAGTATATTATCTTCCAACCACTGCCACATTTTCCGACTCTGGGGTGGTGTTAGTTTTTCGATTGTATTGTGTAGTCTTTGTGTTAGTTTATCCCTGTCTCTATCCGGGACGATGGCCCCTGGTCTTACGAAGCTGCAGAAACTACAGCGTGGTATTGTCAGTGAATTTGTGGTGTTGCATTTTTCACAACGCCATCTATTTTGTTCGCCCATAATTGCTCCTTAAAAACAAGGGGTGCACCGCACCCCCTTCTCGTCGAATTTACTTCGAATTTACGCCATATGGAATGAGTCTGAACGGGCCCATTTCGTCTCGAATGTGCTTGTACCTTTACGGCCTCGCTTCAACTGGTAAAAGGACTGGCATCGATATGTGTCATACTTGCGATCCAATACCCGCCAGGTGTCCCCGTTGTGCAATACGATGTCGTTCTTCTTGGCTTTTGTGCTGCGTCTCTTCATGTTGTTATTCCTTTATTTATCACTACACTATGTAGCTAATGAATATATAATACATGGTTTTAACAAGAAGTCCACTGCCTTTTAAAGAAATTATCCCTTTAAACTGAATGTACTTGCGGATGGGGCATCGGAACCACCGGGGCTTTTCTGGTAGGCAGGGCCTGGGGGAGGTAAATCCTTCGTTTTGATGGATCTGTTCTGTCCTTTGTATTTCCCTTTCTTAACCTTCTTTTGTTTATCCTTCATCGCTTGAGTGAAGAATGAAGCAAAACCCTTGGTTTCTTTGTCCGACTTTTCTTTCATGTTAATACTTATCGGATTGTGGCTTTTTTTGGGTTCTCTTCTTCCCGCATCGAAAGCAAACTTCCCCATCGTCAGACCATTTGTGCTTGCAGGTGGACTGCCAGTATTCTGACTCCCAGTAATTCCCGTAATTGGTTCCCTTGCGCCATTTGTCTGTTTTGCCGTTAGTCATATGGATATACCACCCAAGTATCGTTTTCAACCTCTTCTGCCCAGTGATCTAACCCAAACTGGCATTTGCCCTTTTTATAATGGAGTGCTGCCGTGTAGATTTTGTTCCGGGCACTCGAATTGAAATGATGATTGCTCAGGAACATGTTGAAAGTGTCCCCTGAATCCGCTATATCGTCTATAATAAGGATATTGCGGTTCTCCCATCCCTTTACATTTACGGATTGATATATCATTTTAAACGCGTCGGACATCTTTTTGTCGTCACGGCTGTATGTTGCTATGCCGCAACTATGAACGCGCGATATATCTAAGCTATAGGCGATATATTGCGCTGGTATGAGTCCGCCCCTCGCTATTCCGATGATGTCCGTAATGTCTTTGTCTTTGAGCTGCTGGGAGAGGTCATTACAATGAGCAAAAAACTGTTCCCATGTGACATGTTGTTTAATTGCCATGGTCATCCTCGTGGCAATCGCATTCACATTCTTCTTTGTGACGTTTGAAGAATTTATCTTTGATGCATTTAAAACAAAACGCTATTATGCTTATTTCTATTACTCCACCACATACTAAACACATTTTACTTCATTCCCTTTCTGTCCGACATGTTTTTCATGCTTCAGACATGTTTTAATCGTTCCACCACATTCCCTGAACCTTTTCTTCTTCTTCTTCTTTTTTCTTTGCTTCTCTTTCCTCCATTCGCTTCGTCGCATCAAAATCAGGTTCCGCTATTAACGTCTCTCCTAGATGATACATGTCAACGATTGAAGGGTATTTGCTTTTGAAAATATAAAGTACTGCATTGCCGCCTCTATCGGTGGTAATGGTGACTGGAATATTGTTACGGTCCAGTATCTGTTTCCACTGCCCACCCAGCGCCTTGGCTTTGAATTTGTAAACTACTCTTTTCTTCATAATATGTTTTTATTATACTTCACTTGGTATGCTTAATCAACCACTTAACTATTTATATATTACGCTAAAAGAAGCTAATAAATTGTTATTCTTTAAAACATAGTTCCAAAGAATAATGAGTTTTCTGAAACAATTCCACCTGCTGCTAGATATTCTATAGTCCACTCAGCAAATGCAACTGGTGAAGTGGCTCTCTGGATCAGATTATCCATATAAGCACCTACGAATATCGTATCTGTTGCAGACAATGACGTTACATCCATTGTTACTTGATTGCCCAGGTTCATTGGTGGTACTAAAGCTTTATCCCATGTTGCACCAGTTATGGTGCCATTATTACTTCCAGCATTGTCAGTAGCTGTAGTGCCTGTACCTTCATCTAATAGCCATTGTGATACAAGGTTTGTTGTTGTTGGATCAGTTCCTTGATTACCGTTTGTGTAGATGTATTTAATTTCATCTGCGGTCAGGGCATCGTTGTAATATAGCACATCAGAAATATCTCCGTTAAACCTCTGAATGCCTGTGCTAAGTTGACCTATATACAACGGTCCAGTGGTGGTCATACTACCCATGGTAGCGGTTGTATCGGTAACGTGGAGAGAGCCATCGATATACAAATCCGCAATAGAATCTGAGCCGTCCCTCCTTAACACGCCCACTAAATGGTGCCAACAGCCATCGTTTACCGCTACCGTTCCATTTGCATCAGCCTGACCACCACTTCCACTATTATCGTTTACTCTAAACGAAGCTACCCCCGTAGATGGATTTCCTACATTAAAAGTCCAAATCGGAGCAGTGTTGTCAGAATCTCTCTTGGTTGCTATTCTCATGTTTGTGGTGGCAGACGTTGTTTTAATCCAAGCGGTAATAGAAAATTCGTCAGATGTTCCTACATCAAAATCAGTTGAATTTGTTACTTCTATAAAGCCACTTGACCCATCAAAACTCAGTACATCGTTACTTCCGAAGTTCCTCTTACCCATTGGACCATCGATAGCCTTCACAATAGTTGAACCATTGTTTGTTCCATCGTTAGAGCCTTTCCAATCTAGATAATCACCATCTAGAGGCCAGTATGATACAAGGTTGACATCTGATTCGTCGATGTAGCCGTTTTCATAGTCTGTTAGGATTTCTGAGGCTGTTCGTGCATCATTGTAGATTGCTAGGTTTGCGAGTTCACCTTCAAAGGTATAACTAGTTCCAGAATTTTGTCTGCCGATACTATAAGTACCGTAATCAGGTGCAGCAAATCCAGCCAATGCATAACTTGCATTTGCTGAAACGATTAATACATTATCGATATAAAGCTGAGCCGCAACTCCAGTCGA
>Ga0302117_10000653_pt1 | contig 15463 bp, 15 predicted proteins | sample AG5_322_MG_FD_203112 | JGI IMG/M metagenome (GOLD analysis project Ga0302117, IMG submission 203112) | Marine microbial communities from Western Arctic Ocean, Canada - AG5_32.2 | ecosystem: Environmental > Aquatic > Marine > Oceanic | place: Canada: Western Arctic Ocean | collected 2017-10-01 | reverse complement strand
CCACCGTGAGAAAAATCGTGATTGGCAATTTGCCATTTTTGCTGACAGACACAGTGGGCTTCATTCGCAAGCTGCCTACGCAGCTGATTGAGTCCTTCAAATCCACCTTGGATGAGGTGCGTGAAGCCGACATGCTTATTCATGTGGTGGACGTGTCGCATGAGAGTTATGAAGGTCACATGGCAGCCGTTAACAAGGTATTGGTCGACATCAATGCGGACAACAAGCCCACCTTGACGGTGTTCAATAAAGTGGACTTATGGAAAGGCGAAACAAACGAAGAGGGCTTCACGCCCATCTTGGAAGACGTCATCAGTCGATGGAACAACGAGCTGGATGATGACTCCATCTTCATCTCTGCCACGACCAAGGACAACTTTGACAGCCTAAGAGAGTCATTGTATCGCATGGCAGGAGCCATCCACGGCAAGCGCTTCCCTTTTGAAGGCTACCTCTACTGAGATATCAGCAAAGTCAGCAAACCTTTCAGCATGACCTCTTCTTCAGAAGGGGCTTTTTTATCTAAATTTATTCAGCATTAAACATTAATTGATGAGATTCTTTAAGGCAAAAAAAAGAGAGCTCGCTCCAATAATGAGAATCATTGAAGAGGCTCAAGGGTTTTTAGCTAGTCATCATATCGATCAATGGCAAAATGGCTATCCAAACGAAGCAGCTATTCTTAGAGACTTACTGAATAATGAAAGCTTTGTCGTCGCATCAAACGATTCAACCCTTATCGGAACAGCAATGTTCTCTACAAGAAAGGAATCAACTTACATGACTATTGAAGGGAGCTGGATAACCAAAGCCAATGCAACGTATGGGGTCATACACAGAATGGCTGTTACCAATGAATTCAGAAATAAAGGCGTTGCAAAATTCATTTTTGAGCAGTGTGAACAGCTACTCTTAAAAAACCATATAGATTCAATGCGGATCGATACGCATCAAGACAATCTAGCCATGCAAGGTTTGCTTAAGAAGTTAAAGTACACCTATTGTGGGGTCATTTATCTCGATGATGGTGATAAACGCCTGGCCTATGAAAAGCGTATGACTTGTTAACGCCATCTTCTGCCTTATCAAGGGTGCCCCTTGAGCTCTCTATTTGAATGCTGCAATGCCGGTGACATCCATGCCGGTAATCAGCAAATGAATGTCATGGGTGCCTTCGTAGGTCACCACTGACTCCAAGTTCATCATGTGACGCATGATGGGGTATTCACCAGTGATTCCCATGCCACCTAGCATTTGACGGGCATCTCTAGCAATGGTCAATGCCATGTCTACGTTGTTGCGTTTAGCCATGGAGATCTGAGGAGAGGTCGCCTTGCCTTCATTTTTTAATTGACCCAATCGGTAGGTCAAAAGTTGAGCCTTGGTGATCTCCGTGATCATCTCTGCCAATTTCTTTTGCTGAAGCTGGAAGCCCGCAATGGGTTTACCAAACTGGACTCGCTCTTTGGAATACCTCAACGCTGTGTCATAGCAGTCCATGGCTGCACCAATGGCGCCCCAGGCAATGCCGTAGCGCGCAGAATCCAAGCAGCCCAGTGGCGCACCAAGGCCCGACTTACCAGGTAGCAGGTTATGCTTGGGGACCTTGACGTTATTGAAGACCAATTCGCCGGTGGAACTCGCTCTCAAGCTCCACTTGTTGTGGGTTTCAGGGGTGGTGAATCCTTCCATGCCGCGTTCCACAATCAAACCATGAATGCGTCCCTTTTCATCCTTTGCCCATACCACAGCTACATGGCAAAAAGGTGAATTAGATATCCACATTTTTGCGCCATTGAGCAAGTAGTGATCCCCTTTGTCTTCAAAGTGGGTGGTCATGCCGCTGGGGTTGGAACCATGGTCTGGCTCTGTGAGACCAAAGCTTCCCAGGTACTCTCCGCTTGCCAACTTTGGCAAAAAACGCATGCGCTGCTCCTCAGATCCATAGGCATAGATCGGGTACATCACCAAGGATGATTGCACGGAACAGGTTGATCGAACCCCTGAATCGCCACGCTCAATTTCTTGCATCATCAAGCCATAGCTCATTTGATCCAGGCCAGCACCGCCATACTCCTCGGGGATGTAGGGACCAAAAGCCCCAATCTCTGCCAGTCCCTTCACCAATTGCTCAGGGAAGGCAGCGCGCTGTGCGTAATCCTCAATGATGGGACTGACATCGCGCTTGACCCATTCTCTGGTCGCATCACGAACCATTTTGTGCTCATCGCTAAGCAGGTCATCGAGTTGGTAATAATCGGGGGATACAAAGAGGTCTTGACGCATGGGGTAATTGTTAAGGGCTCAAAGGTAAGCAGGATAAGCCTTGCAACATGACCTGAGCCGCCGCAAACACTGCGACAACTACCCTATCAACGCAACTTAGGGTTGTTCTGATGGCGGTCTTTGTCTCTGGCACCCTTAGCTGTCATGCGGCGATCGAAGGCTGCTTGAAGGTCAGTGCCTGTTTGATTGGCCAGACAAAGCACGACAAAGAGAACATCAGAGAGTTCCTCACCAAGGTCCGCCTTTGCATCGGAGGGCTTCTCTGACTGCTCGCCATAGCGGCGAGCAATGATCCGTGCCACTTCGCCCACCTCTTCACTGAGCTGTGCCATGTTGGTGAGTTCATTGAAGTAACGCACACCAAAGTCTGCTATCCATTGGTCTACGTCACGTTGCAAACTTTTGATGGGTGCATTGTCTGAAGTTGGGGTTCTGCTGTCTGTTGTCATCATTCCTTGTTTTTTGAGTCAATGGTGATGGTTACCGGACCATCGTTGGTGAGTGTAATGGTCATATCCGCGGCAAATTTCCCTGATTTAACTGGGCGATTGCAGGTATGCCACAGTTCATCCAGAAAGGCTTCATACAAGGGCTCTGCCTCAAGACCTGGGGCAGACTTGTAATAGCTCGGGCGGTTGCCCTTTTTGGTGCTGGCATGGAGGGTAAACTGGGAAATGACCAGGATATCACCCTCCATGTCCATGACGGAACGATTCATCAGGCCATCAATGTCATCAAAGATCCGCATTTTACTAATTTTCTGCGCGATGTAGGTCAGGTCTGATGGCGCTTCGTTGGACTCCCATCCGGCCAGGACCAACAAACCTTTGCCAATGGAGGCATGGGGCTTGCCGTCAACAGCAACTGAGGCGGACAGAACGCGTTGAACCACCACCCTCATGAACCTGAATCTGATCCGTGATTGTCTTGGCGGTAGACCTCATCCAGCTCATCACCTGAAAGCATGCTGAGGTAAGACCGGTAACGGGTGGGTGCCAATTTGCCTTCCTCTGCCGCTGAACGCACAGCGCACGAAGGCTCTTCTGCATGCAGGCAGTTGCTAAATTTGCAATCGTCCTTCATGGCAAAAATTTCTGGGAAGTAGTGGCTGATTTCTGCAGATTCCATGTTCACCAAGCCAAATCCCCGAATTCCTGGGGTATCAATCACATAGCCTCCAACATCCAAAGGGTGCATCTGTGCAAATGTGGTGGTGTGCAGGCCTTGACCATGGGCTGCTGATATTTCTGTGGTTCGCAGGTCTAGCCCTGGCTGGATGGCATTGGCCAGGGTAGATTTCCCTACGCCGGAATGGCCACTCAATAAGCTGACCTTTCCTCTCAGCAAGTCAACCATGGCATCCAAGCCTTCTCCTGTGACAGCTGATACGCGAAGGCATGGATAGCCCGCAGCGCCATAGGCAGCTTCCCTGTATTGTAACTCTTCCATGGCAGCTTCGCCACAGAGATCAATCTTGTTGAAGACAATGACGGCGGGGATGTCATAGGCTTCCGTTGTGGCCAGAAAGCGATCCATGAATCCGTAAAGCGTTTTAGGTTCTGCGATGGTACAGATTAAAACTGCCTGATCCATGTTGGCTGCAATGACCTGTGTGCGTTTGCTGAGGTTCACCGATCGACGAATCAAATGGTTGCGTCGAGACAAAATTTCATGGATGACCCAGCGGCCATCAACCTCTGGCTTTGCCATAACCTTATCTCCTACTGCCACTGGATTGGTGCTTTTACTTCCCGCCAACCGAAGGGCTCCGCGAAGCCGTGCATCCACCGTATTCCCGTCATCGAGCATGAGGCGATACCATGATCCAGTAGATTTTAGCACAAGTCCATTCATCGCAACAAAGTTATCTCATCGTAACAAACGTTATCGGGTTAAATTTGGCATGGTCTATGGTCACAGCAAGAAATCCTAATCATTGTTTCAATAACGCCATTTCATGAAAAAAATAGTCACCTTTTTCTTTGCATTAAGCCTGTTTCCCTTGCAAGCCATGGATATGCTTATCCTCAACTCTGGCAAGGCCTTTTCAGGTGAGGTGATCAGGGCAAGCAAGCGCAACCTCACCTTCAAAGCTGACAACAACACCTTTGTTATTCCCTTGAGTGACGTTGCTTTTGTTGGCCTAGATGACATCGCAAGCGACAACGATGACCCCAGCAAACTTTGCTTGGCTGCAAGCAATGACGCTCGCCTCAGAGGCCGGGTCTTCAACAACCTTCTTGCAGGAGGCATCTTTGGACCGCTAGCCATCGGGTATGATCTTTTGAAGAACTACCGACCAAAGGACGACTGGAAAGTGGTCCTCCACAGCTCCAATTCAAGACACTTCAATGACCCCACTTACTTGTATTGTTACAATCGACAAGCAAAGCTCCACGCGACGGTGGCCGCGGCAGTTGGCATGGTTGTGTGGCCCGTTTGGTACAGAAAATAACCCCATCAGATGTCTATTCACGTTAAGAACTTAAGTAAATCCTACGGCCAACAAAAGGCCTTGGATCAGGTGTCATTTGAAATCCCTAAGGGTCAGATTGTGGGGCTTTTAGGTCCTAACGGCGCAGGGAAGTCTACTTTGATGAAGATTCTCACGTCCTATTTACCACAAAGCGAAGGGATAGCCTTGGTTTGCGGAATGGACACGCAGGACAACAGCCTGAAGGTTCGTCAACGGATTGGCTACCTACCTGAACACAACCCGCTTTACCCTGACATGCATGTGTTAGCGTTTCTCCAATTTGTGGCTAAGATTCACAAGCAAGATAAAAGCAAGATCACAGACACCATCAGCAAGGTGGGGCTTGAGCCTGAACAGCACAAGAAGATTAAAGAGCTCTCCAAGGGTTACCGCCAACGCGTAGGCCTGGCAGCAGCTCTCATGCATGACCCCGATGTGCTCATTTTAGATGAGCCAACGACTGGTCTTGACCCCAATCAATTAACTGCCATCAGGGAGTTGATCATGGCCATTGGCAAGGACAAAACTGTGATACTGAGTACCCACGTCATGCAAGAAGTGGAAGCGATGTGTGATCGGGTGATCTTCATCAAGGCTGGAAAGATTCAACGAGATGACAGTGTGGAAAACATCACCAAGTCCAGCTCTATGGAGGAGGCTTTCCGATTGGCAACAGCTGATTGAGTGACCTTACATTCTTCGCTTGTTGACTATGCTAAATTTGACATTTTTTCATCAAAAAAGGCGCTTTTAGCGCCTTTTTTGTTTGATTATGGTCGATTTTAGACCTTTTTCCTAAAATACAGATCAATAGGAATACCCGTGAGATCGAAGTGTTTGCGGAACTGATTTTCAACAAATCGCTCATAGGGCTCCTTCACATATTGTGGCATATTGCAATACAAAACAAACTGTGGACGCTTGGTTGGAAGCTGCGAGATGAATTTGATTTTTACAATCTTGCCTTTGTACATGGGTGGAGGTCGCTCCTTAACAATGGGTAGGATGATGTCATTGAGCTTGGAGGTGCCAAGGCGGGTTGATCGGCGTGACTGCACTTCCATGCAAGTCTCAACGGCTTTCAATACACGCTGTTTTGAGATTGCTGAAGTAAAGATAATCGGGACATCAACAAAAGGGCGCATTTTTATGCGAACCTGCTCCTCAAACGTTTTCATGGTGTGGGTGTCTTTAGAAACCAGATCCCATTTATTGATCACGACAACCAGACCCTTTTTGTTGGTCAGGATAACATGCAGGATATTTTGGTCCTGGCTTTCAAATCCTTGAGTAGCATCGATGACCAGCATGCAGACATCTGAGTCTTCAATGGTTCGCACAGTGCGCATGTTGGAATAGAATTCCAGGTTTTCATTGACCTTGCCTTTTTTACGCATGCCTGCCGTGTCAAGCAGAACAAAGTCCATATCAAATTTATTGAAATGGCTGTTAACCGTATCTCTGGTGGTTCCAGCGATATCGGTCACGATGCTAACTTCCGCCTCAAATAAGGCATTGGTGATAGAAGATTTCCCCACGTTAGGACGGCCTACAATCGCCAACCTTGGCTTGCCTTCAAAGGGGTCGATTTCATCGCTTGATCCCGGTTCGGGAAAGTGAGCTACCAAGGCGTCCAGTGCATCTCCAGTTCCCAGTCCATTGATGGAGCTGACAGTCATTGGCTCGCCAAATCCCAAGGAATAGAACTCAGCAGCCTGCGCCATGCGTTCATGGGTATCCGTTTTGTTTGCGATCAAGACAATTGGCTTGGATTGCTTGCGAAGCAATCGCGCGATTTCTTGATCATCATGGGTGATGCCTGCTTCAACATCAACCAGGAACAATATGAAGTTGCACTCTTCTAAGGCAACCTCTACCTGACGGCGAATTTCCCCTTCAAATATGTCATCAGATCCTTCGATCCAACCACCGGTATCAACCAATGCAAAGGAGCGTCCTGCCCATTCTGCATGGCCATAGTGACGGTCACGCGTCACACCCGCTGTAGGGTCTACAATGGCTTCACGCCTTTGGACCAGACGGTTAAAGAGTGTGGATTTGCCCACATTGGGGCGGCCGATTATGGCGACAAGTGGCTTCATCAGTATCCGTATCGTTTAAGTTTCTCTGGATCATTTCTCCAGTTGCTATTGACTTTGACAAAGAGCTCTAAGTAAACCTGTTTGCCATAGAATAATTCAAGTTGACGGCGTGCAGCGGTGCCAACGGCTTTCAATGCCACGCCTTTGTGCCCGATCAAAATGCCTTTTTGTGATTCGCGAGCCACAACCAATATGGCACGTATGCGTAAAATCTTTGGCTCGTCTTTGAAGGAATCCACATCGACCTCAACGGAGTAAGGCACTTCTTTTTTGTAGCGGTTCAGTATCTGTTCACGAATGAATTCTGAGCAGATGAATCGATCGCTTCGATCAGTCAGCTGGTCTTTGTCAAAGTAGGCTGGCCCCTCGGACGAAAGCTCCAGCAAGCGCTTCAAAACATAGGAAAGGTTGAATCCTGTTTTTGCTGACATGGGAATGATTTCTGCTTTTGGCAAACGCTCAGCCCATAAAGCTGATTCATTTTCAAGTGTCTCCTGGTCATGCAAGTCGACCTTATTCAACAAAAGCAAAACAGGCACATCGGTGGTTTGCAGGTGCTTGTAAAGGCCTTCATGCTTCAATGGCCCTTCACCCAATTCAACCACATACAGGAAGACGTCTGCATCGTCTTTTGAGCTGTGAACGGCATCTAGCATCGACTCTTGCAGGGCGTAGGCTGGAATCAAGACGCCCGGGGTGTCTGAGAATACCAACTGGTAATCAAAATTTTCTGTCTCCCCGTTCAGTATCCCAAAGATGCGATGCCTGGTGGTCTGTGCTTTGGGCGTGATGATGCTCAAGCGCTTTCCTACCAGGGCATTCGCCAGGGTACTCTTGCCTACATTGGGATGACCAATGATGTTGACAAAGGACGATTTATGGATTTTTGACATGCGGCAAAGGTCGGGATAAAGACCTGAGTATGTACGCGATTACTTGCTATTCACGTGAACTGCTATTCCATGGTCTATAAGCCATGAATTCCGACAAGGCAAGCTACTATATCAGGCATCCATTCACCCAATTTCACGCATGATTTCTAATGGCCGTGAATCATCCCCTGCTCCACCGGTGAAGTCGGGTACATCAACGCGTTGACCATGCATGGCTACCGACATTTCTGACAAGGGAGAGACGGCACTCCATAAAGCACCATCATAAACGTTGAGATCCAAGGGTTGCCCCAGGTTCATGCAGCGCACCAAGCGATGCATCATCACGAAGTCCATGCCACCATGTCCTTGTTTGTATTTGGCTTTGATGGCATCTAATTTTTCTAACATGGGATGACGGTAGCGTGATTGGTATTCTCCCCGTTCGCTCTCACTTAACCATTTGTGACCCCAGTAAACCAATTCACCTTTGTCGACATACAGACGACTGGGGTAGCCATCGTGCACGGCTGAGGTGCCAACAACTTTGTTGATGCGTGAATACGGTCTCGCCGTATGGACATCAAACTGCAGCAGGACTGTTTTGCCTTTCTGGGTTTTCATCAGGGTGTTATTCATGTCTCCACAAGCAAATTCAGACGAATCAACACCTGAAGAGGCGTTGAAGGCGTCCGACAGATTCTTTTCACGCGAACTCATGGATGTGAGGTGTTCAAAGCGATCACCTCGACCAATTCCCAGGTACATCGAAATAGGTCCGAGCCCATGGGTGGTGTAGAAGTTGCCATTTCGCACACGGTGGTGTTGCAGTCGCCATTGGTCTTGGTAGTAGTCACTTGATAGCATGTGTGCCCTGAGGTCATGCAAATAGGCGCCTTCTGCATGGGTGATGTCACCAAAGACACCCGAATCAATCATATTCAATACCCACAGTTCTTCGTCATTGTAGCAGCAGTTTTCAATCATGATGCAATGACGTTGCGTCTTCTCTGCAACGCTTACAAGCTCCCAACAATCGTCAAGGGTGTGAGCTGCTGGTACTTCCATGGCTACATGCTTACCTGACTCCATGGCCATCACTGCCATGGGGGCATGCCATTCCCAGGGGGTGACAATTAGCAACAGATCAACATCGTCTGATTTTGCCACGGCTTCCCATGCGTCCTTGTTTCCAACGACCTCCATGGCTTTGCTTGTCTGATAGGATGATAACCAAGTTGATGCTCGCGACACGTAATCTGCATTCAGGTCACATATGGCAGTGACTTGACAGTTGCCTTGTTCGATGTCGTGGGCCAGCATTTGCAAAAGAGTGTAACCTCTATTTCCCAGCCCCACAATGCCAATTCGAACTTGAGCAATAGGCGAATCAGCGTAACCTATCATAGATCCTGTGGCGGGTCGTTTTAAATCAGCAATGCTTGAGTTCAGTGCGTCTCCTAGCTCACTACCTGCAAGGCCTCGGGGCAATGCTGCAAAAGCAGCTCCACCAAGGAGGCTTTTAAGAAATACTTGTCTATTCATAAGGTCTGCTTAAAATTATACGGTTATTCCAGGCCTTCAGTTTGGAAGGGCTTTTAATGCTAGACCTGTTTACGTTGTGAATATAACCCATACTTTGATACGAAAGGAAGGGTCCAACAAAACAGAATTACCTAAAAGAAAGGGGCATTAGATGCAATCATCTATTTGTTTTGATGTAAATTTGCCGTCATATCGCGGGGTGGAGCAGTTGGTAGCTCGTCGGGCTCATAACCCGAAGGTCGTAGGTTCGAGTCCTGCCCCCGCTACTAAGGAGTAATCAGAAATGGTTACTCTTTTTTTTTGCGGTAAACTGAGTGTTTGCACACTATATCATTTGTTCATTGACCATTTTCATTCAGTTGGACGATAATTAAATTTTATTGCCCACATCTTATGGCCCGCCTGAAGAGTTGAGGCCTTAGAATAAACAAGATGTCCTTCTGATTGAGAGTCATTCAAATAAATTAAATTCGGATGCCAAATGAAAGAATGATTGTCAAAGCTGAAAGGTATTGACCAATCTGTAAGAAGTTTTTTGGGCTCTTCCGTCCAATTAATCCCGTCAATGGATTCTCTATAGTAGATGCCCGACAGAACAGCAGACTGAGCTCCATTGTTATATTCTCCATAATGGTTCAGTGAATAAACCATAACATATTTGTCAATATATGCGTTGTATGTTACATGAGGAAAGATTGCGTCAGAATATCCATCTCCTGCCACCACCTCTTTAGATCGAATTAAATTAGTCGTGAATTCATTACTGTCATTTAAGTAATAGCAAGTTAAAAAATCAGGTCTGCCGTTTTGATCAACGTCAAATTTTGACATTGAGATGTTAACCCCTCTTCCTGAACGATTATGATCAACATAATAAATAAAAACCTCCGTTTTATCTTTAGAATAAGTGATAGACGGCTCTCCCAAACCTCCATCGCCAAAACCATTATCATAATTAATATCATATATGTTTTCAACCAAGGGCATGGGATTAAGTTGAAACGATAATCCTTCATCAGTAGAAACTCCTAATCCGATGGAAGCATAAAATCCAGGAATATTCCCCGGCAAGGTGGTGCCATCATGAGCTTCTGAATGAAAAACGCTGTAGATTTTTCCTTCACTGTCCTTTATCAACTGGCCCAAACCAATATAATCTGAGTAGAATGTATTAGGCACAGGTGATGCAACTTCGGTACGTTCTGTTAGATTCAATAAACTCGTGCCTGAAAAAACATAGGAACCTGTGTTAGCAGCAGTGATTATCTTAATTTCATTGGCAGAATTCGAAATCACGCCTACGGTAATATCATTAAAATAATTTAACCCTAAATTTTGCCCAACTGGGAATTCTGATGCTGTATCCAAATCAAAATCAGCAATTATTTTATTACTCCTCTCACAACTTATAAGAAGTAAACAAAGGCATATTAAGTATTGAATTAATTTCATATTACTATTATTTGATTAAAATTATTTGACTTTTATCATCCTTTATGGATTCCAGCTCGGGAGTAAGGGCAAAGCGGTCGATGCAATCCGCTCGCTAAATTCGCGGTAATCCGTGTCCAAGAAGGCGGAAAGGATAGCCATTTCTTCTTGTGTGCGCTTTTCCCATGTGGCGTAGATGTTCAACACATTGGCGCTGGGCTTTCCGCGCAAGCTCCAGAGGTAGCCGCGAAACTGGCTGTTGAGAAAGGACCACGTCTCGGGCTGTTCAAAGTATCCTTTTACATCTTCTTTCCCAAAGAGACGCAACCTGTGGTCTTCTATGGCCTTTTTGAGGGTTTTCAAATCGTCCAAGAGGGGTTGAACTTGTGCGCTGTCTGTGTCTTTGCGGTCCTTAAGGATGCGCTCAAGTGCACCGAGGCCCTGATTGGCTTTGAAGAGCTTGAAGACGAGGTCCGCCATGTCTTGGTTGATGCCATATAAGCTGCGTTGGAAGGCAATCTGTGCGTCCCATTCCGATGCGTCCATATTGATGCGCGGGTCGTCTATGACTTCCACAGCAGAGGTGTCGCTTGCATCTTCAAGGGTAAAGACTGCAGTATAGTTGCCCGGAGCAACAGAGGCACCACGGGGATCCGATTTCTCGCGCTCCTCTTTACGCTTGCTCCAGCGTGGGCGCTGGCTGCCTTTTTCAGCCAAATCCCAGGTGAAGCGGAAGAGGCCAACGTCTTCCTTGTCTAATTTTCGCTCAATGTGCCGGACATGCGTCCCTTCCGCATCATAGATGTCAACCTTTAGGGGGGCTTTAGATTCCTCTTCACGTTTTACGTAGAGGGCAAAACGTGCACCGCTCCCTCGGTTTTCGCCTTTGAAGTCAGCCCATCCCTGGAAACGGATGCCGTCCGAAACACGGGTTTCTACATGTATAGCCAACGGTGCATCAAAAGCGGTTAGGGTCCGACCTTGGGTAGCCCCGTTTACCATTGCACGCAAGGGGCGCAAGTCGTCCAATACCCATGCAGAGCGGCCAAAGGTGCCCAAGACCAAGTCTTGTTCACGCTCTTGAATGGCCAGATCCTGTACGGGCATGGTGGGTAGACCTTTCCATGCTTTCCAGGTCTTTCCATAATCGGTACTGAGCTGGAGTCCCGTTTCAGTGCCTAAGTAAAGAATACTTGGGACTTCACTGTCCTGAATGACGCTTAGGCAATGGCCGGTGAGTCCTGCCTTGGCCACCAAGTTGGTCCAAGTCTTTCCAAAGTCTTTGGTATGGAAGAGGTAGGCCTTCCAATCGTTTTGTCGGTAGTTGTTCACAACCACATATGCTTCGCCTGCATTGTAGATAGAAGCATGAATGTGAGGGACCCAAGCGCCTTCAGGGAGTCCCTTGATCTTTGGACTGCAATTGGTCCAGGTTGTCCCTCCGTCACGGCTTACTTGGATGTTGCCGTCATCCGTGCCAACCCACAAGGTTTTGGGGTCATTTGCAGAAGGGGCAATCGCGAGAATGCAGGTATGGTTTTCAGCCCCAGTAACGTCAAATGTGAGCCCGCCAGATTCCAGGGCCTTTTGCTTGTCCGGGTTATTGGTCGTGAGGTCGGGAGAGATGATATTCCAGGTGCGTCCTTGATCGGGGCTATAGTGCACGTATTGTGAACCATAGTACAAGCCGTCTGGATTGGAAGGGTCGCCGGCGATGGCGGCGTTCCAATGCCAGCGCAACCATTCTCCTTCGGGATGAACAGGCTTAATCGCTTCGGTCATGCCCGTGACCATGTCTACGCGTGCCAAGGAGCCTTCTTGCGCCATGGCATAGGAAATACGCGGATTGGTAGGATGTGGAAGAACGTCAAATCCGTCTCCAAAATAGAGCTCTTGCCATTCGTTGTTGCCAATGCCTGTGCCAATCCAAGAATAGGCAGGTCCGCGCCATGAACCGTTGTCCTGCATACCTCCGTAAACATTGTAGGGAAGCTGATTGTCCAAGCGGATGTGGTAAAACTGAGCAATAGGAAGATTTTCCACAAAGCGCCAGCTGACACCAGCATCCCAAGAGATGTTCAAGCCGCCGTCGTTGCCTTCGATGACATGGCCGGGGCGCCGAGGGTTAAGCCAAATGGCGTGGTGATCTGGGTGCACTTTGGAATAGGGGGTAACTACGTTCCAACTCTTTCCGCCATCCTTACTCTTGGTCACGAGTGTCCATAGCGAATAAAGCGTTTGGTCATTAAAGGGATCAACAAAAAGGTCTGAATAGTAGAAAGGCCGGTTGCCAATGTTTTCATCTTCGCTGACCTTGGACCACTCAAAGCCCCCATCGTTGGAAGCGTAGAGGCCATTTTTGGCCTTGTTTTCTATCAGCGCATATACTTTTTTAGGGTTGCTTGGCGCAATAGCGATGCCCATTCTTCCCAATTCTCCTTCCGGTAAGCCATCCTCAGAGGTGCGCTTAGTCCAGGTATCGCCACCGTCTAACGTAACGTACATACCGCTCCCTTCGCCGCCACTTTTAAAGACCCAAGGCCAACGGCGGTATTCCCACATGGCGCAAATCAACTTGTTTGGGTTGACTGGATCCATGACTAGTTCTGCAGCTCCCGTGCGCTCGTTGTTGTAGAGAATTTTAGCCCACGTTTTGCCCCCATCCGTGGTCTTGTATACCCCACGGTCCGGCGTGTCGCCCCAAGCTACGCCAATGGCGGCTACGTATACGGTGTTGGGGCGCGTAGGATCTACGACAATACGATGGATATGCTTGGTCTCTTTGAGGCCAACCAGCTGGAAGGACTTTCCGCCATCCACACTTTTAAATAAACCACCCCCACTGGATTGGGAATTTCTTGGGTTTCCTTCTCCGGTACCGACCCAAATAACATCTGGATTGGTGGGGTCAATTTTTACTGCACCAATACCCGCAGTGGGTTGATCATCCCAGATGGAGGTCCAACTTTGTCCTGCATTTTCACTGACCCAGACGCCGCCCGAAGCCGTTCCAATGAAAATGTGATTGTCATTGAGGGGGTTGACATCAATAGAGGTTACGCGTCCGGACATGCCGGCAGGGCCGATATTCCGGAATTTCATATCCTCTAAAACGGAGGATTCAATGGATTGCGCTGAAGCGTTGAAGGTGAGGGCCAAAACGCATAAGGAGAGGGCAAGTTTCTTCATGGTTTGAAGATAACACCTCTATGGCTTATTCTGCGACTTTGCACTTGCGTGGTTTAGTGAATGAAATTTAACCTTTATCACCTCTTTCGAAGAGTAACACGACTGCTTCCAATTACGGTAACCAAGCCTGAATTAGAAATTTGGCCAATTTCAACCATTCCACTTTCATCATAAATAGAATTTCCTCTAGCAACGCCATTGTCATATTGTACATCCCCGTAGATCGTGGTGACTCCCGACCAACTATTTCCAGAGACTGTCATTCTTGCCTCAAAATTATCTTCTGAGTATACATAAGTCCCGTTTGGACTTAAATCTTGCTCCTCATTATAAGAGTTTGCATTCTCAGATTCAGCGCCATGTGCATCATGAACAGAAGTGTCCGATGATTCTACATTCCCGCAACTTGCTAGCACGATGATTCCAAGAATAATAAATCCAAATTGAAAACTCTTCATAGGTTAATCTTTAATGTATTGTGTTGATCCAACTTTAAGTGTGCCACATGACTCCATTGTAAGTGTCTGATCGCCAGGAATTGTTCCTTCGGTGGTTCTCGTATAACTGATTCTTATTTCCCCAGGCGCAATTACTTCCCAATCACCCCAAGTGCTCATTCCACCAAAAAAGGTCGTACTGCTATTAAAGGTCCCATCGTCAGAAAATTTCCAAGCGCCCGTTGGATTACTTCCATTCGGATAAACCCAATCAAACCCAATTAGACATGATTTAGTATTATCCTCTGAATTTGATGACTCGCTAGAGCAACTTGCAAAAAAAAGAGCAATTGCAATTGCGAAAATCAATCTAAAATGCTTAAACCCCATATCAATCGAATTAGTTAAAGCAATAATACAACAATGCATGTTTGTAAGCTTACAAAGACTTAAGGACTAGCTTTCTAAGTCCAATAAATACTACTATAAAAACAGAGTAAATAATGAAAAATGGAATTACATAGCTGTATAGTTCGAAGACTAGCATAACTGCCATAATTAACAGCTGAAACCCAAGGCCATAGATAGATACTATAGTCATAAACCACTTAGGAAAGGGCGGGCTGTGACTTGCATTTTTATCCATATGATACATGATTTTATCAAAAGAGATATATAAAATATCGTAGATTTTATAAAATATATTTACCATTTTCTGACTCTCTCCCTTGAGAGCTTTAGGTGCACTGTCTTCAAAAACCCTACTAGTGGAATCGCCATCCACAGAATTTCTTAGAATAACATAATAGTAATTATAAACTGTACCCTGAAGTTGAATTCCAAAAAAAGCGATTAACATAGAGATCGTTGAGCTATTGGATATATGGCAAAAGGCCAACAAAAAACAGAAATTAAGTAAAAAATCTGCTATAGAATCATAATAACGTCCCACATAAGAAGGTGTGTTCTTTAGACGCGAAAGCTCGCCATCTGCCGCATCCAAAACAGATTTCAATATGATGAAAAAGGCGGCTAGCAGATAATGCCCATAGAGCATAAATCCAATTGCAATAAGTCCAGCTATAATAAACATAGTCGTGACATGAATAGGCGTAAATCGTGTGT
>Ga0302117_10000649_pt1 | contig 15538 bp, 10 predicted proteins | sample AG5_322_MG_FD_203112 | JGI IMG/M metagenome (GOLD analysis project Ga0302117, IMG submission 203112) | Marine microbial communities from Western Arctic Ocean, Canada - AG5_32.2 | ecosystem: Environmental > Aquatic > Marine > Oceanic | place: Canada: Western Arctic Ocean | collected 2017-10-01 | reverse complement strand
AGATTCCTTGGCGAATTCTGTAATTGTCAATCTAGATTTGTCACTCGCTCCAATCATTGTCTGATTCCCCTCCGGCTTGTTCAGCAGTTGCATTCACCGCCCCCCTAGGGGGCGTTGGCAGCGCGTGCCCCCTTTAATCATTGAGATAACCGCGTTCAGTCATTACAGTAATTATTGCGCACTCGTCCAGTTAATTTTGCGATAGTTGCGCATTCGTATATAATTGACCTAATCAGTGATACTATTCGCTCAACCATGCCCGTAAAGGATTTGGCATCATTAATGGTGGTATATTGCCGTTGTTATAGCGGTTATATGTGTCCTAGAGAAGTTGCTTAACCAAGAGGGTTCTTCTATTAAACGGTCGTGAATATTACTAATTATTCAAGGGCGATGTTCTTGGTCCATTGGCTGTTCGCCCCACTATGGCAGGCGGAGGAGTGGGCGAAAAAGTAACCCCTCACGATATCTCAATTATTGTTGGGGCTATAGGGCTAGTTGGTGCATTAGCGATCTCAATGTTTGCTTTACCAATGATGATTGAATTTGGTGAAGTTTCATCAACCCAACAAGTCCGTTCAATATCAGTAGGTGTGCTTGGTTCAAACGATGATATTGTTGTCCATGCATCTCCAGTTTGTGAAAACAATAGCACTTGTACAATCAATAATATCAAAGTGATGGATGAAGATGGTACAGAACTAATCAGGGTGTCAGAATTCCAACTCGCAGAAGACGGTTCTTTCTCAAGTTCAATTGAGGTCGATGAAAGTGGAAAACTTATGGTAGAAATTAACGGGCAGGGGACATGGGAAGTAGAAGTTACAGCACAACGTCAAATTCCTATTCAATTCCTCCCCACTCTCGCCTCTCTTCTCCTCTTAGTTTGGGGTGTCTGGCGAAAGTTCCAGGAAGGTCCCAAAGATCCAGACATTGCTGACATCGTTGAAAATACCTAATTTTCAATCCCAAGTGAGGTTATAACTGTCAGATACAATGTATTCTTTCCTTCCGTCATGACAAATTAATTCACCACCCTGGCTGATACTTGTAACGGTCAATTTTTCAGCACCTTGTGTGAGGCTTAACCCCCTACTTAGGTAGTTAGTCATTAACGCCCAAATAGCATTCTTTTGGTTGCGTCTTTTAGGAATTAATTTCCCGGTTTCAAATTGTGACGCAACTGCTGTATCTAGTAGATTGGTAAAAGTTTCTATTTGCATGGGATTAGTAATTTCACAAAGTCCGATTGAAGGGTATTCTTTGTTGTCAGATATACCTAGGTTGACACCGATACCTAGTACAACTTTGTGATGCTTTCCAGTTTGGCGTCCTTCCATTAAGCAACCAGCAAGTTTACCAGAAGCAGTCCAAACATCATTCGGCCAACGAATTGATAGATTGTGATTTGATAGGGGTTTACAATTTGTCCAATGTGCAGATGCTAAGGGTATATCTTGAGACGCACATATTGCATCAATTACAGCAACCCCTGCATCAAGTTGAATCAATCCGGGCCCACTTTCTACTAGTTCAGAATCAAGTACCCAACTACCTGCAAAGTCCCCTTCATTAGTATCCCATACGCGTTTTCGTTGTCCTCTTCCAGAGTGTTGCCGCTTTGCAGTAACCATGCTACCAATTGGCAATTCCTTATCCAACAGATATTGATTGGTTGAATCAAGTACATCGTGAGATTGTCTTGTCGCTTTTTCGTGGGCTTTCCAAGCTGCAAAACAAGTTAATCTTTCACCATCATCGAATTGAAGTTCCGAAGAAATCCTTGTCGCCCACCCAGCCGCACGCCATCGACTCTGTAACAAATCCCCACGTTCATTGTTAGTGTGTAAGAGATAGACCGCTCCACCTTGTTTTAGGAGATTGTTTTCTCGGATAAGGGTTTGCAGAAGTGCTACACCCCAACCTTTGTTTTCTTGACTGTCAACTAAACCAGCATCCTCGAATGGCCCAAGTCTGTCCTCATCTTCATTTATTGGTGAAAGGTATGGTAAATTCCAAGTGATAATATCAAAAGGACCACGTGATTCAATAAGTTGTTGATTGATGAAATTTGAATCTTCATCTAAGCCACCTTCTATTGCAGTTAAGTTAACTTTGTTGTAACTGGCATTACCAGTTGTTGCTGCAATCGCAAGCGGGTTAACATCGCATGTTGTAACCTCCCATCCAAGTTTAGCAGTGGCAATTGAAACAGCGCCACTTCCGCAACCAATTTCCAAGAGTTTTTTCCCATCTCCCTTGCCTAATTTGGAAAGGCAGGAAAACAACAGCCCAGTGTCTTCGCGTGGCGGGTAAACAGTTGCCGGCACAAGGAGCGAAAGCCCCTCCTGTCCTCTGTATATCCATTCATGGATCGATGCGCCGCTAGTCTGCATCTCAAGTTCACGTTTGATTGAGTCATCCATAGACTTGCGGGGTAAGTGTCATATTTGAAGGGTATTCGTAATAAATTCAAGGATACCTTTATGGTGAACAACACGAAACGGGGGTTTAGAGATTACTTCTCTGACCCATGATCGAGCGGTCATCACTGTTAGCGTATGCCATGCGACAGGCTTTTGAAGGGTACCCAAGTCCGAGGTTAGTTATCAATAGCCATGGGCCTGTGGCTCAGTCAGGTGGAGCGACGGACTTTTAATCCGTTGGTCGCGGGTTCGAACCCCGTCAGGCCCGCTCCGCCTGATTGGCCGCAGCCCGTTGGTTTATGGTAACTGTGGGGGTCTCAAAGTGGCAGTAAAATCATCAACTAAAAAGCGATTAATGGAGCTTGGAGTTAAGGAAGAATTAGCACACAAGTTGGCGGACGACGCGAACATGGATACCATTAAGAAAATGAGTTCCCAGGATGTCGCTACCAAACTAAGTCTGAAAATGACTGATAATGAACTTGAAACTATCATGGACATTATCCGTGAGCAAGCTGCTTCCAAACGCCGTAGGCCAACCCGCCGCGTGGAGATGAAAGCAGAACTCAAGGCTTTGGAAACAAACATACCACTTGGTGAAATGAGATTCAATGTCCTCAACCACGAAATCGTCCCTCTGCATGAATTAGTCCCTGCGGATGAAGAAATGTCTGAACTAAGCCCATGGGATCTGGTTGGTACTGACATTGATGGTAGCCCTCGTCTAAGAATTGAACTACTGCCTAAAATCCTCATTACTGACCCTGCGATTCAAGCAATGAAAGAAGCATTGGAGCAGGCTGATGATGAGTTGCGAGCCGGTTGGCTCAATAATAGAGTTATTAGAGTCACTCGGAGAAGTCCTTCAGCAGGTCTTCACGTGGCATACCGATTAGTGGTAGAGGGTAACTGAGGAGGCAATTGATATGAGAGAAATTATTAAGACATATTTCAGAGAAAAAAGTTTGGTCAATCACCAGATTGCATCCTACAATGATTGTTTACCAAAAGGAGATGGACGTGATTGCCGTTTTGAGCAGATTGTCCGCAATATCCGAATTGGTACTGATGAAATTATTGATGATGACGAGGGCGGATTGGTAAAACTCGACGTACTAGATAACGAAATATCAGTCCGAATGAAGAACCTAACACTCGGGCCACCCACTATCCGCGAGGCAAATGGTGCAAACAATGAGGATGCAACTCCCCTAGAGTGCCGTCTTCGTAAGTTGACATATTCGTCTCCTATTTTCATGGACTTCACCATTCATCGTGAGGATCACCCTACTCCAATCAAGGAAGATAGAGTCCAAGTTGGGAACCTACCGGTAATGGTACGTTCTGAGAGGTGTAACCTCAATCCAGGGCATATTGACCAGAACCGTAATCTCAGCCCCGAGATGAGTGAAGAAGATCGCACTCACTACATGGCTCTCTTGAAGAAGAAAGGAGAGGACCCCTATGACCCAGGTGGTTACTTCATCATTAACGGTACAGAACGTGTTCTAATTTCAATGGAGGATTTGGCACCTAACCGAGTTACTGTTGAGATGAGCAAGAGATACAGCCGAGCAACAGAAGTTGCAAAGATTTTCTCACAGAGAGATGGTGTTCGAAAGCCACTTACAGTCGAAAAGAGAAAAGATGGAATGTTGATGGTGAAAATCAGCAGTGCTGGCGCTCAAGTTATCCCAGCAGTTCTACTTATGAGAGCACTTGGAATTGATTCTGACGAGGAAATTTTCGCATCCATTGCCGGTCATAAAGATGCTTTCAAGTATGTTGTTGCTAACATCAATCACGTCCGAGATTTGGATACTAAAGATGCGTATGGTGTTGAAACCAACGAAGAAGCACTTGCATGGTTAGAGAAGAAATTCGCTGCTGGCCAGCAAAAAGAATACCGTGAGCAACGTGTGAACAACCTGATGGATAAGGAATTACTTCCTCATCTTGGCGCCCAGCCGGAACACCGCTTGAAGAAGGCAGTTTTCCTTGGTAGAATTGTTCGCCAAGTTTTAGAAATGGCGATTACTCAAGGTAAGCCAAATGACAAGGATCACTATGCAAACAAGCGTGTCCGTCTTGCTGGTGATTTAATTGAAGATTTATTCCGTGTCAGTATGACACAATTAGCTCGTGACCTCAAGTACCAACTTGAGCGCCACCATAATCGAAAACGTGAACTAAAAATCAACAGTTGTCTACGACCTGATGTTTTAACATCAAAAATCATGCACGCACTTGCTACCGGCAACTGGGTTGGTGGCAGAACTGGTGTCAGCCAACTGCTTGACCGAACCACTTTCATCTCGGCGCTTTCCCACATGCGTCGTGTAACTAGCCCACTTGTAAGAAGCCAACCACATTTCGAGGCTCGAGATCTTCACCCTACACAATGGGGCCGTCTTTGCCCTAACGAAACACCTGAGGGACAGAACTGCGGTTTGGTAAAGAACGCAGCACAAATGATTGACGTTTCTGAAGCAGTTTCTGAAGACGATGTCAAAGAATTACTCAAAGAAGCTAATGTTGAAGAGCCAGAGGATTGGTCCTCAGGTTCACGAATTCACGTGAATGGTGATATCTTTGGATTACACAAGAACCCTCATCGTTTGGTCACTCACTTCAAGCGTCGCAGAAGAAACGGTAGAATCCGCCCAGAAGTTAGTATCCGCCACGATTCAGTAAATCGTGATATCTTCATCAATACTGATAAAGGGAGAATTCTACGCCCGTTATTGGTTATTGATAGCGGCACTCTTACCCTAGCAAAGGAGCACTTGGTTGCTCTTGCAGACCGTGAGATGAATTTCAAAGACCTCGTGAACGAAGGAGTAGTTGAGTGGATAGACGCAGAAGAGGAAGAAGACCTTCTAGTTGCGCCACGAGCCTACGACCTCCCAACTCTTTCACCAAAACATCAACGCCCAATCAATCCAGCCAAAGTTACATGGACAAATCTCGGTGAATTTGACATTACTGAAGCAGAGTTAGAGGCAGAAATCCAATTATCAAACGGTACATGGGTTACTGAGAAATTCACCTGCCCACTAAACTACTTCCAAGAGGATGTTGATAAGCTCCGTCGCAAAGAAAAGAAGACCGGGGATGTCCTAATCTACACGCACGTTGAAATCGACCCTCAGTTGATTCTAGGTGTTTGTGCTAGCCTAGTTCCTTTCCCGGAACACAATTCGACACCACGTGTTACTGGTGGAACTGCGATGGTCAAGCAATCTCTTGGTCTGCCAGCGAGTAATCATCGCGTACGCCCTGACACAAGAATGCATATTCTTGACTACCCACAACGGTCCATCGTGCAAACAGAGTCTATGGAATCGACAAACTTCGTTGCACGTCCAGGTGGCCAGAATTACATCGTTGCAATTCTAAGTCACCATGGCTACAATATGCAAGACGCGGTCATCATGAATCGCGCATCAATTGAAAGATCCTTAGGTCGTTCAAGTTTCATTCGAACTTACAATGCTGAGCGCAAGAGATTCCCTGGTGGCCAAGAAGAGGAAATTCAAATCCCAGGTGCTGGACAAGATGAAGTCAAAGGCCGTAAAGACAGCAAAGAGTACGCCCACCTAGAGTACGATGGATTACCTCATCCTGAGACTATGCTTTCTGCTAAGAGAGATGATGACCCTGCGGTGTTAGTAGGAAAGACGAGTCCACCACGTTTCCTTGAAGAAGGGCACGGGGCGTTCATGATGGGACAATATCGACAAGAATCAAGCATGCATGTAAGGCACGGTGAGAGCGGTCATGTTGACCATTTGTTCGTAACTGAGAGCCTAGATGCTGGCCGATTAGTCAGAATTGTTCTTCGCCAACACCGTATTCCGGAATTAGGTGATAAATTCTCATCTAGACACGGTCAGAAGGGAGTTGTAGGTCGTTTAGTCAATCAAGAAGACATGCCATTCACAGTTGATGGAGTTGTACCTGATTTGATTATCAACCCTCACGCGATTCCTAGCCGTATGACAGTCGCCCACATTCTAGAGATGATTGGTGGTAAAGTAGGTGCAATGGAAAGCAGATTTATCGATGCTTCAGCATTCTCTGGTGAAAAAGAGAATGCTCTTAGAGAGGGGTTGCTGCGTAATGGATTCCAGCACACAGGAAGAGAGCGCATGCTCAACGGTGAAACAGGCGATGAGTATGAATCAAACGTTTTCGTTGGCTGTATTTATTACCAGAAGCTGCACCACATGGTTAGCAGTAAGATTCACGCACGTAGCCGTGGTAGAGTGCAAATTCTAACTCGACAGCCTACTGAAGGGCGAGCCCGACAAGGTGGGCTACGATTCGGAGAGATGGAGAGAGACTGTCTCATTGCACACGGTGCTTCAATGGTCATCAAGGATAGATTACTTGACGAATCTGACGGTGTTACTTTACCCGTTTGTGCCGAGAGTGGACACGTTGCTTACTGGGATAACCGCCGTCGCTGTTATGTCAGCCCAATACATGGAGAGAGTGCAGAAGTTCACTTGGTTGAGACCTCGTACGCATTCAAGTTGTTATTAGATGAAATGAAATCACTTGGAGTCGCTATGCGACTTCAATTGGAGGACAGGAGGTGATTTGAATGGCTAAAAAACTAGATGCATCAAAGATTCCAAAGCGTATTGCTTCGATCAAATTCGGCTTAATGGCGCCGAATGAAATCCGCCGACTCAGCGCAGTAGAAGTCAAGACTGCTGACACCTACAAAGACGATGGTCACGCATACCATCAAGGTCTAATGGACCCGCAAATGGGTGTTATTGAGCAAGGTATCCGCTGTGAAACATGTGGAAATAAACACGATGAATGTCCAAGCCACTTTGGTCACATTCAGCTTGAGTTGCCTGTAATCCATGTTGGATTCACTCCACTCATCAAGACATCACTGAAAACCACTTGCAACAAGTGTTACCGTGTCCTTCTTCACGAGACTCCAGGGACTCACCCTGTTGATAGTGAACTTTCAGAGCAAGATTACTATCGAAATAGAGTTTTGGACATTATTCAGAAACACGGACCTGGTTCTCCAGAATTGAAGAAAATCATCAAGGATATTGAGAAGACCTGTTGCGGTAAAAAGCGTATGGTTTGCATGCACTGTGGTAGTGAGCAAGGAAACGTCCTACTTGAGAAGCCGACCACTTTCAAAGAAAAGAAAGAGGACAAGAGTGAGCACAAATTGAATGCTAGAGATATTCGTGAATGGCTTGAGGGGATCCCTTCGGATGACCTCATTTACATCGGAATGGACAAGGAATGTAATCGTCCTGAGTGGGTGGTAATGAGAGTTCTACCTGTCCCACCAATTACTGTGCGCCCATCTATTACTTTAGAGAGTGGAGACCGCTCAGAGGACGACTTGACACACAAACTTGTAGACGTGCTGAGAATAAATCAGCGACTGCGAGAAAACCGTGACCAAGGTGCTCCACAACTGATTGTTGAGGATCTTTGGGAACTTCTCCAATATCACATAACTACCTACTTTGACAACCAAACTAGCGGTGTCCCGCCAGCACGCCACCGAAGCGGCAGACCACTCAAGACCCTTACACAGAGATTGAAAGGTAAGGAAGGAAGATTCCGTAGCAATCTTTCAGGTAAGCGTGTGAACTTCTGTGCACGTTCAGTGATTTCACCAGACCCCTTCCTAGGTATCAACGAAGTTGGTGTGCCTGAGATGTCCTGCAAGGATTTGACTGTTCCAATTCGTGTTACTAAGCGTAACCGCGAACAACTGCGTGAGATGATTTTACGTGGTCCGGATAACCACCCTGGTGTAAATTATATTGTGCGCGGTGATACTCACCGTGTGAGAATCACTGATAGAACCAAGTTTATCTGGTCTGGTTTCCGTTGTATGAATCCAACTTGTGACGGTGGAGACCCTGAACGCGATGAGCCATACGAAGGCATGGCTGCAGAACTAAACGAAGTGTTGAGAGCACCCAATTTCCTACCGGGACTAGTCATCAAGAAGGAGAATCGCCGTACCATTGAAGGGCTACAAGAGAACTGGGTGGCTGACTTAAAATCAACAATTTCTAATTTACGTGGAGAAGATGAAAACGGAAAACAACTCCCTGAAGATGACCCCCGTGCTATCATCTACAACCGCTGGAGATGGGAGCAAGAGCAATCAGGAGACACAACATACCCAGAGCATTTGGATGTTATTTGCCCACACTGTGGTTCGCCATGGGATGAGGAAGATGAAGAAAGAACTCAGGTAGAAGATAGACTAGCGACCATTGATTTGGATGGTAGCCCTAAGCCAGGAATGGTGGTTGAGCGCCATTTGATTGATGGAGATGTAGTAATTTTCAACCGACAACCATCTTTGCATCGAATGTCAATGATGGTTCACGAAGTCAGAGTAATGCAAGGTAAAACATTCCGTTTCAACTTGTCAGTTTGTACACCTTACAATGCTGATTTCGATGGTGACGAAATGAACCTACACATTATTCAGTCCGAGGAGGCTCGTGCTGAAGCCAAAGTTTTGATGCGTGTGCAAGAGAATATTCTCAGCCCAAGATATGGTGGCGCAGTTATTGGTGGTATTCACGACCATATTTCTGGTGCTTACTTGTTAACTAATGGTGACCCCGTAATCCCAAAGAGCCAATCATTGGAAATCCTCAGTAAAATCAACTGGACTGGAGAATTACCAAAGGAAGTAAAAGATGAGAATGGTGAAATTGGTTACAATGGCCGTGAACTTCTCAATTTGATTATACCTCCAGGCATTAATCTCAGTTACAAGAGTCGAAGCAACGATCAAGTTGAAGTCATTGACGGTGAAATATTGTCAGGAACTATTGACAAGACTGGAATTGGTGCTGAGGATGGTAAACTGCTTGATGCAGTTCTTCAAATTCATGGGAACACACGAGGAGCGCAATTCCTAAACGAATTGACTCAACTAACAATTGGAATGTGTACCGCTCTAGGATTTACTACTGGAATTGATGACGAGGACCTACCTCCGGCAGCACGTACAGAAATCAGTGAAATTAACTCAACAGCTTGTGCAGATGTTGACGACAAACTCGAATTGTATGGTAAGAACGGAAGAGGCTACGAAGCAAGACCAGGCCGCACACCATTAGAGACACTTGAAGAAGATATCATGCAGATTCTTGACAAGTCAAGGTCAAGGACTGGTGAAATTGCTAAGGAACATCTAGCAAGTGACAATGCTGCTGTAATGATGGCAGTATCAGGGGCTCGTGGTTCAATGGACAACCTTTCAATGATGGCAGGTTCAATTGGTCAGACTCGAGTTCGTGGCCAGCGTCTTGAACGTGGTTACAAGGATAGAGTATTGTCACACTTTGAGAGAAATGCAAAGGGTGCTCGTGAGAAAGGATTCGTACAATCCTCATTCAAGAAAGGGCTTGAGCCAACTGAGTTCTTCATGCTATCAGTATCAGGAAGAGAATCTCTTGTAGATACTGCTGTTCGTACCAGTAAATCAGGATATATGCAACGCCGTCTCATTAATGCGATGGATGATTTGAAGGTCCATGGGGACGCTCACCGCTCTGTACGAAATACTGCAGACAGAATCATTCAATTCAGTTATGGTGAAGATGGTACTGACCCAACACGTAGTATCAGAGGTTCTGCAATTAACATTAGAGATGTTCTTGATAATGCATTAGGAGGTGAGAAGTAATGGTAGTAAAGTCAGCAACCAAGAAGAAACTCATGGATATGGGTATTCCCGAGGATTATGCCCACAATCTAGCAGATGGCCGTAAATGGGATGATGTCAAGATATTATCACAAGGTGAAATCGCTAAGATTTGCGGTCTTTCCTCTGATGAAGCAGATAAGTTATCTCAGGTTATTCAGAAATTTGGAAAGCGTAATCGCGCATCTTCGGCCTCAACCACTAGCACTACTGTGGTGCGCCGACGTGCAGCCAAGAGAAGAGTCAAGGTGCAACAAGAACTTGAACTGTTTGACCCTGAAATGAAAATGGAACAATTAGGTAGAGGTCTGAACTCTACTGATATTTTTACCGCTTTGGTTAAGGCTGCAGAAAAAGAGGGTTCAACTCTTTCCAAACTTATTCTCAGTAATTTAGCAGACCAAATAGAACTTCGTGGCATGAAAAAGTTGACAGCAAAACAAGCTTCATCTGTTGTGCAAAAAGCATCCAAGGCTGCCGAGTCAACTGGTGTCGATCCATTTGAAGCAGTTGGGATTATTACTGCTCAATCCATTGGTGAACCTGGTACACAAATGACCATGCGTACTTTCCACTATGCTGGTGTAGCATCAGTGAACGTCACTCAGGGTCTACCTAGAATCATTGAAATTGTTGATGCTAGAAAGAAATCATCCACACCAACCATGAGAATTCACTTAGATGAAGACTTGAAACATGATGAGAAGAAAGTGCGTAACCTTGCAGCGGCTCTTGAAATTACTGATGCAAAAGATATCGCTGTCATTGAGACTGATGTAACTCAGCGCAGAATCACTCTAAAATTGATTCCAGGAAACATGAAACAGAAGGGAGTCAAACCTGTTGAAGTCAAAGAGATTCTTACTCGTAGGCTTCGCCTTTTCATTGAGGCTGATAACGATGTCCGACCAAAGTTGTTGACAATTATTCCTGGTCGCAAGAAAGAAACTGATGATGTAACACCTAACTACACTGAACTTTTGGCTTTAGAAGAGAAAATCAAGGAGTTGCGTTTGAAAGGTGTAACTGATATTCAGCGTGCTAATACTCAAAAAGATGCTGAAACTGGAGAATATTACATAGCAACTATTGGAAGTAATCTAGCAGCTGTCAGTGAATTTGAAGGGATTGACCGTGCTCGAACATACACTAACAATATCACTGAGATCCACCAATATCTCGGGGTTGAGGCGGCTCGCCAAGCAATTATCAATGAGTTAATCTTGACTTTGCAGATTGCAAGATTGGATGTTGATGTTAGGCATTTGGTCACTGTAGCGGATGTAATGACTAGCGAAGGTGAAGTCCGTGCAATTGGGCGCCATGGTGTTTCAGGAAACAAGCACAGTATTTTGGCTCGTGCTGCTTTCGAAGTTACAGTCAACCATCTACTAAGGGCCGGAATTATCGGCGAACAAGACGAACTAGCAGGGGTTGCTGAGAATATTATTGTTGGGCAACCTGTTGCTCTTGGAACCGGCAGTGTAGAACTATTCTACATCCCCCCAAATGAGGGATAATCTTAATCCCACCATGAGATACAAATGTGGAGTATGGAGGAATACAAATGGATATAGTAAAAGAATTGAAAACTGCAATTAAGAATGGAACCTTGCTGTATGGTCAAAACCAGACTGCAGCGGCTTGTGCCCATGGAGATGCGAAACTAGTGATTTTAGCAGCAAACTGTCCGCTAGAATATGTCGAAGAACTACACTCTAGTCACCCAGATGTACCTATTCATAGGGTGGCAATGGTGAACAGAGAACTAGGTGCTGCTTGTGCAAAACCCTTCCACGTGAGTACTATTTGTATTGTTGATGAGGGTGGCAGCGATTTGCTATCATTACGAAGCAACCTTGATTAATTTCGCTAATTCAGTACACCTCTGAATATGGCCCTTTAGGGCCAACATGGAGGCGAGCATTGATGTGCCCATGAAGTAGCCGAGACTCAATGACTGTTTCTCTACCCTCCGTTCTCAAGGAACTTGGTATTGCAGTAAAGTCAATTCCCATCATTTCTAGAACACCTGGGATTAATTGCCTAGGAATAATTGAATCCATTTCTAACTCTGCTGCTGACTGCCCAGTTGATGTTGGTACTCACGTTTGGCACGCCCAACCAGGGTGGGCACCAATTGATAGGATGGAATTAGAGCGCTGGATGGTAGATGCTTCCGATGGTTCTCATTGGCTTGTTTCCGAGAGGAAATTGATTGACTTAGACCGAACATCAGTTTCTAACAGGATCAGTTTAGAACTTTGGGGTTCAGAAAAACTTTCTAATTGGATTGGTCAAGCGATTCTAGCGGGGCAGTTAAATTTACAACTTGATGAAATGATTACCTCCCCATCTATTAGTGGTATTACTACGAGGGCTGAAAAATCTTCACCTCCACCTCCGGATGCTATGGCCATAAAACCAAAAGTAAAACTAACTGAATGGCTATCACAGCGCGACTATGAAGTATTGCAAGTAAGACCAATTTTACTAGAAGGGAAAAGTTGGCATATTGATGGCCATTTACTAGGCCCCGAAGAGAACAAAGAAAGACATCATTGGACCCTTATTGAAGACCCTTTTTCTGGCCAATTGACAAGAATGGCTGATTGCGAACCCCTACCATTTGTACCTCAACTAGAGAAGATATCCCCTAATTCTTGGAAGACGATGGAGATGGTCCGTTCAGAATTACCATCTGTGTGTGAAGAAAGGAGACATTGGAGAGTGAGCCAAACAGCAGATGGGGGAGATGTCCATGGCAGTATTCTTCATTGGTGGCGAATTGAAGAAAAGGTTGCAGAGATGACATCATCTCCAATCTTGATACCAGGATGGCAAGTTGATTTCACTGGCAACGGTTGGATGATAGTACATGGATTAAGTGGTGAAATACTAAATTTACCTTAATGGATAAAATGCCAATTTTGAATTTAGTTAGTCGAATAGAGGACCTAAAATAGTCACTCCGCCAGCACTTATGTCAATTGCTTGCTTTTCCATGCTATGGCGCAAATGCCTCATCTTTTCTATTTGCATTGTTCTGACAATTTTACCATTCCTTCTATCTAATCCTAGATTGATAATTCCATCTGCGATAAATCCTTCATTACCTTGAAGTTCAGCATTCTCTCCTGCCTGTCTCTCTGTGATTATAATGGTGTACAACCCTTGGGACCTAAGGAAATCGAAGAATCCGAACATCTTTTTCCTCATTTCCTCATCAACGCTAGTTAGGCTGTAAATAGCTCCAAGACTGTCTAAAACAAATACGGAGAATTGGTCACCTCTTTCTTGCTTGAAGTGTTCAATCATTCGGCGAGTAAATTTTAGGTAATCCATCGCTTCGTTTTCTTTTCTCAATTCTGTCAAATCAGTGATTTGAAGATTAGGTGGTAGTTCTAATCCCATTGAATTACATGTTTTCAGTAGGCTGTCAACGGTTTCTTCAACTGTACAATATAATCCAAAACCACCTGTTCTTCGCAAGTGATTGGATATTAAAGATAGAGAAAAACTGGTTTTCATTGATCCAGGTGGCCCCGTGAGGAGGCTCAAGTATGGTGGCTCCGCATCTCGACTAAGTACCCGCTCCATTCCTGCAATGCCGCCAATATACATGATTCCCATTATGCCGATTTGATACTCGGTATTTATCGTTGTTGAAAGTAAATACCGATTATATGCTTGTATTCAGAATAAGACCATCATCCATTAAAATCATAGTGGTTAAATGCCCCACCTTAGTCGAAGGGTTGTGAAGTACCGGCCCTATGGGCCGTGAGAATGAGATTGGGAGATGGTGGTTAATGCAGTCGGCATTGAAAGAGATCGTTTCCAGTACAGAATATTTCATCACAAAACATCAAGGTCAGCGTGACGAATGGAACGCAAAAGTTGTCGAGAACAAATCACGCCGTGAGCAGGTAAATGGCCAAAAGCGTGAGATATATGATGAGATTGAGCGCCAGCGTACAGTCCGCGATAAAGAGAACGCCATGGTGCGCGAGGCAAAGGCCGAGCGAGAAAAGGCAAACAAGGAATTCAACACTCTTAGAATTGAAATCCATGGTGTTGATTCAGATACCAGAGGCAAACGCCGAGACGGGGATAGCCCAGATTTTATTCGAAAACAGATGAGGATGCTTGAAGACAAGTATGAGCGCGGGCAATTCACTGGAAAGAAGGCTGAGAAGCAATTTCAGAACGATATGAAGCAATTCTCCCGCAAACTGAGAGATGCGGAGGCTAGCATGAAACCTGCAGGTGGAAATGATGCAAACAGTGAACTTGACGCATTACGTGTTGCTTGTGATGGTGCGCATAGTAGAGTTATTGCCGCAGCAGATGCCGCTCAAGCCGCTCATGATTTGATGGGCAAATTAACTGATGAAACCCGCCGACTGAATGATGAGCACGAATTAGCACACAGAGCCTTCGTTACCGCTAAGGTAGAAGCGGACCGAGAACATCAATACTACATTGTCGCAATGCGTTGCATTTGGAGTTCAAGACATCTGCTCAGAGCATCCCAAGACCGTGCGGAAGGAATTCAACCTTCCCGAGCAGATGCCCTTCCTGGTAACATCGATCTGATGAGCGCTTTAATGGCTGGTAAAACCCTGTCAACTGAGCAATTGATGACTATGAAGCGTGACGATTAATTGAGGTGCTAAAGATGATTGAATCCGATGACATTTCAGAAATACTAGATGATTATGATCGCATGAAGTTACGTATTGGGATGACAGCAAGCCATTCTGCTTTGGATATTTGTGATGGTGCGATAGAAGAAGGATTCCCCACGGTCGCCTATTGTCAAAAGGGTAGAGAAAAGACCTACTCAGAATATTTCAAAACCGTACGTAACCAATCTGGAAGAGTTACTAGGGGGATGGTTGACAAGGCAATCGTTCTTGACCGATTTGACGAAGTATTAAACCCATCTTTTCAACAAATAATGAGGGATAGGAATGTGGTTTACATCCCAAATCGCTCATTCACATCTTACTGCGGGATGGAACAAATTGAGAATGATTTCCGGGTGCCAATGTTTGGTAGCCGAAATATGCTTAGAATGGAAGAACGCACGGAAGACCAGGATTATTATTGGATTCTTGATAAAGCTGGATTACCTTATCCTGAAGCAATTGATAACCCAGAAGATATCGATTGTTTGGTAATTGTTAAATTGCATCATGCAGAGAAGAAACTTGAGCGCGGATTTTTCACCTGCGCTTCTTATTCAGAGTATCAAGAGAAATCAAAGGCACTCCTTCAACAGGGAGTAATAGATGAAGAAAGTTTAGCAGGTGCTAGAATTGAACGATATGTGATTGGTCCGGTGTTCAACCTCAACTTTTTCTATAGTCCGTTGGAAGAT
>Ga0302117_10000646_pt1 | contig 15585 bp, 13 predicted proteins | sample AG5_322_MG_FD_203112 | JGI IMG/M metagenome (GOLD analysis project Ga0302117, IMG submission 203112) | Marine microbial communities from Western Arctic Ocean, Canada - AG5_32.2 | ecosystem: Environmental > Aquatic > Marine > Oceanic | place: Canada: Western Arctic Ocean | collected 2017-10-01 | reverse complement strand
CGGCGCGTATGGAGTAGGCTTCGCCTGACTACCTAGTAAGTCAGTTGACTCAGTGGGTGCTTTGCGGGCCGTACCAAAGGGGCCGACTATTGCGCCCATGCCCATGCCAGTAATGAGACCTTCGGCAGCTCGTTTGCCTAGCCCTTGGAATAGTGGCTTTTCCTCTGCCCAGTTAGTTGTCAAACCTTCCAGTGCAGATTGTGGCATCTCTTGGAAAACACCTTCTACCGCAGCACCACCAAGTATGCGTTTTATTATGCCTTTACCTGCCTGACCTACGGGTAAAACGCCGCGTCCTTTACCACCTTGGAACAGCAGCTCAAGATCACCAACACCCATTTTACTAGCTAACTTAGCACCGCCTCCGCCAATAATCGCACCGCCTACACCTGCCGCAAGAGCTGATAAACCCGCCCTGCGTGGATCAACTGTGGGGTCTATGTCATTCATTTGTGAGCCAGCTATAACTGCACCTTCACCAGCTCCAGCAGCGATAAAAGGATTTGCGAGTGCTTTAGCTGAGAGTGAGGTAGAGCCTTTGGCTACTGCTGATCTGGCGAGAGCGGCACCAACTCCACCGCCTACACCACCAATAAGGCTAGGGGCGGCAGAACTAGCTATGGTTGTACCTATAGCGCGGGGGTTATCTATGTAAGCGCCGAGCGTATTACTAAAACCTTTCGCGTTTTCTACAGCAGCTTGCGCTTCCTGTGTGGCGGCGGTCATAGGTGCTGCTTGTGTTAAGGACGGCTGAAAACCAGTGCGTCTGCCAATAGCAGATGCCATGCGATCTAGTGGGCGGTCAGCGCCAAAAGCCGCACCCAGCGCAGCGTCACCAAGTCCCGTAGCTATGCCGGGAAGTGAGCGTACACCTGTACCGAAGGCTGTACCTAGATCGTCAGCGTAACTGCCTTGATCTGTTGGAGTTTGAGTTTTGTTGTCAAAATAGGCTTTTTTACGCGCCTGTTGCTCCGCCGATAGCTGAATTGGCATTCTCTGGTTCTCCGGTGACTCTAGCTTTTTCTATCATTTTCGTGAGCTTATCAGTCCCGTAGAATAACACTACGTCAGTAGGTATCACAAACTCACCGCTGTTCATTTTGGCAGGTCGATTGCCGTCTATTACTGCGGGTATGGAATCAATACCAGCTTGCGGGTTTGGGTCAACAAGCATCTTACCCGCTGCGTCTGGAGAATCAGGTACAACACCGCCTTCTGCAAAGTTCTCGGTGCCACCTTTCATTGTAATGTACTCGTCAAAAGCAATACTACCTAAGCCCATTTCTTGTGCTTTAGCAGCGTACTGCTGATAGTTGGCTATGTCCGCTTGGCTTGGCTGAGCTTGTTGTGCGCCACGCATGGCGCTCATGCCTTGACCGCCGACGTTAGGTGGAACCATGCCGCCACCTGCGTACTGCTCTATAAGACCACCTTCGTACATGGTAGCGTTAGGGTCGTTAGGGCCACCTATATTTTCCAGCATAGCCAAAATCATGTTTGCGTTGCCGCCAGAGCTATTTTCTAGCGCGGCTTCCAACAAAGGTCTTTGGTCGCTGGGGTTTAGTTCACCAATTTCAAGTATGTCTGACGCTGAAACCTGCTGACCTGCCTCCATTTGTACCCGCAGACGATCCGCGTTCTGAATATCGAGGTCTTGTCGCTCCCGAAACTGGCGGTTATCTTCTTCTTCCTTAGCTACCGCTAACCCAGTACGCATATCTGTAGCGTACTGGCTTGAACTAGCGGTTTGACCGTACCCTTGGGCGTTAGTCATTGATCTGACTTGAGAAGCCAAACTTTCATTAGCTATGTTTAACCTATTACGCTCGTCAGCTTGGCTTGGCAGCGTATTCGCTATGTCTTGTGCGTTATCGAACATCTGCTGATTAATTTGTGCGAGAGTAGGGCCTGTATCTGCCCCGACAACAGCAAAATTTCCACGGTTCTCGTCAATGCTACGCTGACGTATCGCGTTAGCCAAAGCACCTTGGTTTAGTGCGTATTCGGCATCTCCCGGCTCGCCGCCACTTACTCTTGCTGCCAGAGCTGAGCCGTTAGGGTCGTTAGGGTCAATCCCTTTAAAACCGTTTTGGCTTTGGACGGTGTTTTTTAATGCTGAGCCTACCCTAGAGTCACCCGGCTGTGCGTAACCCAGTTTGGGCGGTTGTTGCGTAGGGCCTTGGTCACTATCACCTCTTTCATTATAAGGGTACTTTTCTGGCTGATCGGGCTTAATATTTGGCGCAGCGCCAGCTACTGCACTTGTGGCGGGGTCTACATTACCAACAAGAGAGTCCCACATATTACCTATGGAGCTAACTACCCCTTGATTAAAAGTAGTATCGCCTCCTGCCGCACCAAAATTATTATCTACAGCCTTGCCTAACCAGCCATTAGCTTCATACCAAGACGGGTCATCCCGCCGCCTTGCAACTTCTGCTTGGGCCGCTGCTGATTGCTGTGGGTCACCACTAAGCAGAGAGTTCGATAGTTCGTCGTTTGATTGTCTACCAAACATTCCTAGAGCAGAATTGGTGGCATCGCCAACTGCACCTTGTACGCTACGAGCGCCGCTTGTTTCACTAAGCTGATCGCCTACGAAACCTCCCGCAAGCGCAGCGGGGAGGGCGCGTGTTAATAGTCTTGGGCCAAGTCTACTGGGTGTTTTACCCGGTGTTTTACCCGGTGTTTTACCCGGTGTTTTAGGCGGTGTTTTACCCGGTGTTTTAGGCGGTGTTTTAGGCGGTGTAGTGCTGCCAGTGGCGCTTGGTGTGGGCTTAGCAGTAGTGCTTGGGGTAGGTTTAGCAGTGGGCGGTGTTCTAGCTTGCGCAGCGCTTTTTACTTGTTGATTTACATAATTATTTCCTTGAGCCGATGTTGGCGCTGCTGGGCGGGTACGCGTGGCACTTCCCGGTTTATCAGGGAAAATTTTTGTTGAGTTCTTATTAATTTTGGGTGGTGTCTTTGAGGCGCGGGGCCGCTCGGTTTTGTCAATAGCAGTCGCCATCGGTTTTGTCTTAGTAGCCATTATCCATACCACCTATGTTGTTTGCCTGTCCAATTTCCTCTGGCTTGAGGGTTTTCCCCTGCTCGCAGAGTAGCGATGGCTCGTTTGGCATCTCTGACTGCCAAATCCCACAACGCTTTGAACTCCTTACCGGAAGCCATATTGGCACTCTCAGGATTATTGTTTGTAAGTGCCCGAAAGGCAGCGAAGTCTACCAAAGCCAAATGGTATTCCTCAGGTATCTCAGGTAGGTCGTTACCACGCTCCATTTGATAAAGGGGCTTTCTAGCAACGACCATTTCTATGTCATACGCGGCATCGGGTATAGGGAAAAAACGAATTGCATTTGTACGGACTTGTGCTGTATACGCCGCTGGGCGGCCTTTAGAAAAGTTACGCTGGAGCTGATGCCTAGTTCTATCTTCTAGCAAAGTAAAGTTGTTTTGTTCTTGTGTGGCGGTATCGTAGGAAACGATCCCTGCCTCGGCAACAATCACAACAGAATTGTGTATAGGGTAAACCGCTTGACCCGCTACCGTTGTAATTTTACAAGTAGCCGGGGTTGTATCATCAACAAGTGCGTGAGTACGCACTGCAAACTCCATTTGCGCATGGTTCAAGTACCGTACTAATTCAGTATCTGACCAAAGCCTTGGTAGTGCGGTGTCGCGCAGTGTCGCGCAGCGCAGTTGATCCATAAGCTCAGATAGCGTCATTACGCAACTTCATCTGGAGTAGAGTCGACAACGCCGCTATCGTTTCTCTCTCGCATTTCAGCTTTAGTAGATCGCTTTCTGCGGGTTTTTGGTAGCGTTTCGACCTTTCTTGCGGCTTTCATAGCATTAGCGGCAACAGCAAATTGAGGGTCAGGCTCATCTATAAGTTCCATAGCAGGGTTCTTAGACATGGCTTCATTAAACGGGTAAACAACACCGTTAACTCTGTGCTTTAAGTATTTGGGCATTAGGCTCTCCGGTGAAAAAATGCGGGGGCCGAAGCCCCCAACAAAGTCAAACGTACTTACGCACCAGTGCGTGCGACATAAGACGAGCAGAGTGCTTCAGGCTTAACAACTTTGTGTCCATAAACGATCAGGCCACGCATGATGTCACCAAAAGTGCTTTCTGCACGCAGTTCTTCAGTCTTGGTCAACTGAGTTGCAAACGTGAGACCCGCTTTAGTGCCAGCGATCATGTTAGTGCATGTGTTGCCACCATCATCGTATGTAGGCAGCAAGTTGCTGTTGTATACGGTGAAGCGGTCAATCATGCCAACACGGCCATTACGCAGCGGAGTAGTACCATCGCCAGTCAAAGACGCGTCTTTGATGTCAGACAGTTTCAAGAGAGTAGTGATCCAGAAAGGCAGTACGATGAATCGTCCTGACTCTGGTACATTCTGCTCATCAAGAACCTGACCTTGCAGCAAGATTTGCTCCAAGACATTCGCTTTGGTTATAACAACTGGTGCCCCTGTTGCGCCCAAGTTAATGTCGCCAGAGATGCGTCCCGCAGTAGTACCTACGTTTTGTGCGTCAATGTCAGGGACAATGCTTGCCAAAACTTCAGTGTCAACTTTGATCTTCATCTGCTCAGCAGCGTCAGATGCCCAATCGTTCATCTGGTCAATATCTTGCTGCTTAGCGACTACATCATCAATGATTGCAGACCAGTACAAACCTTTGTCGATCAGCAATTCTATTTTGCCGCCGATAGGCTGCTGGTTGGTCAAAGTTTGACCAATCTCATAGTCATTGATAACTAACGTAGCGTGAGTACGGATGATAACCTTATCACCTTGGTTTTTGATCTCACCTTCGTAGTCGGTGTTTGAAATAGAAGACAGAACAGTATTGTCATAATACTTTTCGATCATCTTTGTAGACCAGATTTCTGGTATAAATACACCAGTATATGCTGGTTGTCCTGCTGCTGCTGGATATGCCATTTTGTTACCTGCTTAAGTTTATGTGCTGTAGTCCACACGCCCTTCTGCTTGTGCTGCGGCTATAGCTTTTTCTAAAGGCCCCCACTCATCAGCGGGGATGTTGCCTTTGCTATACTCGCTGTACGCACCTGCTATCTCGGAACGTGTCCAGTTTTTTTGGTCTGGTGGAGAAGCAGCCGATGCTGTTGCCGTAGATCGTGATTTTCCGGGTGATACCTGTTTCTCTAGCTCGTTTGCTCGTTTGTTTTCCTTAGCCTGTACTTGCGTACTAGCTCTGTCCAACGTGTCTGCATACATGTTAAAGAAGTCAGATACTATTTCGGCATCTTGGGTTTGTGCGCCTTCAAGAAATAGTTTGTTTCTTGTAGGTGACTGGCCTAACCAGTCGTGAAACCCTTGGTCTGTATCTAATTGTGACCACGAAGGCGACAATTTATCTAGCAAACCTTCAAATGTGAGAGCTTGGCTCTTAGCGGTGTGCTTAGAGACAACTTCTACTTCATTTGTAAGCCCCTGAATAGTAGGGGCTAGCCGTCCTACGGCATCTTGAGCGGCAGAAGCAGCTAATCGCTGTACAAAATCTACCATCTCTGTGCCAAAATCATCTGCGTCAGAAGTCTGCACGCCTTGTGGTGCTTGAGGCTGTGCGGGTTCTGTTGTCATTTTGCCCACTAACTCAGTGAGCCGATCTATTTGTGCATCTTTTGCTCGTAATTGCCCATCTAAACTGCGCCAGCGTTGGTCGGCTTGTGCTTGTGCCGCCTGTGTATCTGCTAGTTTCTGTTCAAGTGCGCTTACGTCCACACTATTAGTGTCTACTGCTTCGGGTTCCTGCACTGCTTGCTCAAACTCTATAACCTCAGCCACTACTGGCTCGGCTGCTAGAATTTCAACGGGTGTGTCAGGTGTGGCAATATTGTCAGCTTTGGCATCTGCCGCCGCTGCGTTAGCTCTGATTAAATCATCAGCTTTCTGTCCTGCCCTTTTTGCATTTGAAGACATATACGTAACTCCTGTTGGTTACAACGAAATAAACTTAAGGAGGTCAGATAGTGTTTGCGCTTGTCCCTGCAAGACACGGATTGTGTCTATGTCAGGGTTGGCGACTAAAGAAGTCTTGGTATCTTCAAGTGTTGTCTGGAGGTAACGCTCAATGGCTGTGCCACTTAAACGCTTTAACTCAGACAATTCTCCGTTACTAGGCTTCTTTAACACACATACTCCTCAGCTACCTGACACTATCATCGCAAATACAGAGATGGTGTCAAGGGGTCATTGAGTTGGGGGAGAAATTATCTGTCGTCGCAGAGCCATCTTGCAGCGTTTCTTTGCTGGCACTATAACCCTGCTGCCCCTGCGCTGGTGCAGGCGGCTCGCCTTGTGTACCTTGAGCCACTTGCGCTTGCGCTTGTTGTGCTTGCAGTCTTTGTTGCAAATCTTCTTCTGGTGGTACGATCTTATCAGTGTTCAGATCAAGCCCACTAGCCACACTACGTAAGACTTCTGCGCGGCCTTCGACACCTGTTATCTGCATGTCTATTGGGTTAGCTGTTACCTGCAAGAACTCGTTTCTACGTAGCTGCATAGACTCTATGCGCATCAGGCTAACAGCACCACTAGCTACAACTTGTGCATCGCCTTTGATAGTGGGGTCTTTGTCGTAAAGCATGTTGTAGTTATATAGCTTGGTCAACATGGGCGCGATTACGTTGGTGTCTACATTGGACACTACACCTTTCAAACCTTTGTTGGCCGCATCCATCAGCATACTAAGCCCAGAAGCTGTACGCCCTGCACCGCCTACTTTGTCTGATCCAGCCATATATCTAGGCACAAGAGAGAAGTCATCTGCAAACTGGTAAAACTTCTCAATTACTGAAAGTAGCTCGTTTACGTTGCTGTTAGGCTGAAAAAACTCAATGGGCTTGCTGGTGTTAGTACCAAACTGGTTATCTTCTACCTGCCATATATGCCAAGGCGTTATGTTTGTTATGTCCTGCCCTGCGGGTAGTCGGTCAATGTTTACAGCAACTTGTGGGCCAGATGCCATTGCCATGTTGTTATTAAGCGACCGCACAGCAGCGTTAACGACACCCTGCACATCATCTAGTATGTCAGGTAAGCCCATACCCCAGAACTCTCCGGGGATTTCCTCGTAGCTTGTAGAATAGTAAGGTCTTTGTCCGAGAGGGTCATAGTTTAGCTGCGCTTTAATTACCCAGCTACCTATCAACCATACACAAGCCTCATACATAGCCATAGGATCAGAAACGTCTTCTTGATCTAAACCCCACTCTAGTAAATCTTTGCCTAAAACTGGGCCATGATATTCCAGCGCATCGTACTCAAAAACTGTGCGCTGTAGGCTTTCAGCTACAGACTGCCCTTCGTCATCGAATGTCTCAAAGCCAAGCCAGTTATTTAGGCCGCCATACTCTGACTCATGCAGCACGGCACGGATGGCTTCTTCGTCATAACCCGGAAGTCCGATTAAGTTATACAGATCAGAGTGTGAGAATGTGTGATGCTCAAGAAAATAACCTTCCTGCGGCGTTACTGCCCCCGGCGCTGGGTATGCTCGGAAAGGGCTGACACGCTCAAACTCTGTGACTATGGCATCTTCTACTTTGGGTGTAGGGGCCTCACCATCAACAGACTCCCAAGACAACACTTTGCGCTTTCGGAGGACTGGGCCTTTCATAATTGCGGCAGGGTAAGTAGCTAAGTCGCCTAAGTAGCTTGCCAGCACGTTATTAAAACCAGCTTCTTGTAGCTGATCGTGCATGCGTTTTTCCATGCGTTTAGCAGTATCACCCGCAGCTTCCTTTAGAGACTCCTCAAACCTGCTCATCTCGGCGGCCATCTGCGCCCTTACGGATGCTGGGTCAGGCATCTGCCCTGTCTTTGCAAACGCTTCACCTACTTGCTTTGACACCATCTCTTGTACTTGAGCTTCGGCATCTTCAGGGATATCTGGCTTAGGTGTGGCGTTAATTTGCCAAGGCTGGTCTGTCTGACCATTATATACGTCACGTAACCACGCCTCGACGATGCGAATCTTGTTTGCTGTAACACGGGCATACTCAGTAGAGCCACCGAACGATTTTATCTGCGCCAGTTTTTCAGGGTCATACTCACCTACTCTGGCACGCTGCGCACGCTGTAATCTAGGTAAAACTGAGTTTTTAGCGTCACGCGCTTGTTCCCACGCTTCTGTAACGTGTTTTGAAAGCCCTTGCAGTAAAGGGCTGTTATTTTTGTCTCTGGCCTCTTGAGCGGCTTTCTCAGCTTCTTGCTCTTGCTTCACCAGCTCAGAGTTAGAGACAATGCGTATTAAACCTAATGCACTTGATGCCATATCCTAACCTAGTTAGTCGATGTGAAGGTGGTTGTGCAGGAACGGCTATCTGATGTTGAGCCAGATGTCGTTGAGCTGATCCCTGCACTTACGTTTACGGCGCTCATCGCAGAAGCTGCTAATTGAGCGTTTACTCTAGCTGCTGTCTCGGTAGCGCTTAGTCCTAATGCCGAAGTATGTTTTAATTGTTCTATAGCCTGATCCGCCTGCTTAAGTGCCAAATCAGTTTTGTCCCTTTCTTCAGCTATGTTCAGCTCTACGTTACGAGCTTCTCCAGTTACTCTATACTGCTCGGCGCTTAATAGCGCAGTATATTTTTGCAATTCGGCCTGATAAACATTAACGGCAGCTTCTATATTAGCGGTGTCGGCGGATATTCCGGCTCGCCAAGCGGTCACATTTTCACTGTAAACCCGTGTTTTGCTTTCTTCTACACTAACTTGAGCGTTTACTTTGGTTGCCCCAGCCTCTACTTCTGATCTGTACGCGCCTATTCTTGCGTTATAAGCGTCTACTTGGGCTGAGTATATCTTAACTTCAGCTTCTTCGGCGTTTACTTGAGAAACGTATACGTCAGAAATAGTCTTTTGTGCGCCAACTTCGGTATCGTATATGTCCGCTCTAACTTTTAACGTATTTACCTGCGCTTCGTAAGCGTCTATTTGACCTTGGAAAATAGTAATTTTAGAGTTTTCTGCTTTTATTTGAGCCTCTGCCGCACCCACTTCTGCGGTAAATACATCTACGCTAGTCTCAACTGCGGCTATCTGCGCTACGTATATGTCCACATAGCTCTTGTTAATATCTTGAACAAGGCTGGCGGCCTCTACTTCTGTCTTATATATTTGCAGTTTTAGTAGCTCTGCTTCTAAGCCAATCTTATAAACCTCTATATCTGCCTTATACAACTCTATCTGTAAGTTTGTATAGTTTATTAGAGAATCAAATATGCCTTGCATGACCGCAGCGTGACCATTAGCCAGCGACTGCGCAACCCCCGCTATCTGAGCTTGCGCCGTCAATAGCTGCCCTTCTAGCTTAACACCTTCTGCGACAGCAAATCTTAGGTTCTCAATTTCTTGATTGTGGAACTGTATAGAAATCTCGCGGTTAACGCGGCCACGCTCCATACGGTTCTTCTGCCTAATCTCTTGCACACGGGCCAGTAAGGTAGACCCCGGAAGATCAAACCCTTTCGCCGCCCATTCTTGCTCAGATTGGTTAACGGCTTGCAGACTAGATACTTCTTCGCGGCCAATCTCCCTGTCAAACAAGGCTTGCTCTATGGCGGGTGGTAGCCCTGTACCACCTCCAAACATGCGCTGAACTTGAGCTGTGGCACCGACAGACTGAGCCTCGCCTATAATATCGGCGGACATACCACTGAACCAATATTCAAAATCCTGTATATACTGATCTTGAACTGCTACTGGGGCAGTTACTATTGGCGCGACACCATTAAAATCTTTGATGTCTATTGTAGGCGCGGTAGGTAAGTTAAGTCCTATTAGGGTTGGTACGTCAGGTAATGTTACGCCTTCAAATACAGGTATCTGTACATCTCCGACTGTAGGCTCTACAGGCACCGGAGGTAAGGTTAATACCGGAGGCGGGGGTATAGTTATAGACGGTGGATTTGGTATGTTAACAGTAGGGCTGTTAGGTAAGTTATCCGTAGGTACAGTCACATTTAAACCGGACGTATCTATATTTGAAATTCCCGGTGCCGAAGGTGGTGATACGCTGAAATTTCTTCCCGGCTCATTAAAGGCTCCGGGATCGGCAGGGGTTGTAAAAGGCACGTACTGACTACCACTAGCCCATGTAATAGGGTCTAGGTTCACAGGGGTAATGGTAAAGTCAGCTAATACTTGAGAAAACTCGTCCGCAGTTTTTACGTACTCATTAACTAGATCAGTAAAATAATCAAACTGCTCTGTAACGGTATCCTGAGCGGGGAATCCACCGCCGGGGCTGTTGCAATTAATTACCGCCATTACACTCTCCTCCCTAAAAACAGTGGGTACAGCTCAAGTACATCAAGCTCAAAATCACCACCATCTACATTTGTTAGCTCAAACTGCCAGTATCTTGACCTCAAACCTTGCCCTACTTCCACCATTCCAGTTCTAGGTGCAGTGTTTGAGCCTACTGGACTAGCTTTATACCAATGCTCAAACAGCTCACCATCATCTACAGACATGACTTTCAATACTAGCTCATTTGAAGAAGTATACCCCATGTACGCCGTGCGTATACGTTTCATGCGGCTAGTGCCGAAATCAAGCATCATACTTTCTACTTGCGCGGTAATCGGCTCGCCTATGTCTGTGTCACCTTCTAGTTCAAATAACCCACTATCTGTAGTACCGAAAGACCGACCTTTAAAGGTAGTCATAGACGTAAATAGGTAGTTATCGTACTCGGAAATAGGCATACCTGCTTCCGTATTCATAACCCACGCTTGTGACAGATCATCATTGACTTTAAATAACGTGTATATATCTACAGTGTCCAACAGCTCTGCAAATAATTTAGCAGTAAGCTCTATAGAATCTGCCGCCATTAGCTCGGCAGTCTCGTCAACTACTATTGTAAGTACATTCTGTACTACGGCTGTAGCCATTATAGTTTCTAATTGCTCAGCTAAGTAGGTTGCTTTGGTTAGGGCCTCTTCAGAAAAAGTGACATACTCTTGGACTACAAACGGATAACTAGTGCGCTCACTGTCCGCCATGAGCATAGAGGCTAGCACTTGCACAACGCCGTGATACAAGTTTTGAACAGAGTCGTTAGCGACTAACTCCTCCGCTATCTGGATTACACCAAGAAGGCTACATGTGTCCTGAATACTAAGTGTGTCAGTTAAGGCTGAGGTTTGTTTAGTAGAAACCGTGGCTAACAGCATAGCTTGGTCTAGCAGCTCTACTGCCGTTACGGCAAATGTAAGCATTGCACCGCTGACGTAAACAGGCTCTACAATGTTACTAACAACAGAAAAATTAAAGTCGTCTATCAACAACAACGTGTCCTGAATATCTATCTCTACCTGTACAGCGCCGGGGGGATTGTTAAGGGTCATTAACACGAAAAAACTGTTGTCTTGCGTTGATGTCTGTGTAATGCCAATTATTTTCAGCTCGCCAAACGAGCCTGCATACAACTGATCTCCTGCTGCGCCATTAAAATACATGTAGCCGATTGCGCCAGCATTGGCATCTGAAGTGCGAGCTTCGGTTTGAAACCGTAAAAACCCTACTGCGCCTGAGATTGTAGACACTAGCCCTTGCTGTGAGGCTGACCCTTCTAGGATCAAAGACCCTACAACGCGAGTTTGTAAATCTGTGTCAGAAGCCAAACCTGTAAATTTTAGCTCGCCTGATGCGCCTATGTCAGAAACGCTATTTGTTACCCCACTAAAAACTAAATCGCCGTTAATTACAGTGTTTGTCGCATCGCCTGCAAGCAAACTAAACTCTAGTTCACCGCTAATCGAAGCTATAGTTGCCGTTAAAGGGCTGTCGTCATTTATGTTTCTGTCGTTCTCGGCACCTGCGTAATAACGAAACTCTGAACCTACAGGGTTAGTAACAAAATCGCCTACGGTGTACAACGAAGTGTCTAAGAACACAATGCCATAAGAACCAACAGTGCTGACATATACTATAGGGCCTGCAAGCACCAAACCCGGAAAGCGCGGGTCGTTAAATAATTTAGATTCGAGCGTACCCACCGGACGGATGCAATAAACAACTTGGGCGTCAAAGCGGTACACGTAAAAACGGTCGCCTTCTAAGAGCGACTTTGAGGGTGTTTTTCTTTCGCCTGACTCAAGGATACCCCATTTGTTGCGATCAAACCGAAAAGCGTGGGTAATATCGTTGTAACGCGCTCCAGTATCTTCGTTAGCTAAACCTACTATGACCCCTATTGATAAAGGGGAATATTCCCATCCAAACCAACAGTCACCCCCAAACTCTACGATGCTTCTGGCACCCCCCGTCCAAGCACTACTTCCGGTGTACGCTGCGCCAGCTATAGGTCTTCCTTTTAAACAGGTTGTATTAGTCATCGTCTGGAAAACCTCCGCCGCCCTCGTCATCTTCCATAAGGTACATACCTCCTATTTGTACATACTGGTTTCCAACTTCGGTGATTCCGGTGATTACTGAGAGGTCTAGCTTATAAAGCTCGCCAGTGAGGTAGCCCTGATCGAAATTTGCAAAGCCTTCTAGTACTTGTATGTACCCATAGTTTGCAAATTGACCGTCAACTATTGTTTCTCGATACAAAGCACCAGTCCCTAGCTGACCTGCTGCCGGAAGTACGGGTATGTTATACGTACCATCAACAGCCCCGTCAGGCAAAATGCCGTCCGTCACTAGCTTTAGATCATACGGTTGCCACTGAGAGTCTAATGCAGGGCCGAAGGGGTTCACCGATACGCTATCTACCCGTACTGTCGGATATGTGTCTATGTCTTTCCAGTTTTGATCTTCATCATTGTAAAACCAAACCATAGGTACAAGAATGTCACCTACTTGGTACTGCATCTCGTACAACTCATTATCTTCTTCTGACGAAATGCCCACTAACTGACCTAAAGAGTTATAGGTAGTGACTAGAAGGCCGCCAACTCCTTGTCCGTTAGTGTACATTACTTCACCGTAAATCCCACCGATGCCAGCCAGCCTAGCAACAGAGCCGGGGTCTACGATGCTAAGATTTACCAAACTTCCGCGAGGTGTGCCATCGTCTGCCCATTCAGGTAAGAATGGGGCTACGGGCAAGTCTGGGGTGGGGTCGGGGCCGGGGCCGGGGCCGGGGCCGGGGTCTACTTTTGGAGCAGGGCCTTCTGTCTGACTTGCATATATAAGCGACTTCCACCAAAACATCGTCTCTGGCGCTGGAGGTTGTTGTGAGTAAATAAAAGCTACAGGGTCAGAATACTTGTATATATTCGGGTCGAGTGAAGGGTCTCTGTAAACTGAGCTTAGAATAAGCTGGTAGCCGCCAGCACCCATAAACTTCCATTTTGATAGTGGAAATACTGGTTCATCTCTATCAAGAGTAATTGTTTGTTCGGCATTAAACTCTCCTGTCCCATCTGCCGTAAAAACCTCAATAGGGCCTTGCTCTGATGCGTGGCTTAGTATTACCGTCTTGTCGTCAGGTGAAACAAAAACTCCGTTATTCTCGAAGTACATGTCACCAATCATTTCAACAAATTCCCAACCACTATCATCCTGTGCCCAAACCTGCGCGGGGCCTTCTGTGCCTTGCGTCACAATAACTGTAGTGCCAATGCCGACAGCAGACGCTGCTCGGCCATCTTGATCTGGGTTGTAAAGTGTGTGTGCAGGAATATAGTTTGGGTCACCATCTAGGTGAACAAACACTTCACCGGTATTTATGTAGCTTGTTACAATTGTGCCATCTTCTGCTACTGCCATAGCATCTGGCCAACCCCCGGAAAACCCTCCACTATCCGCGTTTCCGGGTGGCAGAATACTGCCGTCATTTTGCCAGCTCCCGCCAGAGATTTTAACGAATTTTCTTAGTACCGACATTTTTGCCTTCTGTTACTCTACTAGTCTAAATTTAATAGCTATTACAGTGGGGCCAACGCTTATTCCCTGCACACTTCCACCCATGATTTCAGTCGAATAGTTTAGAACCCACGATCCGTTAACCCCTATCTCATAGACAAATAACCAAGGCTCACCGCCTTGATAGCTCCCTATAGCCCCACAAACACCTTGGCCCATGTCCGCATACTGCCACGCGGAGTCGAGGAGTTCGCCAGACTCATCCTGCTTTGGCGGGGGTGTTATAGTCTGAGTTATTGACCACTCACCATCTTCGACTTGAGTAAGAAACAATAGTTCTGCGGATTGCATAATCGGTGTTAGTGAAAGTCCGCTGGCATACGTAGGTGCGCTAAACCCCACCGCAGAGTCCCCATGAATTGCAACTGGTGGGTACAAACCAGTAATCTGGGCGGTTGGCTCAAATAAGGATGTCATTGCGGCGTTCCTTTCAAACAGGTTGTATTAGTCACGGAGACGGCTCTGGGCCGAAATCAAATCCGGGGCCGTTGCCGTCCCAATTAAACCCGCTGTTATCTTCTTCTCGCCAGTAGCCGGGGCCTCCGTATGTCTTAAATGAGCTTTTGTCTTTGGTCTCGTCGGGTGGGTAAATATCCCCATTTAGGTAGAGTCTGCGCCACGAAAGTTGGCCGGGAGGATAGCTGGTCGAAGCGTACAAGCAGTCCATAAAACCATCGTATCTTATGCAAGTAAGGCGGATATTGATCGGTATGTGAAGCGGCGGCGTGTAATCAGGGCCAACTTCTACCCATCTGTACCCCGGCGGCGCATTGGGACGGGGTGGGAGTGGAAGTGCCAGTTGGCGTTTGGCTGCCTTTGGTCGTGGTAGGTTTGGTGGTTTAACCGCTAACTCACATAGATACCCTTGAAATGCTGTGGCCGCCGAGTCAGAGCCGCCAATATCCTTCGTTTTTGTAACGGTAAAATTACGTACTGGTGGTTCGGTATCCATTGGTAATTTATACTCCGCAAGATACGTTATTCTGAAGGTATAGCTATAGTAAAGTAATCTATAGTGTAATTAGTGTCTTCAACAATCACGGTGCTTTGCACAAACATATCGGCACCTGCTCCGCCGACAGTGCCTTGAATGCGCACTGCTGTTACTGAATCCGAACCAGTATCAGCTTGAGGAACAAAACGGAAAAAGGTGGCGCTGCCGGAATTAAGAGCTTCACCAGACCAAATTTGCCCTGAGTCTTTGCTTATAGTTCCGCCATCAGGGTCACCAAAAATTAATCCGTTGCCTGCGCCTAAAGCACCCGCGTTAGAATATGTATTCAGTAGCGTATTACCAGCACCCACTGTGGAATCAGCGGTTGGTGGTACGGTGCCTCCATAAAGCCTGATATAACCATCAGTCAGCAATGAGTCCAATGAGTTTATGCCAAGGATGCCGTTTTTAAGCCCTGTTGAGAATTGAAAAGCCATAATACTACTCCAATAATTAGCTGCGGGTACACGTTGAAAAAACTATTAAAAAGTCAGATATTAAAATATCCGATTCTGGGGTTATATTGTTTGATCGTAACACTAAAGACTCTCCTACAAGGCCATCTATACGAGGAAAGAACAAAGTATCGGAGTCGTCATCAGGCGCGTTCCATTTCCAGCGCCAATAACCAGCTATACCATTAGTGATCCCTTTTAAACGCCAACCGGGA
>Ga0302117_10000645_pt1 | contig 15587 bp, 11 predicted proteins | sample AG5_322_MG_FD_203112 | JGI IMG/M metagenome (GOLD analysis project Ga0302117, IMG submission 203112) | Marine microbial communities from Western Arctic Ocean, Canada - AG5_32.2 | ecosystem: Environmental > Aquatic > Marine > Oceanic | place: Canada: Western Arctic Ocean | collected 2017-10-01 | reverse complement strand
GACAGAGCGGAAATTAAACGAATCCTCCCTGTTGGTTTCGCGCATGGCGACCGCTACTCGGATGAACAGATCGTGGGAGTTGAACGTTATTGTTGAAAATATAAATCGGACAAACTACAACAAAAATTGTCAATCCCGTGAAAACGGGAATCCAGCGGTATTGCCGCAAAACATGTTTGCAAACATAACGTTGTCTGGATTCCGGGTCAAGTCCAGAAAGACTTGATATGGGAACAGCTATTTGTAGTTTTTCAGAATTAAGTATTGTGTCAGCTTAAATCTATAATTTGCAATACACACTAAAAGGAGGAGGCTTGGATCAGGCAGAATCAAAAACTTTGTTTCCGGAAGTGAAGCATCATAAAAATAAATCGAATCTCCACAGAAGGCGCCATTCCAAGGAAGAGAACAAGAAGCTCTTGTCTCAATTTTCCAACAGCCTTGATGCGGTCAAACTGCGGAGTCAAATTCCTGAAGATCAGCACCACACTTTACACACTCCGATTGAATTTTCGTGGAAACAATTCTGGGTCACACTCCTTTATGAAAACCTCCCTCCAGTGCTGATTGCCCCACTCGTGGTGTTGCTGGTTGAGCGTTCGCTTTCCAGAGCGTGGCATGTGATGAACCACCGCTGCCTGTTTATGTGTTCGCTAAAGCACAATTCACCTAGGAACCATATCTTTATGTGGATCTTGTTTTATCCCATTTACTGGTTAATCACCCTTGCCTTATTGCTGAGGTTTTTTGCACCAGAAAGTCTTGTGCAAAATGTTGATCTGTTTCAGATTATACTGGCCTATCTTTTTTTCGCATTGCGTGCATTGATAGTTTCTGTCAAATATGGCTACTACCGACCAGAAGATTATGCGCAACTTCATCGCCCAGCTCCAAACTGGTCTGAGGGGCAAACCCAGCGCCGCTTGGTGGGAGTGGGCTGGACTAACCCCGGAAACTTCCCCGGCTTGATTGAAGATGAACTAATTTGCGCCATGGATGAAAACGATGTCACGCTGCAGGGGATCTCTTTCAAAATGGCTAAGGAAACAAGCGCCAGGCTCCGGAAGCATCCGACCGATGAGCTGTTTACGGGGGAAACGGACTGCAATGAAAAGGATGAAGTCACCGCCGGTTTCATTCTGCATCAAATTCTCAGTACGGTTTACAATCTTAAATTCCCTTCGATTTACGGTTTATCCTTCCTTATACTAGCCTTAGTAATAATGTTAAGCACATTTCTGCTACGATTAAGCTACGGTTTGAACGCTTTTGGTGATACCACTTTGGAAGTTTTCATCTATATTTCTTGCCTGCTAGGATTTTTTATCGGAAGTGTTAGCAATCTGAACTTTGGAATGATATGCGCCCATGATTTCAACAGACGGGAGGCAACTCTCAAAATACTGGGCCGGTTGATCCGGTACCCAGGCATTCGTTTGAGTGAGTTATTATTTCATAAACCGAATCCGGAGGAAGAAGAAAAGGACAAAGATAATACAAAAAGCGAGCTGCAGGATTCCAGTACGGATGAACAAAATGATCCGTATGTTTATATTGACATCAAGCAACCGGCGAATGTCTTTGCCTGGATGATCTGCCGCAAAACACTGCGTTCCTTCGGCGAAGCCTTTTACCTGCGCATTCAAGGATACACCTCCATTCTGCTCAGTTACGCGATTTGTTGTGTGCTGTTTCTGAATTTGATCGCCTGGACTCAAATGCGGCATCACGTCTCTACCATCTGGCTGCTGATTATCATCGTGTTTTCCATTTCTGCCGTTTGCGTCTTTGCTATTTTCAAAGCGACAAAACTGCAGACGCTCAGTTCGATTCAGCGAGATCAAGTGCAAAAGGAGTTGTTTTTTCTGGAAAAAGAACTCATGGATGCGGAAAATGAAGACAAGACCCTGGAGTTCAAACAAATCAGCCAAGCAAAAGTCTTGTTACAGCAAGTGGACGAGTCGATCAATTTTCATGAGTTGATCCACAAACCAACCAAGGTCATGGGCTACGCAGCCACACAGAACGTGATCAGTTCCTCGCTGGGCATCATCCTGACCGGATTTGTACTGGCGGTAGAAGGCTTTTCCAGTTCCGGAATTTCTTACGATCTCAACGGTTGGTTTAACTATTGAGCGAAGGCAGTGGATTCATTGAAAATGATTGATTTCGTTTTTATTGCCATTTCCGTGAAAACGGGAATCCAAGGGTGTTACCGCAAAACAAGTTTGCAAACAGAACGTTGTCTGGATTCCGGATCAAGTCTGGAATGACAAAGTGTGGGAACAGCTATTTGTAGTTTTTCAGAATTAATTATTGTGTCTGCCTAAATAGAAATTATGTCAACTAAACAAACTCAAATTCTAGAAATATTCAGCGATTTCGTCTGACCGTGGTGCTATCTCGTCACCGGGCGTGTCGAACGATTGAAAAAGAAATACGGACTGACAGTGCGCTGGACACACTTTCCGCTGCATCCTGAAACTCCGGATTCCGGGCTTTCGCTGGAGGAACTGTTCCGGGGGCGGGGTAATGATATCGAGGCGATGAAGGAACGCATGTCCGGTTTGATGGCCGAGGAAAACTTGCCTTACGGAAACCGCACACACACTTACAACAGCCGACTCGCACAGGAACTCTCGAAGTGGGGCGAAACGTTACCGGAAGGGGAAGCGCTGAACTTGAAACTCTTTGAGGCGTATTTCGTTGAGGGGCTCAACCTAGCTGAACCGAAAGTCCTACTGGACCTAACTGAGGCTGCCGGGCTATCTCGCGAAGTTGCGGATGAAGTGATCCTGAAGCGCAGTTTCCGGAACGCTGTAGACGCTGACTGGAGTCGCGCTCACGAGCTTGGCGTCACCGGAGTACCGACCTTTGTTTCCGGAAACCGTGGACTCGTCGGGGCGCAGAATTATGAAGCACTGGAGCAGTTGATTCAGTTGGAATGAGCTAAAAACATTTCTGAGTTTAATTTCATGGAAACATTATTTTCAAGTGCCACGATTTTAATATTAAAAATTTGAAGACATTCTTTTAAGACAAATCAAATGGACACAATCTGCAAATTCAGTATCGGACAAATCATCTATCATCTCCGTTTTGATTATCGGGGAGTGATAATCGATGTTGACGCAGATTTTCAGGGATCAGAAGAATGGTATCGTCAAATGGCAAAGAGCAAACCTCCACGGGGCAAACCGTGGTATCACGTACTGGTTGACAAGTCCAACACCATGACTTACGTGGCAGAACAAAACCTAGAAGAAGAACTATCTCCCCGGCCCATTCAGCATCCGCTGGTCGAGGAGTATTTCAGCCGTTTCGAAGAAGGTACTTACCTGACCGATTTCTGTTGAGCACAATTCGCAGACTACTCTTCAATTCGCGAACATTCTGCATTCTGGATAACAAACTAAACCCACTTCAATACCGCTTCGTCTTTCCTGTTTTATTTCGCTGACACTCCAGTCTTAAGATTAATCCGCACTTTTCTCATGCCAAACGTTAATTCCAATCGTAATACAAACTGTAAAAACAATATACAAACTGGTAGTGAGCAAAGCCGAAAAGAAACCCATTACCGCTAATAACAATATAAACATAACACTAAGCTGTACAAGAGGATAATTAGGGTAAATATCCCAAATAAGTTGAAAAACTTCTTTTCGGCTACAGTATAAGTTTTTCAGAATTGCAGTCACATCTTCTTTGCCAAGCTCAGAAACATGTTTTTCTCCAAACTCAGTAAAAACATGTGACTTGAGTAAATTAATAGTCGATTTAATATTTTTTCCTGGTGATTGCGGGGCTTGTTGAATTTCCTCTTGCTGAGAAGTTTGCTGTGGCATAAGGGCCTCCAGCTTTTCTATAGTTTCTTGAACCTGCTCAATCTGTAGAGATTTTTTCTCCTTTTTTTCCTGAATGGGATTTACACCTTCTTTAATTTTCCTTTTTGCCTGATCCCTTTTCCTTCTGGCTGTTGCCAGTGAAACCTCAGGCCAAACCCCTAAAGAAGACGATTTCTGTTTACCATCGAATCTAAAATCGAATCTCCAGTATTTTGAACCGTTTGAATGGACTAACAGATACAAGCCCCCGCCATCTGACAACTTGAATTGCTTCGCTGTTGGTTTCGCTTTTTTGACCGCTGACTCTGTCAGTTTATACTGTTTCATATTTTAGCTATGCTGGTAAATTAAGATAATATTATGAAAGCAAATATTATACCAGTGTTTTTGCCAGCAGTGGCAAATGATCAAACGTTATTTGAGTAGAAACATTTTTCAATAATTCCTGGATTCTCATCTAGATGATTTTTACTAGTATTTTACCAGCATAGATCATGCTTAGAAAAAGCAATGTGCTTTCATTTTGAGATTTAAACTTAACGTTTTTGCAGCAGCGGGCTTTCTCCCAGCACCAGTTCTAGCTCTGCAAGCAGATGTTGCGCGTCACGCATATTGAAAACCATGGGTGGTTTAAATTTCAGCACATTGTGTCCCGGGCCTTCAGAACTGAGCAGAATCTTCCTTGATTTCATTCTTTCGACAACATAGTCAGCCTGAAGTGGTGCGGGTTCTCTGGTTTCAGGATCAAGAACCAATTCAACTCCCAGAAAAAATCCTTCCCCGCGTACATCTCCAATCAGTGGAAAAAATTCTTTCAGTCGTTCAAGTTTTTCTTTCAGCCAGTTGCCTGTTTCGAGCGCATTTTGTCTGAGACCTTCCTTTTCCATTATGTCCAGAACTGCCATACCCACAGAGCAGGAAACTTGATTTCCACCGAATGTATTGAAATATTCCATCCCGTTTGCGAATGCTTCAGCAATCTTCCTTGTTGTAATAACCGCACCCAACGGGTGTCCGTTGCCTATCGGCTTGCCAAGAGTGACAATGTCCGGTATGACACCCTGCAGTTCAAAAGACCAGAAATGCATTCCGGCACGTCCAAAACCTACCTGCACTTCATCGGCAATGCACAGTCCGCCGTGCCGCCTCACATGTTGGTAAGACTGCTGAAGAAAACCCTCTGGAAGAGGAACTTGCCCCCCGCAGCCCAACATGGATTCACAGATAAACGCTGAAGGCTTTCTTTCCTTTGCAGAAAGTATCTCACAAATTTTTTCGACCTCATCTGCATAAAGATTTCCGGCCGTTTCAGGATCCCTGTGGAGACCGCGATACAGATAAGGCATTGGAATTTCGTGCACCCATTCCGGAGCACCTTTTCCTCCGGGACCGTTATGTTTGTAGGGGCTAATATCAATATTCGCCCTTGTATTACCATGATATGCTTCCTCTAGCACTATCATGTCTTTTTGTCCGCTGACTGTGCCGGCAATCCGCATGGCCAGTTCGTTGGCCTCACTTCCGGAACAAACCAGAAAACAGGTGTCAAGCGGATCCGGAAACAACGCGCAAAGACGTTCCGTATACTCAATATTGAGCGGATTCAGATAACGAGTATTAGTGTTCAAAACATAAGCCTGATTGCTCTGCGCCATTGCAATGTCAGGATGAGAGTGCCCCACGTGCGCCACATTGTTAACGCAGTCCAGATAAAATTGTCCTTTGGAGTCAATCAGCGACTGAGCCTGACCTCTAACAATAATTAGCGGATCCTGATAAGAGAGGCTCAAAGACGGGCCAAAAACATTTTTACGCCGCTTTAGCAGTTGTCCGGTATCAATTTCCTTCGCCGTGCTTTCGCTGTCAAGTAACAGCATCAAACCGGGATCAGGACAAATACTGCTCCAGAATTTTTTCCCTGAAGGGAGTGCGACTCCGGGATAATTACCTTCATAATCAAACAGGTCGAGGATCAGCTGAAAATGAACGTGTGGAAGCCAGCCTCCATTTTCGTTTGAGTTGCCTATTTTAGTCAGTTGCATTCCTCCTTTGATCACTTGTCCAATTTCCAGTTGCTTCAGACATTCACGGCCCAGATGACCATAAAGAGTGTAAAACTCGGGACCGTCCGTAATTTTATGTCTGAGGATCACCGTCGGTCCATAATCAAGCTCGCTCTGATTATCCTGAAGCTGATGTACTACTCCATCGATTGGCGTATAAATGGAAGTTCCGGAAGGTGCAAAAACGTCAATTCCAAGGTGTATTGTTCTCTTTTCTTCACCATCAATTGAGTTATTCAGAAATTCTTTTGCAGAATAGAATGAACGGGCCTCAGCATATTTTCCAACTCCAATCTCCGCATTAATTTCGCGTAAATATGAGTCCATAATTTCCACTTGTTTTTCCAAAGACACGCCCTCCATTTTTGCTGAAAGAGAACTGCCTACGCTAAGATCAAGCACCACCGTATTTTTAGGATTTAGAGGCTCTCCCAGCAGGCAATGAAACGAACCCTCCGCCTTTTTATACCAGTTCCGGAATTCAGACGAACCAGGAAATGCTTCCATATTACAAGAGTCCCTGAAAAGATAATGCGCATAACGCGGATTTACTTCCTGTAAGCGTTCCAGTAATTCACGGGCTGGTTTCTGACTGATACCTAGATATTCATTTTCAGGATCATTCTGCTGTTGAAATGTGCCCAGAGTCAGAGTCAGACAAAGACGCATCATTACCATCGGAAACAGTATTTCAAGCTCTTTTTCTTCAAGAGGGAAGTGCAGATCAAATCCGCGTATCAACAATACAGCTGCCTCAAGAGGATCCGGCTTGTCCAGCATCGCGTATGCGCAGGCCACTGCAGCTTCAGCTACGAGGTAGGAATGTGTCATGTCGCCAAAATCGATCAATCCTAAATCCGGATTTCCGCTGATTTTTGGTACAACCAGAACATTGTAATCGTTGAAGTCATTATGAATCCAGCCGCACCTTAATTTTGACTCCAGAGGTTCCATTGTTTGGCTGTATAAATCGAGCGACGTTTTGACCCAGCTAAGCAGTTTTTCGTCCTTGATCCATGGCATATATTCTTCCAGAGTTTCCTGCACATTATGCATCTCCCACAGCAACGTGTGGGAAGGAGACGGTGCGAGTATTTCGTGAAGCGCCTTTGTCACCGTTCCGCACATTCTGCCCAGTTCGAGCAGAAAGTCTCTAGTATGTGGTCGGTACTCTGCCATCGGCAGTCCATCAACATAGTGTACCAGACGCATCCAGTGCTGACTGCCCCCTCCGGACCGGACACGTGAGAGTGACTCACCATTTTTGTGCGGAAATATTTTGGGAATTCTACCCGGTTCAAGCAGCTTTGCGGAACGTTCAAGCGCATCATTCTGAACCTGCAAAAATTCGAGAGTTTCGCAGGAATTTGAAATCTTCAAAACATAAGTTTCTCCCTTTTTTTCTTGAGCCAGATAATTACGGTCCCTCTCTCCCGGAAGTTCTTCCAGTGTACAGCATAGTCCGTAGTGTTCTTCCAGCAACGGAATTAAGTCTTGCACTGAAAACGCCGGACGCTCAAGTTCAGGCATAGAGTTTTTCATATTGTTTGTAGGATATATGAGCTTAAAATTAACGGGGGATTATTCAGCTTTGAGCACTCAGTTCATAGTTCGTGGTGTCAAAAATACGGAATCACTTTATTAATAATATTCTAACTGAGTTTAGTAATTTGGAAGATGTTGAACACCTTCGTTATTGATCTCTTCATTCTGCACGTAACTTTCATCTGTATAAGACTGAGCCAGCCGCCACTTGAGATATGCATAGGCGTTAATAGGCGGATATTTGTCTGCATCGTTCGTCAGGTTGCTGATGATCACATCCCGGCCTGGATCAACAAAATAAGGCATTGAATATCTAGTTCGATTCATGTCTGCATTCACTACCCTGTGTGGCGTAGACTTAAATTTGTCATTGCTCCATCTTTGAAACATGTCTCCAATATTCACGACTATCGAATTTTCAACGATCGGTACATCAAACCATCCGTCCTTTTCTCTATCAAAAACCTGCAGTCCTGATACATCATCAAATCTCCAGAGCAAGGTGATTGAACCATAATCTGTATGTTCATTACCTCTGAGCTGCTCCTGCTTTATTTCACCTTTGTGAGAGGGATATTTTATGATCCTGATCGTGGAAGCTCCATCAATGTGATTCTCAACCAACCAGCCTTTAGGTAAACTCAAAATATTTTCAAACTTGTACAAAAAATCGAGGGAAAGCAGATTTGCGATACGTAGAATTTTCTGAGCTAAGGGTTTGAATTCCGGAATCTCTGTCGGCCAGTACTTATCCTGCATTCTGTCTGGTGAAACCCAATTGAATGATTCCTTCAAATCACCCGGCTTGTTTGGTGTCAAACGCTCCTCTTCAAACCTGTTATAGCCTAGATTATCTTCCACTCCACTATATTTGTACTTAATTTTTGTCTCATTTTTCTGCTTGAAAAACTCTTCCATTATCTGCTGCCAATCCGAAAACTCACTCAACCAGGAATCATATACATTTGTGAATACCGCAAATCCGCTGGTGGTATATGCTTCCTCCATCTGTTTTTCAAGTGTTGAACTACTAAAATCTATAATTGGAACCATAATCCTCTGTTTTGATCAAAAAAATTTCTGGCTGCACTGAACTGGGTTATTCATTGTAATTTCCTTCAGTCGCTGATTTTTTTATGCTACTTTCAGCAACTTAAGGAGTAATTATTCCTCCTTCCGGAAATTGTACCAAACTACGTTCCAAGCGCAAGTCACATCGCAGAATTAGGTATTTTCAGAACATGCTTCTGTACTCTTCACGTTTTGTGGACTGTTAGAAATCTTGCTTGGTATACTTTTAAGTGAATTTAAAAATGGTTAATTATGGAAAATAGCCGAGATAAAAAGTGTGGAGTTGACAATTCTGCAGGAACACTTTAGCTTTCAAAATTGATGAATAATATAAATCTGTTAAGAAGAGGTTAAATGAAAAAAATTCGTTGGGGTGTTTTGAGCACCGCAAATATTGGTCTAGAAAAGGTGATCCCGGCCATGCAGAAAGGCGAGTATTGTGAAATGGCAGCAATAGCTTCACAGAGTCTGGAGCGTGGAAAGGCAGCGGCAGAGCAGCTTGGAATTCCGCAAGTTTATGGTTCTTATGAAGAACTGCTGGCGGATGACAACATTGACGCGGTTTACATTCCACTACCCAATCATCTGCATGTTCCTTGGACTAAAAAAGCGCTTGAGGCCGGTAAACACGTTTTGTGTGAAAAGCCAATTGCTTTGAAGACTGCTGAGGCTGAGAATTTGCTGGCAGCAGCCCAAAAACATCCCCATCTGAAAGTGATGGAAGCCTTCATGTACCGTCATCATCCGCAGTGGCAGAAGGCGCAGCAATTGGTCAATGATGGTAAAATCGGTAATTTACGGACAATACATTCATTTTTTTCCTACTACAATGCTGATCCAGGAAACATCCGCAACATGGCTGAAATTGGAGGAGGCGGATTGATGGACATCGGTTGTTATTGTATTTCACTGGCGCGTTTCATCTTCGGCTGCGAGCCCCAACGAGTTTTGGGTAAAATGGAATACGATCCGGAGTTTAAGACTGACCGCCTCTGTTCCGGGGTGCTGGACTTCGCTGATCAAAGTTCAACATTCACTTGTTCTACACAACTTACACCATATCAGCGGGTCAACATTTTTGGTACAGCAGGCAGAATTGAAATTGAAATTCCTTTCAATGCTCCGCCTGATCAACCCTGCAGGATCTGGCATCAGCAAGGTGATAAACTTGAGGAAATCGTTTTTGAGCTCTGTGACCAGTATACCATCCAGGGTGATTTGTTTTCGCAGGCAATTCTGAACAAAACGGAGATCCCCACGCCGCTTGCGGATTCAGTATACAACATGAGGGTTCTAGATGCTGTTATTAATAGTGCGGAAACTGACTCATGGGTCACATTATCAACTGCAATACCGCCCGGTTAATGAAGCAGAAAACACGAAAACGAATGCTTTATATTTTATTAATTTATGTGCTTGCCGGTGCAGTTTTATTTTTGTATCAGAGAAAACTCCTCTATTTTCCAACAGCAAAAATTTCGCATGATTATGAAAAGCAGCAACTGAATCATGACAATGTAACACTTGAAGTCATAGTTCTAAATCAAGGGCAAAAGGAAGCAATCATTTATTTCGGAGGTAACGCTGAATCTGTTGTTTACAGCGCGAAAATTTTTTTAGCCGCATTTCCCCGGCAGACTGTCTACTTGCTCAATTACCGCGGTTACGGCGGCAGCAGTGGTCAGCCAAGCGAAAAAGGGTTTTTTGCTGACGGGCTTTTTCTTTTTGACAAGGTGCTGGAAAAACAGTCAACAATCTCTGTTATCGGACGCAGCCTCGGGAGCGGAGTCGCGACTTATCTGGCTTCCAAAAGGCCGGTTAAGAAAATGGCGCTGATTTCACCATTTGACAGCATTACAAGTGTTGCCCAAAACATTTATATGGTCTTTCCTGTGTTTTTGATGCTGCTGGACAAATATGACTCAATCAGCAGAGTCAAAGATATAAAGGCAGACACAATCGTACTTATCGCAGAAAATGACGAAGTAATTCCAAGAATTCACTCTCAACGTCTGATTGATGAGTTTCCGGAAGAACAGCTTACTGTCAAAATAATTGCTGATTCCAGACATAATGATTTTTCTGAGAAAACAGAATATTATCAATATTTAAAAGATTATTTCAATAATTAACTCAACGTCTAACAGATGCTGATTTGGTATCATTAGCTGATAAACTATAAATTAAAAGGTAAGAGCAATGGAAAAACAAATAGATTTTTATTTCGATGTCTCCAGTCCCTATACTTATGTTGCGTCAAAGCTGATTGAGGAAGTAGCGCAACGCTGCAATGCGAAATTGCACTGGAAACCCTTTTTACTGGGTGGAGTTTTCAAAGCGGTTGGAACGCAGAATGCTCCTGGACTGACACCGGAAAAAAAACCATACATGCTCAAGGATCTGCAAAGGCTTGCAGAGTTTTACAAATTTACACTGAATATGCCTCCGGATTTTCCTATACGTACAGTACTGGCAATGCGTGTCCTGTCAGGAATAGAAACCGAAAAAGTTGCAGAAGCGGCTCACAGTTTGTTCAATGCGTACTGGGTAGATAATCTGGACATTGCAGATCCGGAAGTGGTTACGGCACTGGTTGGACAGGATGCCGTAGAACAAGCTGAAATGCACGATATTAAAAAAGCGCTTTTTCAGACTACTGAAGAAGCGGTTACACGCGGTGCTTTTGGTGCTCCTACTTTTTTTGTGGGTGAGGAAATGTTTTTTGGACATGATCGAATGCATCTCTTGGAGCAATATTTACAGAACTGACCGCTTGATGGAATCAAAAATAGTCTGAGATTTATCTTGCTTAACGGTGGCCTTTCCACCGAATTTCTAATAGGTGTGTCTGTCAATTAAAATTGAAACCAATTATATGGAGAAATTAAGATGAGCGCATATGTGATCGCGGATATTACCGTCACTGATCAGGAACGTTATGAGGATTACAAAATACTCGCACCGCCGGCTATTGCTGCCTATGGAGGTAAGTACGTGGCACGTGGTGGTAAAGCTGAAAATCTTGAGGGCGACTGGGAACCGGACCGAATAGTAATTCTCGAGTTTGAAAGCATGGAAAAAGCCAAACAGTTTATTGAATCAACGGAATATCGCGAGGCACGTGCGTTGAGACACAAAACGGCCAAATCTAAAATGATTGTGGTGGAAGGATTGTAAGCAGCTGCTACTTTAGTCCTCTCTCAGTTTGAAGCGTTGTATTTTTCCTGTCTCAGTTTTTGGCAGAGAGTCAACAAATTCCAGTTTACGTGGATATTTGTAAGGAGCAATTGAATTTTTGACAAAATCCTGTAATTGCTTGACAAGGGTTTCATCCCCGGAAATGCCTTGCTGTAGTACAACAAAAGCCTTTACGAGACTACCGCGCCGAACATCCGGAACTCCAACCACGGCACATTCCACAACTGCTTGATGTGCCAACAAAGCGATTTCAACTTCCGGTCCGGCAATATTATATCCGGATGAAATGATCATGTCATCTGTCCTTGCCTTAAACCAGAAGTAGCCATCTTCGTCCATCTGATATGCATCACCGGTGAGGTTCCAACCGTTTTGGACATATTTTTCCTGACGATCATCCGCGAGATAACGACAACCGGTCGGCCCCCTTACGGCAAGTTTTCCGGTAGTTCCAGGAGCTACTTCATTTCCGTCATCATCCACCACTTTTGCTTCATATCCAGATATCGGTTTTCCGGTTGCACCCGGCCGTATATCATCCGCGCGGGATGACATGAAAATATGCAGCAGCTCGGTTGAGCCGATTCCGTCCAGTATTTCAAGACCGGTTTTTTCCTGCCAGGAATCCCATGTTGGTTTAGGTAAAGTTTCTCCTGCTGAAACACAGGTCCTGACTGAGGACAAATCACCATCCTTCAGTTCTGAAAGCAAAAAACGGTAAGCAGTCGGTGAAGTGAAAACGATGCTTGCCTGATGTTTTTTGATTGCAGGAAGCAGCAAATCCGGAGTTGCCTGTTCCAGTAAAATTGTCGAAGCACGAGCGTACATTGGAAAAAGCAGTTGCCCTCCTAAACCAAAAGTGAAAGCCAACGGAGGACTGCCGATAAAACGGTCTTCAACTTTAGGAGCTAAAACCGGTTCTGAATAGGCACGGCAGATGGTGAGCATATCACGGTGGTAATGCATCGTGCCTTTAGGGGTTCCAGTTGTTCCGGAAGTGAAGGCAATCAGGCAGGTATCGTCTGAGTTTGTCTGGCAATTTTCAAAAGTTTGCGGTTTTGTGGACATCTTTTTTTCCAGCTCCGATCCACCAAAAAGCAGAATTTGATCCAGCATAGTTTCTGCCTGAGCGCTGATTAATTCGTCTTTCAGACGCGCATCACAAAGTGCGATTTTGATTTGAGCTTTTTCAATCATTACACCGAGTTCTTTTGCCCGGAATAAAGGCATTGTCGAAACAGCGATACCTCCTGCTTTCACTACACCAAACCAGCAAGCAGCCATCATGTATGAATTAGGGGCACGCAGCAATACACGGTTTCCCGGAATCAATCCGCAATCATCTACGAGCACGTGTGCAAGCTGATTTGCGTCTTTCTGCAGACGCTCATAAGTATATTCTTCCTGAGGAGTAATGATCACCAGGCGTTCCCCGTAACCTTCTGCTACCGCATCATCCAGAAAAATTTTCGCACAATTCAATTTTTCCGGATATTCCAACTCTGCTAAATTACTGAATTCAGGAAACTGTTCAGGAGGCGGTAAATTGTCTTTTGCAAAAGTGTCCCGCAGATGTTTAGTCACATTTTCTCCAAATATTTTGTAGTGCAATTTTGATGGTTCCGTAAAAACTCTGAAACATATAATTTAGCATTTCGGCAGTATAGAGAAATATTAATCATATTAGATTGGTAACACAAAATGGCTTTCTCGCTTTGTTCGAAATGACAATATTTTTTGATTTGTAACCTCCGTATCAAATATCCAAAGTCTTTGATCCTGACTGATCAAAATAGTGTGTTAAGGATGAAAAATCAACCTTGATGTTTTATTTGCCAGAATGTCTTCGCGATTCATTCTTTGTTTACGGTATTCTCCTGCAAGGTAGAGCGGGGTTTGATTCTGGTAATGCTGATCGAAGAAATAACCGGCCTGTCCGGTAGGGTTAATTCCTGCTGAATTTTCTGGGTTTCCAAAATCAATCACGCGGCGTGTAGAGGGTCCTGAGCTAACTTTCAGTTCTTTTGGTCCATATTTGTGACGGAGTTGATTGACCACACCTTTACTGCCTGGAACCGGAAAAGGGCCGATATTAAAAAACATGTTAAAGGGTTTTTGCCGTCCCAGTATATGTTTGATTTCCAAGGTGTGAATCCTGCCCCATTCCCATGAGTTAACATTTGAACCATAATCTTTTTCCAGACTTTGCACAGCGTTGATCCATGCTGTCCCGAGAATTTCCACTTTAGTTTCACGATTGTCCGGAGTATCCAAGTTGTCCCACCATGGAGATTGCGGATTGTTCAACAGCAGCGGAATGCTTTTATCAATCAGTGACACATTCAATAAAACCAGAGTGCCTTTTTCTTCAATCTCATCAGCAAATATTCCGAGGCTCAAATGATAAAAGAGTCGGTGAAAAATTGTCGGTCCTGCTGCCTTAATGTTGTGCATTCCATCCCAGTTTTTAAAAACTTCCGCGGCATTACTGAAGACTTCGCTGCGTCCGGAATTCTCAGACATTACCGACAAAAAGTGCTTCCGGAAATTATTTATACGCGGATTTTTGGTGTCAAGTTGAATGGACTGCATCTCGTCCGCAGTCCAGCTCTTTTTTGAAGGATTGAGCAACTCTCCAATCCGATGGGCCCTTTCCTCAGCTGCATAATAACCCACTTCGAGTCCGCTTCCGGTATCTCCAGGTTGATTATTTCCATTGTAGAGTATTCCGGATTTAGGGTTTTCGGATTGCGGATTTTCAGAAAAATCACGGTAACCCAAAACCTCATCTTTTCCGTTTGCTCCATCAAGTATAACAAATGAATTCACGTGAGCCGGACGAATCACCAGCCGTGCCGCCCCCCACCAGGCGATGTTGCCTTCAGCATCTCCATAGTTAATATTCAAACCCGGCGCGTGAAGCTTACTGACCGCAGCTCTTGAATCAGCCAGACTTGCTGAATGACCCAGCTCATAAAAAACCTGTTCCGTTGAATTTTCAAAATTACTCAGCATTTCCCAAGCAAGCGCAACCGGCTGTGTTTCAATTTTTTCAACAGATTCCAGCACATCGTTGATGATTGGACCATGTCTAGAAATACGCACACGCAGAGGATAGTCTTCTCCGCCCTTTACTGAAATTGTTTCTGCTATAATTTTTAGCTCTTCCCAGTGATCACGGAACCATACCTGATCTGGATTTGCGGGATTTGCGCGTTCACGATAATAATCCAAATCGTCATTCTGCAACATTGTAACACCCCAGGCCATACGTCGATTATGACCCAGAATCGCAAATGGAATTCCCGCCAAATGGTGTCCGTAAAGCTCCCAATCCGGAGTTTTCAGGTGTGCTTCATACCATGTTGAAGGTGCAGAAAAACCAATGTGCGGATCATTAGCTAAAATTACTTTTCCTGATTTGCTGCGTGAACCTGAAATGACCCACGAATTGCTACCGAAAAAAGGTGGTATCCGGGAAAGCACATTTTCCATTTTAGCAAAAAGTGTCGCTAACTCCAGGTCTGTATCAGCATGCTTGTTTGAGACTTTGATCTGGGTATCTCCTTCAGGCCAGTTCAAAGCAAGATCCTTGAGGTAACTGCTACCCAGTTTTTTTTGAATGTGTGAAATAAGAGGATCCTGCTGAACTGCATTAGAGAAAGTAAAGGACATGTAAGCGGAAATGCTGACCAGATCCTCGATCCTGTATTCACGTTTTGGAATTCCTAACAGGGTAAATTCAAGCGGGGTGGATCCTGTAGCAACGAAAGCATTTACTCCAGAGAGGTATGCTTCGAGCGCTTTTGTAATTTTTGGGGGATTTTTGCGGTAATTTTTTTCAACGTAGCTTTTGGCATAG
>Ga0302117_10000638_pt1 | contig 15642 bp, 14 predicted proteins | sample AG5_322_MG_FD_203112 | JGI IMG/M metagenome (GOLD analysis project Ga0302117, IMG submission 203112) | Marine microbial communities from Western Arctic Ocean, Canada - AG5_32.2 | ecosystem: Environmental > Aquatic > Marine > Oceanic | place: Canada: Western Arctic Ocean | collected 2017-10-01 | reverse complement strand
CCAGCAACGCCGCCTCCAACCACAACGACGCGGCGCTGATGAAGTGTTTTCGTTGGGCGCCAAAGAGCCTCATCCTTGATTCCTATGGCCGGGTTATTATCACAAGCGACAGCACCCGCTTCTACAGTTGATCGCCAACAATTATTGCAAGATACACAATATCTAATCTCATGCTCTCTTCCTTGCCGAGCTTTCTCTCCCCACGCAGGGTCCGCGATCATCGCACGCCCTAAAAATACAATATCGGCTGTTCCATCTGTAAGCGCCTTCTCGGCTTCATTAGGGTCAGTAATGTACCCCAAAGCACCTGTAGGTATACTTGGCTCTGCGCGCCGCAGTTCCTTTATCTGCTCCAAATACGGAGCACGATCCCCCTCTTCACCAGGCAAATGTTGCCACAATGAATCAGCATGGGCACCCCAGGCAAACGTCCAATAATTCAATTCCCCACAATCAGCGATATGCTTAGCTATTTTACCTGCCTCAACACAATCGATACCTCCCTTAATGGAATCGCTAGCAGGTAATTTAATCCCAATAATAAATGGTCGCCCACACATTGCACGTATCCGCGTGATAAGTTTCACTAAAAATAACGTTCGCCCCGTCCGATCGCCGCCGAATTCATCTGTACGCACATTTGAATGTGATGACAAAAACTGATGAAATAAATGACCATGCCCCGCTGAAATCTCTACCCCAGAAAAGCCGGCGCGCTGAAGGCGCCTGCATGCAATTGCCCATTCATCAATTAATTGATGTATTTCCAGACCAGTTAACACGCGAGGAACCGTCCAACTTAAATCATCTGGTAACGCTGATGCGCCAATTGCAGATTCATTACGCCCGATTTGATGACGCCCGCGACCGGGATCCTGAATCTGACCAATAAGTCGAGTCCCGTACTCTTCGACAGCTTCAACCAATCTAGTTAATTCTGGTAATGCATCATCATTAAAAGCATGCACCCTATTACTAGGTGGCAGTCTAGATAACATCGCCAAAGGCTCAGTCACAATCATCGCGGCACCTCCACGCGCTCGGTTCGCTAAATAGTTCAGAAGGCTGTCAGTGGGCCTTCCGTCTTTAGCTAGGTGGGTTAAAATTGAGGCATGCGCTAAACGATTACGCAACGGCACTCCACCGAGGGTCCAGGAAGAAAATAATGTGGGGTAATTGCTCATAGGTGACTCATAAAGTTCCTGCAGGGCTATGACTAGGCTCTAAAAAAACGGTTAAACGCTATTATTATCACAGTAACATAGTAATATTATTCTTTCATTAACGTTGATTCAATAAAGTAATTAGTGTATAAAAGTTTTAACTAAACAGCCACCCACGAGGCTCAAGTGACAACTATTATTGTTCTGTTTAATCTAAAAAAAGGTATAAGCCAGACGGATTATGAAAGCTGGGCCCAGACAACGGACCTACCCATTGTCAGAAACCTAGACTCTGTAGAGGACTATCAGATTTTTAAAAGTAGCGGGTTGTTCGGAAGCGATAGTCCCAGCCCCGTTGATTATATAGAGATGATTTCTATCAATGATCGCGATCAATTTAATAATGATATTAGTAGTGAGGTGATGGCCAAAGTCGCCGCACAATTTCAATCCTTCGCCGACAATCCGCAGTTCATCATGACCGACGCATTAATATCCACAACGAGTATCAACAGGTAATTTTAAAATGCATAACGTGACAAAAAAAGTGGCTTTGTGCACAGGCTCAGGCAGTGCAATAGGTATCGGAGCAAATATACTTCGGCATCTGTCTAGTCAAGGGTATCGAGTTGTCGTAAGTGATCTCGGGGAACACAGCAGCCCAGAAAGTAGCGGCAAGTCAACAGAAGCTATGCAATCGGTCGCAGCCTCAATCACATCCATTGGCGGTGAATGCATAGTAATTCCGTGTGATGTGAGAGAGCCTAAGCAGGTCAAACATTTATTTGATCAAGTAATTTCGTCCTACGGGCAAATTGACGTGTTAATAAACAACGCAGGTATTGGTTATCTCATGCGCGCCTTCCTCGATGTGCCAATAGACGAGTGGAAGATGGTTTTAGATGTTAATTTAACCGGCACATTTCTCTGCACTCAAGAAGCAATTAGGCATATGATAAAGGCGGGTAATGGTGGCCGTATTATTAATATCGCCAGTCAAGCAGCCAAGAGTGGCTTCCCCCACCTCGCGGCCTATGTCACATCAAAGCATGGTTTGGTTGGTCTGACACGCTCCAATGCCTGTGAGTTAGGCGAACATAATATTACCGTTAATGCTATATGTCCCAATCATATTACAACCGAATTGGGAGCTAAACAAAATGAATATTACGCCAATATTCAGGGATTATCAGTGCCTCAATATTTAGCGGCAATGAAAAACCGCATTCCCATGAAGCGCCACTGCACTTCCCAAGATGTTGCCAATATGGTGGCCTTCTTGGCCAGCGATGAAGCCTCGTACATTACTGGCGAGGCACTCAATGTCAGTGGCGGCGAAGAGACTCACTAGCCGGCGAGCACGTCAAAGTATGCCGTCATTAAGTTAACGATCAATTAAGGAAAATTTGCCTGTGTTTCATGGTTTAAAGGTAGGTATTGTCGGGGCTGGAATTGGTGGGCTTACTGCTGCCATTGCGCTTCAGAAAATCGGTATGACGGTAATTGTGTATGAGCAGGCCGAACAACTTGGGGAGGTCGGCGCGGGCCTTACCATAAGTAAGAATGCAGCCCGTGTTTTTGACTCATTGGGACTAGGATCACAGCTAGCGGCACTAGGTAAACCTTGCCCACATATGGGTGTAGTCGATCACATTACTGGAAAAGTTCTAGTTTACGAACCACTCGATAAAAAGGAATGCCAGAGTGGTAACGTTATCGCGAGCCGGCAGGTTCACAGAGCGGACCTTCACGATTTATTAACCGCCGCGATTGCCCGTCCAAATAATACTATAAGACTCGATCATGAATTACTGGACATCACACAAGATTCTACTCGAGTTAAACTGTCATTTACAAAAGGGCAAGTAGACTATTGCGATATTGTTATTGGCGCTGATGGTCTCAAGTCGGCAGTAAGAGAGCTGCTTTATTCTGCAAAACCGGCTAAGTTCACCGGTTTCGTCGCATGGCGAGGATTAGTTGAACGAAGCTTAGTCCAAGGCCTTAAATTAGACCCTCACTTCGCTACTTATTCTTCAAGTGACAAGCTATTTGTTCGATACCCTGTTAGACATGGCAGCTTAATTAATTATGTAGGTATTGCCAGAAAGAATGATTTTTTATCTGAAAGTTGGAAAGCACCGGCAAAAGTAACGGAAGTGGCTGCAGAATTTTCTGGCTGGTACCAAGATGTCCCAAATATTATTTTGGCGACACCAAAAAACAGCTGCATGAGATGGGCTTTGTATACACGAGAACCCCTTCAGGATTGGATACGGGGTAGAGTCTGCCTTCTTGGCGATGCCGCGCATCCCCTAACTCCGTTTTTTGGTATGGGCGCGGCTATGGCAATTGAAGACTCGCTCATTCTTGCCAGATGCTTTGAGTCTGAAAAAGATAATTGGCAAAATGCTTTTAAGCGATATCAACGCGCTCGATTAGAACGATGTAATCACATGCAGCACATTTCACTTCAGCGTGCTGAATCTTACATGAACAATGATCCTGCCAGAAGAGCGATGGGGCCATCATCAGGATTGGGAAAGGCTATGGATTATGATCCGAGAACTGCAATAATTTAGTCATGACCATAATCGCCGTGGGTGCAATTCTGCTTCGGCAATAATTATCGATACTTTTTGGCAGAGAGCTATCAAACTTATGCAAAAAATATTTGCACAATACCGTCGATGGTTTGTTTTGACTGGCCTAATGATGATCTATGCAACAAGCAGTGGGATTATTGTGCACACCCTCCCGTTATTGTACCCGTCACTGATCGATGAATTCGGCTGGTCTAGGGCACAAATGACATTACCAGCAACCGTGTTCTTTATTTTTGGCGCTATTACTTCGCCTCCAGCCGGGGTGCTGTTTGATCGGTTTTCCGTGCGTCGAATAATGTTGGTTGGCGTAATTGGTTTAATTATAAGCCTAATGTGTTTGCCTCTTATTTCGGCCTTGTGGCAGTTGGTGACAGTCTATTTGGTATTTGGTCTTTCATTGTCTCTATGCGGTTTAACTGCGAGCATGGTTATTCTAACCAAGTGGTTCCATGAAAAAAGAGGTCGCGCCACTGGCTTGCTACTCATGTCTTCCAGTCTCGGCGGGGCAATATTTCCATTAATCTTAGGAGCCGGCATTGAGGCACTAGGTTGGCGTGGTGCTATTGCATTTGTATCGATTATGGCAGTATGCATGACGTTACCCGCTTTGATTTTTCTCATTATAGATCGACCAGCCACCTCAACATTAAACATTAATTTAGAGACTAACCTTTCCCGTAAGAGTCTGATCAAGAAAGGGCCGACACTTAGAGCAGCCATTCAAACACCGACATTTTATTTAATAGCTATTGCAACAGGATCTATCTGGGTCGCCATCATAGCCCTAACCCAACATCAATCGCTTCACCTTGTGAAAGATGTTGGGGTCGATGCAACTTTACTGCCTAAGGTTTTTTCTGTTTTTTTTGCTTGCTCTGTGGTTGGTAAATTTAGCTTTGGCTGGTTAAGTGATTACCTAAATAAAGAGTTTTCAATGATAATATCCATCATTATACTTGGTGGGGGCTTATTGATAATTCGCTCTCTAGACGCTGATGATCGAGTGATGCTATTTGCCTATGCTGTCCTCGGCGGCATTGGTTTTAGCGGTGCATTTACGACTATTCAATTATTGATCGCTCAGCATTTTGCAGGCGATTCATATGGGAAAATACTCGCTTTAATAGTTATGATTGATTCGCTTGCGGGAGGAATTGGTACAAGAGTTATTGCTAAAATGCGCGACGGATCAGATAGCTATACAGCTGGGTGGGATGTGCTCATAGCCTTGTGTGTAGTCGCAATTGTCTGTACGTTTATCATTAGACAGTTAAATTATTCAACGATTAAAGGCAATTAAGGTCGGCCGCTAAATAAGCATTACTTTGCGTGGTATTCAAATGCTAAAATAGCGTGCCCGCCAGGCAACAAAATTAGCATTTCTATAAAGAGCATGCCCTCCGGGGGACGTCAGCGATAATTTCAAACGCAATAGCACGAAAATCTAATGCCCTCGTCTTAAGTGCCTTTACATCTTCCGTCTCAACAACTAGTGCAGATGTGCGAAGTTCGGATACCTTGAGTATCCTCATGTAGGGTTACTTCAACAAGAATAACCCACTGGCCTAAGTGCTGGTAGATATGAGAGCCCTGTTGATCAGGAGTTGTGTATCAATGTTGAAAATCATACCTAAATAGGGCTCCGCATTAGCTTCAACAAAGCCTTTAAAATCTCATTTAAAACCAATCACTTCGGTAAAAAATCTGACGGGTAGATCTAAGGTAGGTGTTTGTAGCGCGATTCGATTAAGTTGCGATTTATTTGTTTCAACTGTAACTTCACGGTCAATTTTAAACTGACTACCTGTTTGAAATGAAGTCGGCATTTGCGCATTAATGGGTGTTTGTATGAAACATTATGTCCGTAATGACATTCGTAAGTTACACCCTAAATCCTGCATCAAAAGCCCTCTATTTATCCCCGTATGTCACTATTTTTTTCATATCTCAAATCGCCAAACAGCTACCATAGTTGTTTTAATGTTATGGTAATATACCATTAGCTTACGTCATTCAGATTAACATATGTACTAATGCGTCTTTACAACTGACACGATAGATACGAGGCATAAAGAAAAATGATCCTTATTACAGGCATTACAGGTAGAGTCGGCTCAAGTGCCGGCCGCTATTTACTTAACAGCGGACAAAGCGTTAAAGGTTTAACTCGAGACAGACAAAAAGCAAGTGATTTAGCAGATTTAGGTGCAGAGATTATTCTCGGTGACATTCTCGACGCTAGTGTTATAAAAAAAGCGCTCCATGACGTAGAGATCGTGATTTTAGTCACCGGTAATGGGCCGCACCAATTAGAAGCAGAATGTCTTATCGCTCATGAAAGTTATGCACATGGGATAAAACATATAATCAAAATATCATCTATGGAAGCAAGCCCTAAGGCTAAAGGACCAATTCCTAAGGCGCATCATAGAATTGAAAAATTTATTGAGGGAACAGGTATAACATACACTTTCCTCAGACCCAATTTTTTCATGCAAAACCTTATGCTATTTTCGCAGTCAATTAAAATGTCCAACCAGTTTTCGCTTCCTTTAGGCCGAGCAAAAACAGGCATAATCGATGCTAATGATGTCGGGGAAATAGCGGGTCGTATAGCCTCCAAAATTCCAGAGAAATCATCCATAAGAGAACTGAGCGGTGAGTCACTTCTAGACTTTCATGATGTGGCCAAGCTCATGTCAAAAGCATTAGGTAAACAAATTCATTACAACGAACAATCACATGCAGACTTCCACTCCCACCTTGCTAAGACCATTCCTAGTCCTTGGCATGTAGATGCGGTTTCATTGCTGTTTAAGGAAATTGCTAATGGCGCTTTAGAGGCGACTACGAATGATGCCAAAGACATCTTAGGAAGAGCCCCTACCGATGTTCAAGAGTTTGTTTCACATCATAGATTGGCCTTTATCTGAAATAACACTATGGAACGAAGAACACTCATAAAAAGCGTCGCAGGGGCAGTTTCGTTAAGCTCAATCAGCTTGGCTAAGAGCAGCATAGAGCGCAACCAATATAACTTTGTGTTGGCACATGGCACCTGGCATGGAGGTTGGGTCTGGAGTGAAGTTGCTAAAATATTGCGCGCGCATGGGCACAACGTCCTAACACCTACCTGCACTGGCTGTGGGGACAGGGTCCATCTTAGCCATCCCGGTGTAGGACTAGATACGCATATCACCGATATAGAAAATAGCATTAAGTGGGCAGACATCGATAATTGTATTCTTGTTGGACATTCCTTTTCAGGGATCACTATTACCGGTGTGGCTGATAGATTACGCGACAGAGTTCAACGAATTATTTTCTTTGATGCCTTAGTCCCGCGTCCAGGCAAAATGTCTGCTGTCGTAAAAGACCCTAAGACCGGCAAATATCCCAGTTGGTGGGTCAAGAGGGAAAAGAAATTCTTAGACGGCTACCAAATGGTTCTCTGGGAAGAGTATCCTGTGGAAATGCTAGTGCCTGCGAGTTACCAAGAACAGGTAACAAGAATAAAGAAACTTATCACCACGCACCCCGCCAAGCAGTGGACCGATGAGTTGATTTTAAAAAATAACGGATGGGAGGGCTTGCCACGAGCATTTGTGCACTGTGCGGGCCAAAAATATAAACTTACCAGCGAAAAAATGATTGGTCCGGCCAGAGGCCCTGGATGGGACTTTATCTCACTTAACATTCCGCGAAACGGCATGTTAACCCACCCAGAATTAGTCGCAAACCAATTGATCTCTCTTGCAAATAAGTAACTCACACTAATACATCAGTAATAACGTTGTAACCGTTAACGTTAAACCTCGCTATAAAATTGAATAATTGCACCATCTGGGGTTTTGATAGAGAACAGCTTTGCACTCCCTAGGCCAAGAGTAGCTGACTCACTTAAGGGTCTAGTGATCATCCATCCACGCGCTTTAATTTTCTCTGCCGCTACCTTGGCTGAGTCAACTTTAAAGCGCGCGGCCAGAATTCCAAGATTAGTCGCGTTGCAACGCGCAGCATAATCTGCACCCTAGAGCGCCATCATTTCAATCATTTCCAAAGCAACGAGTAGATGAATAAAACTCAAGTGATGTTTTTACTTAATAACTGCGCCATATAGTTTTTTCAATATCGACAAGGCTAACATTTGAGTGAATCTCTAAAATATTTAGTGTAACGATGCTGCTACAAAGATTTTACCTCAACTACAGCTTTACCCATATTTTCGCCACGCATAAGTTTACAAAAAGCATCTGGAGCGGCCTCAATACCCACAGCCTTATCCTCTGGCATTTTTAAATGCCCATCCAGCACATAGGGCAAACATTCGTTAATAAATTCTTCTCGACGTGACTCAAAATCGTAAACCACCAGCCCATAAACTACAGCGCGTGATTTAATCCAATTGCCGGGTGGTGGGCCAGCCGCCCTCGTGCCTTTATTGTACTCATCCATTAATCCACACAGAATTACCCTCGCTCCAATAGCTAGACGTTCAGAAACGAGATGTAATATTTCTCCTCCTACGAGATCGAAAAACACATCAACCCCATTTGGACAGAGCTCATCAAGACGCTCTGCAATATTTTCTGTTTTACGATTAATACATTCGTCATAACCTAAATCTTGTTTTGCGTAGAGACATTTCTCATCAGATCCAGCAATACCAATCACCTTACAGCCGTAAATTTTCGCTAACTGCCCTGCCGTTGCCCCTACACCACCTATAGCAGCTGGAATAACAACAACATCTCCGGGTTTGAGCTTGGCCTGCCAGATCATTCCAGCATAAGCCGTAAGCCCAGTCATACCAAGTATCGACAGTGCGTAAGACAATGGCTTAATATTTGGATCCACGCGGAATAATTCCTCTGAACTGTGTATCGAATATTTCTGCCAACCTGCAAAGCAACGCACAATATCGCCCGGGTTGAAATTTGGTGTTTTTGACTCCACCACACGACTCACTGCTTCCCCTTTCATAATGTCGCCGACCAATACTGATCCGGACATATGGCGACCAGCTATTTGACTGCGCATATAAGGGTCCAACGAGAGATATAGAGTTTCACAAAGCACTTGCCCTTCGACAATCTGCTGCACTGGCACTGTTACAATAGAAAAATGGTCTGGGTTGGGTATTCCATCAGGGAAACCGGCCAATTGAATTTGAACGTTATCGCTCACAAATACTCCTTGCCTTTAAAAACTGATTAATTAAAAAATCCGTAAAACTCTTAACTCGACGTGTCAGATTTTATTTTCGATTCAACCGCAGTGTCGAAGGTTGAGTTTCAGCGATTGAGAAAGCCAAAAAAAGCTATAACACTGACTAGTTCGACAATCTGTTCACCACCAAAATATCGACGCAGGTTTTTAAACTGCTCATCGGTAACGCCATTAGGCGGCATATCTTGCAAGATGTAGTGCTGCGCGCTCCGCATTACTAAATAGGCTATAACTTTCGTACTCCCATATAGCTATCAATATCAGCGCGAAGTGCTCCAAACTCTGTATGGGCATGACAATACTCACAGCTACTTGCACTGCTCGTCGTAAGGCCGACTAATTTTTCAGCTCTACAGACACCAATCCAGGCAAATAGATCGCCTGTAAAAGAGTATGCACCACCTTAAGACCCGGAAGCTTTCGCGCCATAATCAAGCCATCATTAGGCATAAAGCCCATCATATCTTTACTGGCATCCATATTAGGCTTTAATTCAGCATCTAGATCATTGAAGTTTAACGGTGCAATTCGTAACAACGTATTTCCCTATGAGTCTGCAATCTAAATTGGTTGGGCTAAAGCAACTCCGTAAGAGCCTTTTCAAGCACTGATAAACGATTTTCTTTCCCGCTTTCAGCATGGCACATCTTAATATTTTCGGGTAAATCGGCTTTATCTAAACGATCAGTGTAGTCTTTTAACATACTGTCCTGCCAACGCATCAATCGGGCAGGAATCTGCAATCCATAAAGTTGCTCAGGTCTTTCATTAATAAAGGCAGCGCGATAAGCACGATCATAATCCGTCCCAGCATTCAGATAATCAAGCGCTGTCTGCTGCACTATGGACAGCGGAATCTCGGCCGAATTTTTAACAGTCGCTAACGTGTCATACCACGGAAAATATCGGTAAACCTGCGTAGCCATTTCCCAAACCAATTGTAAGTGACTACCATCCTGTCGGGCTGATATATCTGGGAAGTAGGATTCCATAATGGCATCCCTCTCATCATCATAAAACCAGGCTGCATTATCAAGCAGGACACCGCGTGTATTTTCCGGATAAGCTTTGCCATATTCGATAGCAAGTTGTGCGCCAGTCGCTGACCCATAAATAACGGGTTTATCCAGGCCTAGTCCAACAATAAATTCATCCATCGCCTGGACGTACGGCTCAAGACCTAACCTGTCGCAAAGTAGCTTGTCGGACTGTCCATAGCCTGGAGTATCCCACGCAATAGCCCGACCATACTTCGCAAATAGAGTCATCAGCGGTTCCATAAATATAGAGGAGGCTGGCGAGGGATGTAACAGAACGATCGGAGTTCCGGCACCTGTCTCTCGATAATGAATTTGCCGCTGAGTTTCAGCCTTCTGATCTCCTACTGTCAGGTAATTGCGGCGGATCATAAGCTCATTCCAAGCCCAGTGATTGCGGATTCATTTTTCCTTGAGGATCAACAACATTTTTTATCGATTGGACCAGCTTGCTGCTGTTAGGCTGAATACCCTCTTTATAATTATATGCTTTACCAATTTGCAGATGGACAGCTCCCAAGTCAGTAAATAGGTCAATCATTTCAGCGCGAACTAGGTCTACGGCTGCTCGCGCCTCTGGGTTCGCCGGATAATTCTTTAAATTCGCTAGATGAGCACGCTCGACACTTTGCTTATGAATTTGGAATATCTCATCCGGCCAGAAGAAGACTGGCTCCAATACAAAACAGTTAGTCGACACTAGAGCAAATAAATAGCCCACATCGATCTTATGCTGCTCCATTACCTCCTGATGCTTGTCAAATAAAGCCTCAACTGCCTCATAGGCTGACCGAATTTTAGAGTGAGGAAATAGCCCATGAACTGGTACCCAGCGCTCACCTTCAGGACCAAGCATACTATTAACAGGACCAAAGGGATTCGCACGGGCTATCTTTGGAATACTATTTTCAATCTCTTGCCCATTATGCTCCTTGCAAATTGCACGAACATCGGCAGCTCTCGCATCAGCGGCAGGCTGATTGCGATCCTCGATAATAACTTGTACCGAGTAATCAACATCATCCATATATCCACGACCAGCAAGCACAACTTTTACGCCATCTTTTAAGGCGCCTAACACTGATCCAGAAGATTTCATTACCCCAGTAAGTGCCTTAACATCCTTAACTAAACTCTCACGCTTCATTCGCTGTTTTTGCAAGAAAGGATCAAAGCCAAAGCATTCCATCGCTAGCCCCTGTCTAGCAATATCGCTCATTGCTGCTATCGTGTCAGCTGCCGATTTAAAATTAAAGGCAACATATTGTTTAGCGGGTAACTCAGGAATGAGTCGCAAGGTGATTCTTGATTTAAACCCTAAAGCGCCAGTGTCGCAGGTAAATAAACCAGTAAGATCAGGACCAAAGTGACGGAAAAATGGGGTGCCATTAATTTGGGCCCCAGAACCAGTCTTAATAAGAGAACCATCTGCCAATACCACGTCAAGACTAATAACAGAATCTACCGCCGAACCAAATTGGCCGGATCCCCAGAATATTGAATTCTGCGACAACCCTCCTCCTATAGTTGCTTTAATACCTGATAGGGTTCCCCAGAAGGGAGTGCGCAGACCGGTGTTTTCGAGGGCTTCATGTAATGCTTTCCAAGTGCACCCTGACTCAACGGTGACGTACATATCCTTTCTATTAATCGTTAGAATTTTATCCATACGCCCTAGATCGACTATGACCGACCCAGCACGTGCAGGTACATAACCACTGGTATAGGACATGCCACCGCCACGAGGAATGACCGCATGTCCTGCCTCTGTCAACGATTTAACAACTATACACAATTCTTCTGTACTACCCGGACGAACTACCGCTAATGCAACTAACCCTTTAGTAAAAACATCCTGCGCGTATAAACTGCAAGCGTCAGAATCCATTAGTAAATGCTCCGATCCAACCGTAGTCATGATCGATTCAATTACATTGACTTCCAATTGAGCCAGCTCTGACACTATAATTTCCTCTTACATTGAATGTGTTTTGAAGGACATTTATTATGTTTGTATGATATAACAATAACTCATTTATTGTCAGCAGTTAATTTAGGAGCTTCCTAGTGCCAACAACAGCCCCCAACGCAAAGCCATCATTAATCCCTCAAGAATTTGTGCATGGGTGGCCAGTTATATCTGCCGCGGTAATGGGCATTGGTTTGGGCATGTCTCCGCTCCCTTTTTATACGATTGGTGTTTTCATCGGCCCCATCTCACAGGAGTTTGGCTGGGAGCCATCTAAAGTACTTTTAGCACTTTCAGTTTATACTGTTTTTATCGTTTTTATGGCGCCCTTTATTGGCATGGTTACCGACCGTATTGGTGCTCGAAAAGTCGCACTGGCGTCCATCATAATGTTCGGAATTTCTATGATGATGCAGTCATTGCATACTGGGTCCCTCCCCTTATATATTACCTTATGGGCTTTTATTGCCATATTTGGAGCCGGGACGCTACCCATTACGTTCACCAAGGCTATTAATAACCGGTTTAATATCCACCGAGGCAAAGCTTTAGGGATAGCGCTTGTATCAACGGGAGTTTTTGGGGCTTTAGCCAAGTTTCTTGCAGCAGAAATAATGGCTCTTTATGGCTGGCGGATGGCTTATGTAGCCCTCGGATTTTTGCCTATCATTATTGCATTTCCAATCGCTCTAGTGGCCTTTCATGATATTGATGATCACACCACTAAAGAATCGTTGGTCATAAGATTTAAAATCCCTATCCTTGCAGTTTCTGCTGCCGGCATGAGTGCGTTAGCATATTACGTACTGAGCTTTATCTTACCTCTTGTATCTGATGGCGGATGGAAGCTTCAGTATTTAGTCAGTGTCTTTTTTCTTTTGATTGCCTTTATCCCACTAATTATGGTGATTATCGGAGACACATCATTCCGGCCACCTTTAAAAGACAACCATCAACAATCAGATGGCAAAGTAGTACTTACAGGAATGACAATGTCTCAAGCATTGTCAGGATGGCGCTTCTGGATGTTATCGGCCTCCTTTGTGGTTATTTCAGTGTCTATTGGTGCCGTCATCCCCAATTTAGAACAGATACTGATATCCAAAGGCTTCACCATGTCAGAAGCGGTTGGCCTAGCTGTTTTAACTGGATTAGCCGTTCTCGGAGGCAGAGTGATTGGTGGATTTCTCATCGATAAGTACTGGGCCCCTGCCGTTGCATTTATTTTCCTATCTTCTCCAGCTATCGCTTTATACCTTCTTTCTGGAAACGTCATTAGCAGCGAAGTAGCTACTATATCTATTTTGATGATTGGATTTGGTGCCGGCGTGGAATATGACTTTCTGGCTTATCTAGTGGCAAAATATTTTGGTATGCGCAGCTACGCAAGTATCTATGGGGGCCTATATGCCTTCTTTGGCATCGGCGCCGGCTTTGGCCCAGCTATTCTGTCTCATTATGCTGAAAGTCAGGGTGAATGGGTCTATGTCCTGATATATGCCGCTATTGCCTTGGTACTTGGATCCTTACCTTTACTGATGCTAGGCAAGTACACCGACTTTACATCTTCTGATTAGGTCATAACTAGGATTAATGCTATTAGTCATTATCAAAAAAATTTAGCATTTCCTGGGCGACTGGCTCTGAGAAAACATCCAGTAATCCTGTCCCCCAATTCAAGTAATCCACACGCGTCCCTGTTTTCAAAAAGGCGTCGACTCTCTTAGTCTGCTCGTAAAGATCGTCCTTAGGGTTCATGACTAATAGTGGCTGAGAAATATCGCCCAGGTATCGAGTATAGGCTTCTGCATATTTAAAGGCTGCTCGATGACCCCACTCATAGTATTCACCACCCCGCATGTTTTCAGCCATTGACACTGCGCACTGCTCCAAAGTCATGCCAGGACCACGGTATTTCATTATTCGCTCCCACATAATTCGGAATCGATTTCCCTCTTCATCTAAGGGTGTTGGAGAAAAATAGCCTCCAAAATGGTTGAGTTCCGATTCGGTAAAAATGGGTGCAGCTATATTTATTACTTTTTTCACGAGTAAAGGATGCTGCCGTGCCAGTTCAACAGCAACCATTGATCCGGTATGATAACCAATAAGATTAACCGCCTCTAAGTTTAAATGGGCTATTACCTCTCCTATCGAGTCAGCGTAATCTTCCACAGTTACATGGGGTTCATCTGGCGGAAAATCAGACTCCCCGTGACCCGGATAATCTGGTGCAACAACCAAACGATCCGAAGACAGATACGGTAAAATTTGGTGAAAAGACCGTCCTGACTTGGGAGCCATATGCAAGCAGATAATCGCGGTTTTCTGTGATGGAGTACCCGACTCTCGTAAATGTAACTGACCGTATTTACCAGACACGTAACGACGGCGAACCTTTGCTTCTAATGTCATCTCAAAACTCCATATTTTCGCGCTCAATTAACTCATGTTAGATCGCATCTTTGGTAGTAGAGTCTAAATGAGCTATTAGCATACCAATCATTCAAATTTATCGCTATAGTTATGCCATGTGAAATACAAGGTCTTTGCAGAGGTTAGTAAATGTCCACCTATGAGCTAATGCTATTAATACACATAATTCTTTTTTGCTACTGGCTAGGCGGCGATATTGGTGTATTTTATTCAAGTAACTTTGTCGTCGATTCTAACCTCTCTAGAGAAACTCGATTGATAGCCGCTAAAATCATGATGGGTTGTGATCTTATACCAAAAATTTGCATGACCCTTATGCTGACTGTTGGCGGCATTCTTACCCACTATAATGGAATTGATCACCCATTATGGCAATGGATCGGCATTCTAATTCTGGGCCCAGCTTGGCTGAGTATTGTTCTGATTCAACACTACATCCATAGTGCAGCTTACATTCCGGCATTGACAAAATTTGATCTTTATTTCCGGTGGCTAATAGTGGCAGGCATAGTTATCTCTTGCTTAATCTCAGTGAGCAATGGTCGACTAGATGATTTCCATTGGATTACCGCTAAGTTGCTAGGCTTTGCTTTTTTAATATTCTGCGGCCTTATGATCCGATTTAATCTCAAAGATTTTGGTGCTAGTTACGCTAAAATGATCCAAGGTGACTACACCGAAGCAGACAACCATGCAATGGCGCTTAGCCTTAAAAAGGTCAAACCATGGGTTGTAACCATATGGATAGTCTTAGTGATTGAAGCTGCAATAGGTATTATAAAACCCAACATTTAAGACAAGTCGATCTAAACTTTGATTATTGTGCCGGCCTAAGGGCCAAGATTCAGATGGTAATGTAGTACTTCTCTCAGGTTAAAATACGCTCTATAGACAACGACCTCCCGTATTAAATTACTTTTAAATTTATGTTTACGTTGACGTTAACGTAAGGTTCTCTTATAATATTCTGTCTACTTAAATTTGGTTGCATCCATGCCTAAACCAAACAACTCACTTACTGAATATAGTATTACTTATCTCCGCAAAGAATTCGGCGTCACTACACGCACCGTGAGACATTATGAAGAGATCGGCCTGATTAACCCCTCTCGGCGCGGACAAACACGCGTCTACAGCTCTGCAGATCGAACAAGACTGCGTCTAATACTGCGCGGCAAAAGACTAGGCCTATCCCTGGAGGA